>Ga0163151_10007452_pt1 | contig 12776 bp, 16 predicted proteins | sample OliLakLV19MP5IB2_FD_145596 | JGI IMG/M metagenome (GOLD analysis project Ga0163151, IMG submission 145596) | Freshwater microbial mat bacterial communities from Lake Vanda, McMurdo Dry Valleys, Antarctica - Oligotrophic Lake LV.19.MP5.IB-2 | ecosystem: Environmental > Aquatic > Freshwater >...
GGCCGAAATCTATAACGCTCTGGTGGGATCGGACGAAGCGCGTCACGTGCGCAAGTTCAAAGATCGCGGCACCGCATTCGCGCAAATCGCGATCCAACTCGGAATGATGACCAAGGAAATCGTGCCCCGCACACTTCTGGAGGATACAGTGGCAAAGAATGATACCACCACGGCGGCGCAGGACGAACTCGAACAAGCGGCCGGCAACGAAGTCGCGACCGACACCTTTCACGTTACCGATGCGCTTGGTCATCTGGTCGGCGATGCAGCAATTGACGAGGCGGCAGCTGCCGATGCCGCGCAAGCCGCTGCCGAGGCATCGGCCGCGACCAAGAAACAGATTACCGCGCAGAAGAAGGCCGAAAAGGAATCTGCCAGGGCGGCAACGGCGGAAGCCAAGAAAATCGAGAAACAGCGCAAAGCCAAAGAAAAGCTCGATGTCAAGGCGGCGGCTATCGCAGCGAAACCCAAGGGTGTGATTGCATCATTGGTCAGCTTGTTGACCGACGGCAACAAGCGCACGGTCGACGAGTTGTACGACGAACTCGCCGACTTGTTTCCAGAACGGGGCGAAGGGATGAAGGTCACCATCCACGTCCAGCTCGTACGCCTCAACAAGCAAGGCCACTTGATCGTCTACAGCGAGAATCGATACGAGGGTGAAGGCGAAGCGCGCAAGAAGATCGTCGGCAAAAATTATTGGGCCGCCGTCGTTCCGCCAGGAGCGGCGCCGGTCGGCGGCTTCACGATCTAAAGATCGACGTCATTGAAACGGGCCGCAACGCTATCGTTGCGGCCCGTTTGCTTTCTAGTTTACTTTATATGCGGTGCGGTGGTAGGGTGCGTTGCGCATCCGCACGCAGACTTACATAGGATAGATGTGAAATGTCTTTTTTCCGTATAACGCGCAAAATCGAAATTGATGCGGCGCACCGAGTTCCCGACCACGCTTCCAAATGCAGGCACATCCACGGTCATCGCTACGTCATCGAGGCTACCCTCGAAGGATGTCTTGCTGAGCAGGGTGAGGAACGCGGCATGGTGATGGACTTTGGTTTCTTAAAGGACGTCATGATGGAGAGCGTTCACAAGGCCTGCGACCACGCGATGATTCTCTGGGTCGATGATCCACAGTTCGACCAAATCAACGCAGTTGGCGGAAAGATCTATTACGTCGGGAATACATCGACAGTGGAGAATCTGGCGCGTCGGTGGTTCTTCATGATACGCGCCGGCGTCACAATGCACAACCTCACAATGCACAACCCCGCCGCTCAGCTCGTTCGTATCCGTGTCTATGAGACTCCGAACTGCTGGGTCGATTATCCTTACGCTGACCCCTTGTAAAACGACAATCATCATCGATCAATTGTCGTTTTACACCCCTGTCCGGAAATCGGGAGTTGATACATGTCGAATGCACTCGTTGTTCTATCCGGTGGTCAAGACTCAACTACTGCGCTCTTTATGGCTAAAGAAGCGGGTTATAAGATCCACGCCATCACTTTCGACTATGGACAGCGTCATCGGATGGAAATCACGGCAGCCAAACACATTGCTCTAATGGCCAACATCGACGGACACGAGATTCTCCAGATACCAAACATTCTCAGATCGACGTCGCCGTTGGTCGACCATCGACAACCGCTCGAACAGTACGACAGCGCCGAACAGATGGATAAGGTCATCGGCGACCGGATCGAATTGACCTTCGTCCCGATGCGTAACGCTTTATTCCTAACCATCGCTGCAAACCGCGCCATCACCCTGGGCTGTGATACGATCTGGATTGGTGTCTGCGAAGCGGATAACGCTAATTATCCCGACTGCCGTAAGACTTTTATTGTGGCTATGTCGGTGATGATTGCGGAGGCTCTTGGTAAGACCAATGCTCCGGTCATCATGGCACCTTTGCTGCATGTCCCTAAACCGGCAAGCGTACTCTTGGCACTGCAATGCCCAGGGTGTTATGCGGCGCTCGGCTATTCTCATACAGCTTACGACGGCAGCTATCCGCCGTCGGGTCGAGATCACGCAACCGTACTACGAGCACACGCATTCGAGACGGCGGGGGTGCCGGATCCGCTCATCGTCCGGGCTGTACTCGAGGGCTACCTGCTATCGTTTCCCACGACCGAGAACTATACGCAGCACGTCGACCGCACGAATATCGCGAAAGCAGACTTCGAAAAAAGCGGTGTTGAGCACTCGTTGAATATGCTGGAGAAGTCGATGCGTCAGTTGCAGGAATAAACTCATATGACAAATGTTCGAGAGCTTACACAGGGTGAAGTTGGAGCAGCGTGCGCTCGATTAGCCGAGCGTGAAGGAATTAACTCGGGCCATCGCATCTACGGCGTGCCTCGTGGTGGTACGCCGATCGCTATTGCGATTGCGGCTGGGACGGACTGTCTTCTTGTTGCGCATCCCGATGAAGCAGATTTCGTTGTCGACGACATTTACGATAGCGGCGCCACCGCCAGGCGCTATGCCCATCTAGCGCCCCACGCGAAGTTTATCGTTGCGTTCGACAAACGACTGATGGCTTGGAGCGGTCAGTGGCTTGTCATGCCGTGGGAAGCGGCCGGCGACAACGACGAGAGCGGCACGGATTCGGTGATTCGTTTGTTGCAATACGTCGGCGAAGACCCGAACCGAGAGGGGTTAAGACAGACCCCGACACGCGTGCTGAAAGCCTGGCGCGAGTGGTGTAGCGGCTACGGCCAACAACCCTCCGACGTGCTAAAGACGTTTGAGGACGGTGCTGAGAATTGCAGTGAGATGGTTGTTATGAGGGGCATCCCTGTTCACAGCAATTGTGTTGTGGGGTCGACTTTTATTGAAACACCGCGCGGCCGTATCCCTATCAAATATCTAGAGGATAGAGATTGGATCTACACAGTCGATCCCGACACGTTAGAACTTGGTTTAACTCGATGCAAAAATCCGCGCGTCGTGCGTCGGGACGCACTGCTTGTCCGGGTCTATACAGATAATGACACTGTCTTATGTGTACCAGACAAGAAGATTTTAACATATGAACGAGGATGGGTGCGTGCAGATGAGTTGATTGGCGGTGATAGGCTTGTATCGCTTTATCGGGCGCCTCATAGCAATGGTCGTGATTTGTATGTCAACCTGTTGACTCGTAAGTTTTCTCGGAAAGATACTACACCACACATGACGATTGCTTCACAAGAGCAGATGCAAGAACACCGAATCGTTATGCACCTTCTAAAAGAAGATCCCAGAGCGCTTGACCAGCATGTTATCGTTCATCATTTGAATGGAGAGACGTGGGATAATGATCCCAGTAACTTGGAAATGCTGACAATTGGCGAGCATAATCGTCGTCATATGAAACTAAAACAACACAACATCAATGGGACGGTTGAAAGTGAGAAACGGAAACAATTAGCGGCAACAGCGTCGGGCCGCGAAGAAGTACGAGCTAGACGCTCTGCGTCCGTGAAAGCATACTGGAAAAACCTTCAAGCAAACCCGGAAGCATACGATGCGCGTCGAGAACAGACTAGAGTTGGTATTCAAGCATCAGGCAGGAATCACGTTGTCCTTGGTGTCGAACATGTGCCGTGGAGAGAGGATGTGTGGTGCATGGATGTACCGCATACGAATACATTCTTTGCAAATGGAATTGCTGTCCATAATTGCGAACACCATCTAGCTCCCTTCTTCGGTACGGCAACTATCGGCTACATCCCGAATGGACAGATCATCGGCTTGTCTAAATTGGTGCGGCTGACCAACATCTTCGCTCGTCGTCTCCAAGTTCAAGAACGCCTAACGAACCAGATCGCCGACGCGCTTTATCATCATATCGGCGGTAATGACCCCGATCCGTTGAAGCCGCGCGGGGTCGGCGTCATCATCGAATGTCGGCATATGTGCATGGAGTCGCGCGGGGTTCATGCGCCGAACACGCCCACCACGACCAGCGCGCTTCGTGGTGCGTTCTACGATGACCCGCGCGCTCGCAGCGAGTTCCTCGCTCTACGTTAAGAGGTATGATATGAACTATAATGTGATGCGGGCTATGACGAAAACCATCCTTCAACGACCGCACGGCTTTGAGTGGACGATCCAAGGGTTCGGAATGCTCCGGACTTACTTCGGCGATGACAAACAATTTCGCCTCAATGTACATCTCTAGATGTATAGCGTCTATCTTGGCGGTCCGATAATGGGCCGTAGCGATGATGAGTGCATCGCTTGGCGCAGGACCGCCGTTGGACTGTTGGCACCGCTGCATAGCATCGATCCGATTAAAGGTCGTGACTATCGTGGTGACTACGATGATCTGGGCGTGGCGGAGCACATCGTCGAGGGCGACCTTGAGGATATCCGGAACTCGTTCTGCCTGTTGGTGTTCTATGATCAACCCTCGGTCGGAACAGCGATGGAGATTCGATACGCGCGAGCAGAACGTAACATTCCGGTCTACGTCATCGATATCAGCAAGAGTCCGCGTTCACCGTGGCTGGTGTACCATGCGACGCGATTCTTTGAGCGTCTAACCGATGCGTGTGACTACATCAAATTGACTGCGCCGCGCGAGGCAGCTCCGAAAGATTGGTGGCTGCACCGTTATCGAGATGCAATCACACCGCAAGTCTGCAACAACTGCGGACGTGTCTTCAACAACGGTGACATCTGTCTCAAAGGCGGTTGTCCGATGGGCGGAGATTTCTAGCGTGAAGATATATCTCGCCGGCGAGCGAGCTGCAATAGCAACGACTGCGGCCATACGCCGGCTCGGTGGCGATGCGGCTGCGGCTGTGTGGACGCAGAGTGTCAAGCGCAGATTGTTCTCGTTCTACTACCATGGCTTCAGCGGTGCGGCCTTTGAGCAAGACCCAACAACTGGACTCAGTACGGCTATCGCAGACTCGGTGAGCTTCGGTTGGGAACTATTCTTAGACAGCGGCGCATTCACCGCTTTCACCAAGGGTGCGACGATTCCGGTCAAAGAATATGCGGAATATATTCGCAAGACCGAAAAAGTTTGGTCCGTATGTAGTTCGCTCGACGCTATTGGTCGGGGCGAGGTAAACAGCGTGGAACAGCTTGAGTCAGCTCGCCAGTCATGGCGTTATTTCGACGAGCTGCGAAGCCTCGGTGCGCGCGTCCAGCCTGTCTGGCACGTGCGTGAGCCGGTGAAGGTTTTGCAGGTATACGTCGACCAAGGCCACGATTATATTTTTATAGGCGGCATGGTCCCCGAGACGACACAATGGCTGATGCAACGTCTCGATGACGTCTGGAGCAATGTGCTCACACGCAAGGACGGAACATACAAAGTCAAAATTCACGGTTTCGGTCTCACCGACTCCAAGCTAATGTTCCGATATCCATGGTATTCGGTCGATTCATCGTCGTGGCTGATGACCGGGATCTTCGGGGCTTGCATGTTCTATATTCCAGGCGGTAAACCACCACTCAAAAAAGTGGTGTTCTCCAGCGAATCACCAGCTGCCCGCAAGCTCAACGCTCCACACTACGAGCGTATGACTAGCGACGCTAAGGCTGAGGTCGAACGTTGGTTAGAGCCATACGAAGTCACGCCCGGTCAACTCAGTCAGCACTATTCATTCCGTGACGTCGTAAATGCTGCGGTCTTCCAAAGCCTCGAGAAGTTGGGTACCGATTGTTTTATTAAAGAACAGCCGACTATCTTCGACGTTGCCTCTAACTGGTTTGACCAGGAGGCCGCATGATATATCATTGTTGCGAAGGCGACAACGTTTGTAAATGAGGCACCGACGTGAAAGAGTCTCTCACCAAAGTTCGCAAGGCGTTATCGCGTAGCGACATCACTGCGCGATTGACGCAATATCTCGTCAAAGACGGTACCATTACAGCCGGCGACGGCCGCTATGTCGCGTGCGCCCCCATCGACTGCGATCAAAACTTCTTGGTGCCAGGACGTGAGTTCGAGCGACTGATCGACCGTCTCCCGTCGGTAGAAGAAATCATAATAGATGAACGGTCAATCACATTGAAATCGAAGCGTATGCGCGGCACCATTGACACGCTGCCCATAATAGAGCAACAATACCCCGCCCCTGGGCAAGTTTGGAACGAGGTGCCGCCACGCCTCCTCGACGCCTTGGCCACGGTGCGCCCGTTTATCAGCGACAATGCACTCCATCAATATGCGCTATGCGCCTGCATTGGGAGAGACTCAATTATCGCTACAAACAACGTCTCTCTTGTCCAAGTTGACTGTCCAATGGTGGATGGGTCTGGACATCTACTCCCTATCTGGGCAATCGATTACTTGCTCGCCCGTAAGGATGCAGACCTCGATGGGTTTCAACTCTACCCCGGATATGCTGCATTTCGATTTGACGACGGGTCGTGGATGCGAACTCAGCTAATCAACGAAGAATTCCCGATGGTCGCAGGCCAGCTCTTTGAACGTTACGAAAAGCCAACATGGGAGTTGACTGATGAGTGGCGCAGCGCTTTCAAACTGGTCGAAGAGCTGACCGAGAACATGGTTGAAATTCATACGAACAAACTCGTTGGCAGACAGGGCGTCGGCGTGGTTGAGCACGAAATACCTGATACTCCTGTTCCATCCGATGGCTATAGTGTCTATAATTCTAAGTTCCTTGAGGCGATCGTCAGGGTCGCAACCCATTGGCAGCCCGACGTTTGGCCTAATCCTTCTCCGTTCGCTGCCCAGGGGGTGCGGGGCTTTGTTATTGGGAGGCGCTTGTAATGCTTGGGATGAATGAGTCACGGCCGGTAGAACGTCACGAAGCTGGATGGCTCCAAGTCGCAGACATCTTCTATACATTGCAGGGGGAGGGTCCGTTCGCCGGACGTGCGTGTGTCTTCATTCGGTTGTCGGGGTGTAATCTACGATGCACTTTTTGCGATACAGAATGGGACGATGAGAATGATCTGTACATGAGCGTCGACGAAATTGTCGAGCGCGTGACAGATAAATTTGACGGACGAATGCCTATGCTGGTCGTGCTTACCGGAGGCGAGCCGCTACGTCAAGATCTGAGTAAACTCATTCCGGCGTTGGGGTTCGTCGATATAATTCAAATCGAAACAGCGGGCTCGTACTGGCAAGACATCTTGCAAACTGTAGGCGTCTTCATCGTGGTGTCACCTAAGACCACTCGAATTCATCCACGCATTTATGAGCACGCGAATGCGTTCAAATACATCATCAGAGTCGGTGAGGTAGATCTCGAAGATGGGCTGCCAGTTATGGCGACTCAACCGAGCGGTGTTGTTCACCGTGTTCAGCGGCCGCGACCCGGTGTCATCCCGTACCTGAGTCCTTGCGACGAGTTGGATAACGTCAGCACTAAGAGCAACGAGCGCAAGGTCGTCGAGCTGGCGCTGAAGTATGACTATGTCGCCGGCATACAGCTCCACAAGATATGGAATCTTAAATGAGTGAATTCGAAGACGACTATGGCATGTTCTGGCAAGCGGCCCCGAAGAAGTCGCGCGTGCCATTTTCGTTTGCATTGCGTCCGCTTCCCGAATGCGACTGGACTGTACCAACGGAGATGCCGTCGTTGAGAGGATGCAAGCGCATCTCCATCGATGTTGAAACACGCGATCAGGACTTACGGACGCTTGGACCTGGCACGCGTCGTGGGTCGTACATTGTCGGCTTGGCGGTAGGAACAGACCAGGGCAGACGCTGGTATTTCCCGGTCGCGCACGAAGGCGGCGACAACATGGACGCCGATAAAGTTCGCACATGGGCACGTAGCGAACTTAACGCGTTCGATGGCGAGGTCGTAGGAGCGCATATTCTCTACGACCTCGAGTTCCTTGCCATGCCGCAATGGGACGTCACCTTCCGCAATACCAAAGGATTCCACGACATCCTTCTTGCTGAACCGCTCATCGACGAGTGGCGACCTCATGGTTACAGTATGGACGATGTAGCCGAGTATCATTTGAGGGAAAATAAACGACATGATATGTTGTTCGCTTGGGGTGCTGCGAACGGTTGGACGACCGAACATCAGGTCAAAGAAAATCTATGGCGCGCCCCCGGTCGCTTTGTCGGTGCATACGGCGAGGGTGATGCAGATCTACCACTACGAATCTTCGACATCCAGCAAAAGATAATCGAAGAGCAGGGACTCCAAGAAGTTTACGATCTAGAGCGCGGTCTGTTGCCGTTACTCTTGGCCATGAGACTGCGAGGGGTCCCGGTCAATATACAACGCGCCGAATCTGTCCACAATCAAATGTTAGTGGAAAGAGACAAGTGGCTTGCGCTCGTACGTGACTTGTCGAGGAACAAAGCTGCGGAGCTGTTTGCGCCAGACTCATTTGCGCCCGCTCTGTTGAGTCGTGGACTTAAAATTCCGCGCACCGCGAAGAAGGGCAAGCTATCTGTCACGAAACCATGGCTTGCTTTATACGAGGGCAGAGATGCTCTTGTTGATGCAATTCAGGCTGGACGGCGTGTCGACAAAATTATCAGCACCTACACCAGCAACATCTTGAGTTTCAATATCAAGGGTCGTATTTACGCAGAGTTCCCGCAGCTGAAGGGTGAAAGCGGTGGGACTATTGCACGTTTTAGTTCTGCAAGACCAAACCTACAGAATCAACCGGCCAGAGATGAAGAGTTGGGACCAATGACGCGGTCCATCTTCGAGCCTGAAGTCGGTGAGGAATTTGAGCGTCAAGACGAAAGTCAAATCGAATATCGTCTGCTCGTAGACTTCGCATCCAAGACCATTGACCCACGAACGCAAAACCATCTTCAAGGGTCACTTGAAGCAAGGGATGCCTACATCAACGACCCCTCGACAGATTTTCACAAGATGGCTGCTGAGATGGTAGGCATTGACCCAAATGATAAGATCCTTCGTAAGCGAGTCAAGAATGTCAATTTCTGTCGAGTCTACATGGGGGGTGACGACAAGATTGCTGCGACAGCCGGCATTTCTTTAAGCGAGGCCAAATCGTTCGCTAACACCTACGATCGGAAACTACCGTTTGTTCGTCGCATTGGAGAGATTGCGATGGAGGTAGCGCAGAAGCGCGGATACATCCGAACGTTATTGGGTCGGCGCCAGCGCTTCACTCTGTATGAACCGTCCGGCTACCAGCCCAGAGGGCAGAGTAAGGCTGAGCGTAAAGCGCGAATGATGTTCTACGAGGACGCCGTGAAGACATTCGGTGTCAACAAGATTCAACGCGCATTCTGTCATGCGGGGCTAAACCGATCTCTTCAGGGTAGTGCTGCTGATGTACTCAAGAAAGCGCTGAAAGACACTTGGGACTCCGGCGTCTGCAAAGTGCTCGGCGCTCCGCTCATCACGGTCCACGACGAGAACGACTGGAGCATTCCTCGTACCAAAGAAGGTGAAGAAGCTGCGCGCGAGGCGCGGCACATAATGGAGACGACTGTCAAGCTCAGCGTCCCATTGAAGGTCGACTATGATCGTGGTCCAAATTGGGGTGCGTGTGTCTAATGAAACTTATCTATAGCAATGGTAAAGTCCTCAAGGTGTATGAGATCAATGAACAGCCACTGCTGATAATTCAGATGCGCGATATCCCTATCAAGATCAATGGATACCAGATCATCGACGATGACTCTGCACGAGAGAAGCTGAAAGATTTGCTCCGGACGGGGCTGTACGACAAAGTGACAACGGCTCGCATATTGTAGTTTACTTTCTGCACGATTTGGCGTATGGTGTAGCTCATCGCTAGAGGATATACAAGTGTCCAAGCCCGTCATCTATCTCGCCATCGGCTTTTTGTCTATCTTGACCTACGCCGTAATCGTCTACAGCGTATGGCATCTCGTGCGATATTACGCATGAAGCTCACAGATTTCAACCGTCTTAAAAAGATAATGGAACTAGCCAGTTCGCCTGTTGACGGCGAAGCGTTGAATGCTATCCGGAAAGCGAACGAGCTGCTCGTGCGCGAAGGATTAACATGGACGCGTGTCCTTGACCGCTCTATTCAAATTATTTCAACATTCGAGACATCGGCTGAGGGCGACGGTGTTGATCTGGACGAAGCTGATGACATTGACAGTCAACTCGAGCGCGCGCTAAATAACGCCTCTGGCGATTTTCGCAATGTCATACTGAGTTTCGAGGAGCAGTGGACTGAGAAGCATTATCTATCGCCGCGCCAACGCGAAGTCCTGGAACGTACAGCACAGAATCGCCGTCGATGAGTCATGAAGCAGACCTTGTATGGCATGTCATGCGCAGATATCTTTGGCCGTACGCCAGATGGAAGCGGGTCGAGAACCCCATGACAGGAGGGTTCCCGGATCTAAATTATACCATGCTAGCTCCTCGAGGACACCAAGGCTGGATGGAGTTAAAACTGTTTGACAAGATTGGTACGCCACCGCCACACTTTACTCGAGAACAGATCATGTGGGGCGAAGACGAAGCGAAGTACGGTGGACCCTGGCATCTGTTTGGCAGATGTGAATCGACTTGGGTCATGTACGACGTAGTCGAGGCCCGTAAATTATTTGAGAGGCAATCGTCATGTCCGTTGTTTCAGCTATCGGGTCGGTTCCCGATGAGAGAGTTTATCCGCGCGATCACCCCTTCGTGAGCAAGAACACGCGCAAGAATCTAACCGATCGCAGTCCAGCTGAGGAGCTTTGGCTCTGGCGCCGTAGGCAGCTGTCGCCGTCTGGTCGTACACGGTCGCGGATAGGCAGCGGCATGTCACAGGCTGAAGCGGCCGAGCGTCTGGGGATCAGCTCGCAGCGTTACCACGACGCAGAGGCGGGCCGTCTACCAGGGCGAGACGTGCGCGTGCTGTTAATGAGCGCGTGCCAGGGTGATAATATCGACCCCAAGCCTGGGGAGTTGTGTGCACTTGCAAGGCGGCGCGCTGGCTGGACACTCGAGCTTGCACGCCAAGCAATCGGCCGCAGTCGAGTGACGTTCCTTGAGCTAGAACGCATCGGCAGCGGCGATGTGATAAATCTTTGGGTGCGCGAAGGCTACACGTTCAGCTGACCTCCACTAATGGGGGAACCTATCTCGTTGACAAAGCAAATCGACCACTCAGATGAGGTAGGCGAGCGCGACGTTATCATCACTGAGGCTATAATGCTCTGCTACACTCGATATCACAGTGAGTATTGCCGCACCGACTGTCAGTATCATCACATCCTCACTACGTTCAGGCCCTGACTGCGAAGGTCTAGCTCCACGACCTCAATGGGACGCGGGTCGTGGACAGCGCCGCCCCGCACGATCCCTTGCACCTCGATTAGCGTTCCATCGTTCATGTCGCGTCGTAACAGCACGTTGCCGCCGCAAGCGATGCGAGCCGTATGCGATTTGAATAGGTCCATTTTTTTGTGAACTCCTACGCGTTGATAAGCGAATGCGCTTGGTCGAGCGCCGCATGGTATGGCACAGGCATTAACACTTGATAAATGAAATGCCAAGTCGTGTTCTGCGGATTACGACGGTAACAGTCCACTATCGCCCCGTTGTCGCACGGAGTGACAACCGCCTTGCGGTTGCCGTCCGTGCTGAGGATTGACATGCTCATGTCCGCACTCCCGCGATGCCGGCGTGTGCAAGCGCGATGCTTATTTAGATCTGATTCGCGTTGGGAAGCGCAACCACGAAGTAGCGCATGCCTCTTTCCGTTTCGGTGTCGCTGACGATGTAGTTCATCGAATCTGCACTCTCCCAAGATGTGCATGCCTTGGCGAACGCGGCAACCGCGTAGGTCTTGCTCGGGATAATGGTGGCGAGGATGTTGTGGATTTCCATGGAAGTCAGCTCCTATGTGCATTTAACATCAGCAGTATAGCAAAGGGGGCTGCCCGTAGGCAACCCCCATTGCATCAAATCCAGTACATCTTGTCGACGCATTGGATTTTGTGGCCCTTGCCCTTCAGCGCTCTCAGCTGAACCCCGATGGTAATGCGCATGCCCCCGGCATCGCTGGCGCGGTCCGGAAATTCTAGCGCAAGCGCGGTGTAGAGCTGCTCGCGTGTGCGCCTGTTACCATCGCTCAGCAACGCTACCAGCGCACCAATGACACCCACCTTCTTGGGGGCGATTGCAGCGGTGGGCGCTACCACGACCAGCGCAACATCTTCGGTCGTGTCGGTATCTGTCTTCGCTTGTATGTGTTCCACAACGGCAGCGGCTTTCTTAGTGCGCTTGGCGATTTTGGGTGCGACGGACGGCGCGGCTGGCATCTCCGCGAAGCTAGGAAGCGCGCCCTGCGCCAAGCCAGCAACCTCGACCATGCTTTCCAGCAACTCGTCGAAATGCTGCGCATCGTCGTGGACCCGGCCCTCCTCCGCATTGTTCACACCAACCAGCTTCATGCGGCGTTGGCCGCTGGCCTTGCCCAAGCGCTCAACCGCCAGCGTGGACATTATACAGACATGCCCAAACTCGAAGGTCACAGTCAGGTTGTGCCGCGCGATAATCGCACGATGTGCGTCGGTGAGCTGGACATGGTGTTCAACGGTGGGGTCGATGGTGCTAGACATGACAGGGTGCTCCAAGTGCAACCAGTGCGACTGCCGCGTTGGTGGATTAGACACTGCGCCAATTCGAGCGGTGATGCAAGTGTTTGATTTACGGCATTTGATGCACGTCTAGGTCGGCCGCTAAGACGCGCGTCACAACCATTGCGCGTCATGCGTTGTAGAGGGTTTAAAGCGTGCTGTGGAGGGTCGAACGTCGAGCGCTACCCCTGCAAGGGTCGACCCTGTTCCGCGATTTGTGCCCTTTTTGTGC
>Ga0163151_10007454_pt1 | contig 12771 bp, 13 predicted proteins | sample OliLakLV19MP5IB2_FD_145596 | JGI IMG/M metagenome (GOLD analysis project Ga0163151, IMG submission 145596) | Freshwater microbial mat bacterial communities from Lake Vanda, McMurdo Dry Valleys, Antarctica - Oligotrophic Lake LV.19.MP5.IB-2 | ecosystem: Environmental > Aquatic > Freshwater >...
CCACGACTGTATCTTTCTTCATTAGGCGTATCTCCTTCACTTAGCGATTGAAAGAATACGCCGCCTTTTTCAATTAATCAAAACACAACTTCTGGCAAAAACTCCATCACGCGCCCCTACAGGGACGACCGGTGACGCACGGCATCAACTAAATGAAAGGACGGCTCATGAGAGCCGCCCCTATAAGTCTTTACTCAGTTGTAGTGTCGCACGCAGTCTCGGTGGCGGTGGCTACTAAAGTCTTCCCGTCCCGTTCGTGGGCGTCTCCATTGATACGATGCCTATTAACAGCACAATTAGTCCGTCCCAGATAGCTGGTTCCCAGCCTATGAACGAAAGCGTACCGGGCATCTTGTCGGCCGTGTACCTAAGGACAAGTGCCGGAAGCAGCCAGAACCCGAGCACACAAGCCTCACTATGTGCATCAAGTTGATGCTTTCTTAGCCAGAACAACTGCACCACTTGTCACTGCAAATACAATTGCAATCTGCACTAACAATCTTGCAAAGTCTATCGTGTTGGCGGTTTGTGTGTGCAGGTCTAGCTTCAATTTAATGCCGAGAAATTCGGCCGATTCTTGATGACGCTCAACTGGTGGTTTCCAAATTGGGGCGTAGCCCATAGGTTGCCCGACCTTATTCTCGTCAACAAATACCCATGGCGGAAAGATGCCCATAATAAAAATGAGTACGAAACCCAGCAGGACTATTAGTTGTTGTGTCTTGTGCATTAGGAGTGCCGCCAAATCCTTTGATGTTGATCGCAGTAGTTATCGGTGCACGACTGTTAATCGAGCAGAGCCAAGATTGGTGCAGGCACAATAGTTCAACCAATCAAGATCCAGAGGAATAGTACTGACGGCACTCTATTGCGCGTTCGATAATTTAGGTATCCCGAATCCTCTGACTGCGCTCATCATAGCCTCCATGATGACAGGCAAAACCATAGTCTTTCAGGATAAACCCCATGTCTTGGGACTTACTGGGCGGTCAACCGATTGAGGGACAATAGACGAGCCTTAATACTCGATACTGCTGTCGTATACGGTATCCATTTCAAGCTCATTACGAGTGGCTTCGATCAAACGAACGAACATTTCCATGGACAGCGCCTGCTCGCGCATTTGAGTTAACCCACGGTCTTCTAATTCCCATTCGACTTCTTGTATGCTCTTGATGAGAGTGGCAGTCAGGACAAAGATTGGTTCGTAGTCCGCTTCGCTCTTAGTCAGCCCGAGTGATTTTCCAACGGGCAACAAGAAAACTTCGACTGTGGAGTCCTTTCCCCGAATAATCAAGCTCCATGTAGGTGAAGCAAGACGGGCGCGAAAATAAGTAACTGTTTCAAGCGGTTGCCGGTTCTTGCTATATCGCGTTACTTCACGTACATGAGCCGGCCTGGTCAATGATGTCTGCAAATCCGTGCATCCAAGATAGGCATTCAGTTCGACAGAATACTGCTCAATACGATCAAACACCCTGCTAACAAGAGCAGTCATCGATTCATTGCAGATGGCTTCCGCTTTCATTTGCTGCAATTGCAGGCCGCGTCGTTTGGCAAGAAAGCTCAATGAGTCATTGGTCAGTTTCTCGACGAACAACTTACTTTCCGCGCTTGGCGTTGATTGGTAAGCGGTAAGAATCTGTTCTCGCAGCTGCTTAGCAGGACTCGCTTTCGATACATCATCAAAAGTATAGTCCTGGCGACTCACAGTCTTCTTTAGACCAGCGTCTGCACCCCAGCGTTTGCCGAAATAAGATTCCTTCCCGTCTCTAGTGATCTTATGAATGTTAGAGATTAGTTGATTTAGCATTTGTAATTCCGTCCCGCAGCCCCAATACACACATCCTAGGGGCAAGAGTCGGATTCAACTATTGACGAAAGAACGTTATCGAAAGCGTGTATAAAGCACCGCAAACCAGTGCCTATCAAAGAGTTTAGGATGTTGGGCCGACCCATAGGTGGAAAGAAATACCTGGTCTATTTTTTTGCAATCTTCTGCTGAAGTAGTCGAAGCGCTTCCTCATATTGCAAATCCTTCCGCCCTCGCTCGGCGCAGTCGGTTCTGACCTCAACATCCGGCGCAACACCTTTACCTTCTAATATGATTCCATCGACATCGCCACCTTCCACTGCCAGATACAAAGCGCTGCGATCGTTCAAGAGGTGCAGGCGTCCAGCCAGGACCGCACCAGCGGTATTCTCCCCGACCAGCACGGAACGTCCCGTTTTTTTGAGACTATAGGCTACAAGTTCCTTACCGCTCCGGGAGCCACCATTAATCAGCGTCACCATTGGCTTGGAGTAAACCATCCGGGAGGTGTTCTTCTTGCCACTTCGAGAAACAGTAGTGAACGAGGGATATCCAGCCGGAGGTCGATAGAATATATCGAGATCATTGAAAAAATTTCCGCCATAGCCGTCGCGCAAATCAAAGATTAGCCCATCAGTATCCATCAACTTATCCATCGCTTCTTCGATGGCATTGTGTGCATCTTCACTGCCACACCAGACGTGTACGTAGCCAATCGTGCCCCCGTCCACCTTTATTACTTTGACGCTCTTCACAATCGCTTCAACGTAAGCATTGTAATCGTTGCGTGAGGTTGGCTTTACCTCAACAGTAAGCGCCTGGGGATTGCCGCTGAGCGCCGGACGACGAAGTTGCACCTCAACCGTTTTACCGGCGGTGCCCGTGAATGACAGTTGTCCGATGTAGCGTTGTCCGTTTACGGAAACAATTTCATCGCCGATCTTTATGCCAGCAGTTTCTGCAGGACTACCATCGAGTACGTACCGGACCTGGGTGCGGGCGCAGTTTACTCCACCGGTTATTGCCCCGACGTAATCGATGAGCGGCAACGCGGATTTCTTGCCGGAGCGGCTTCCGAACAAGGTTCTTAGAAAATAGTAGGCTTCATCGTTGGTGGTCACGAACTGAGTGTGACTAGCCTTCAGCTCACCCAATATTTTGTTCAGTTGCAGATCGAGAGTTGACAGGGTTTTGCTCTCGACAATTTGCTGGCGATGTTTTGCCAGTGCTGCAGCCCAGGTTGGCATCGCTTTGGCATCGTAAAAATCTTTTCGGACCAGTGCATCAACTTGCTCGAGCACCTTTGTGTTGAATGCCAAGGTGAGAGGCTCATCAATGAGACTCTGAGCCAGCGTTCTGAGGGTGACAGTGCTACAAAGCAAAACAATGAGGCACCATAAAATCAGCTTCTTTAATACCATGGGAACACTTTGCTGTTCTGCTAATCTAAGTGATCATACTTCAGTTACGAGCCAAAGATGAGCGACGCGAAAAAACCCGGCATTTACATTCCTACGCTTTATTTCGCGGAAGGATTGCCCTATACCATCGTGATGATGATGTCCGGCATTTTCTTCAAAAGCCTGGGCGCAGATAACGTCTTCATCGGACTGACGAGCTTTATAGCATGGCCCTGGACCTTGAAATTCGCCTGGGCCCCATTCGTTGATTTTTATGCCACCAAACGATCCTGGATTGTGGTGGCACAATTCGTTCTTGCCGTGACAGTGGCCGGTATCGCCGGAGTGTCGTTCCTAAGCGATGCAATGGACTTCAATAAGATGGTGGGCGTGGCAGTTGCCGTACTGGTATTGATAGCATTTGCATCGGCAACTCATGACGTGGCGATCGACGGCTACTATCTTGATGTGCTCAATGATGAGCAGAAAGCATTTTTCGTTGGTGTACGAAATACGGCCTACAAAATCGCCTGGCTGTTCGGCTCCGGTGCCATGGTGTTTTTAGCCGGAAAGATTGCCGAATCGCGCAGCATCGGCTTTGGCTGGGGAGTAGCCTTTGGCATTTGCGCTGTGGCTATGCTGGCAGCAGCTGTCTTTCACAGTTGGTATCTTCCCAAATCCGCAAAGCCCGTTTATGTCTCAGAGGCAGATCCGAACAATCTGGTTAAGCCAGACGGGGGCAAGAGATTTTTCAGCGCTATTGGCACCTACTTTGTTCAACCAGCGATCGTTCCCATTGTCATCTACATCATGACGTTCCGCCTGGGCGATGCACTTATGCTCAAGCAGGCGCCCAATTTCTTGCTGGACCCCGTCGCTAAGAACGGCTTGGGCATCTCGGTTGCAGACATGGGGATCATCAGTGGCACGGTCGGTGTAATTGCCCTATTGCTCGGTGGCATCGTTGGAAGCTGGCTTATCAGCAAGGATGGGCTGAAAAAATGGATGTGGCCACTGGCACTCATTCAGAATGGAGCCATCCTGCTGTATTGGGTATTAGCCGCGTTCCCGCACAAGTTCATCGTTCAAGGGGCAAACCTCAATCCACATCTGCCTGCCGTGTACGTCATAAACTCTATCGAGCAGTTTGCATATGGCCTGGGAGTTGCAGCGTACACCGTGTTCCTTATGACCACCGTTAAGAGCCAGTACAAGGCGGCCCACTATGCAACTGCCACAGCAATGATGGCTTTGGGCATGATGATCCCCGGGGCAATCAGTGGGTATCTCTATCAAGCGCTCGGTTATGCCAATTTCTTTCTTGTAAGTTTCTTTGCCTCTTTGCCCGGAATATTTGCTATCTTCTTCTTGCCGATCTGGCGAGATAACAATGAAGGGACCGCTGGAGGTCAAGCGCATGGAATATCGAAAGCTGGGCAAGTGGGGAGTGAAAGTAAGTGAAGTAGCGCTTGGAAGCTGGCTCACTTACGGTGGCTCTGTGGCCGAACAGGAGTCCATTAAGCAAATTCATGTGGCTTTCAGTCATGGCATCAATTTCTTCGATACGGCAAATGTGTATGCGCACGGACGCTCAGAAGAAGTTGTTGGGCAAGCATTAAGGGACATGTCGCGTGACGCGGTCTTTCTAGCTACCAAAGTATTCTTTCCAATGGGGGAAGGACCAAACGATCGCGGCTTGTCGCGAAAGCACGTCTGGGAGCAATGTCACGCCAGTTTGCGGCGGCTAAAGACTGAATACATCGATCTTTTTCAATGCCATCGATGGGATTCTGAAACACCGCTTGAAGAATTGGTCCTGACGATGGATATCCTCACACGCCAGGGAAAGATCCTTTATTGGGGCGTCAGCGAATGGCCCGCTGAGCAGATTCAACGCGTATGCGAGTTGGCCGATTCGATGAACGCACCGCGCCCGGTATCAAACCAACCTTGCTACAACATGCTGCAAAGGCAGATCGAAAAGGAAGTCATCCCTACTAGTTGGAAAAACGGAATGGGACAGGTTGTCTTTTCCCCGTTGGCGCAAGGCGTCCTCACAGGCAAATACAAACCTAATCAGGAACCGCCGTCCGACAGCCGTGCAGCTGCCGAACGGGAAGGTATCTTTTTGCGTGGGCGGGAGACAATGTCAAACGATACGCTCGAGAGGGTCGAGCAGCTTGGGAAGCTGGCCGAAGAACTCGGCATATCTACAGCACAGATGGCATTGGCTTGGATCCTTCGTTTGCAAGAAGTCAGCAGCGTGATCATCGGTGCCACCAAAGTTCGACAGATTGAAGAGAACATAGTGGCTACCGGACGCAAACTGACGCCAGACGTAATTAAGCGTATCGATGAAATTTTGAACGCGGAAATGGCTCGCAGATAGAGATGCGAACCGCGATGGTTGCGGAGGAGAAAGCACTTTTCAGCTTTCTTTTTCTTCCTAGGCTATGATGAGGTAGTTTCTCGCGCGGGGTTTGTTCATGATTTCTTACCGTACGTTGGTCGCCGGCTTGGCCGCGCTCATAGTTGCAGGCCTGAATTTGTCTGCATCCGCAGTCAAAACAGAGACTCAAATCAAGGAACAGACAGTGACTAGCCAAGAATCACCCGGTTTTACTGCAATTGGGCACCTTCCCATAAATACCGAGCAGCTGGTAATTCTTGCCGAAAGCGCGAAAGTCAAAGTCGTGCGCAGCGCTACAGCCCATGACATTACAGTTTCCACCAATTGCCCGCGCAACTGGAACGTGCTTGGCGGGGTTATTCGCCAGGCCGGATTCGCCAAGGTAAAACAAGGTGTGTCGATGGTGGCGGATGGACTCGGTTCAAGAGCGATCGTCAATGGCAAAATTTATGTCTTGCCGAGCGGTGCCATGAAAGGGATCAGCATGGGTAAGGATGGCGTTACCATCGGCGGACAGAAGGTTGAACCGCTAGCCGGCGTGGACATGCCCGGTACCTGTGATGGACCGGATGCCTTGGAAATTTCCGTGCCTACTGCGTACGCAGGCGATCTTATCCTCGGGGCAGCAAATGATTCCGACGTGAATGTCGACAGTTGGCAATCAGGCAAAGTCGTGGCCACCATGATGGGTAAATCGACTCTTTCCATGGGAAAACTAAAATCTCTTGCAAAAGCAGTGTTGGACGTGCGCGGAGAAGGGAAAGCAGAGATAGGTGACCTATCGACGAAAGTTCTTGTGGCCAACATTGCCGGATCCGGTATTGTCACCATAAAGGGCGGCTCTGCAGAAATCAGCAATGCGACGGTTGCAGGTGATGGCAAGATTTTTCTGAAGGGCAGCTATAAAGGGCTGAAGAAAGTCGTCGAAGGTCAAGGATCGATTCAGCTTCTAGACTGAGGTACGAAAGGTGAGTCTAGCCACTCCACGCTTCACCATAGTGGCGTTGTCCTTGATTTTGATCGGCGGCCCGACAATCTCCCTGGCCGCTGACGGGACAACGGACACAACACCTGCTGGTACTGCAATTACTGCTCCAACCGGGTCACCACCAGTGATTGTGGCTCCCCCAGCACAGACAACGTCAACGCCCATATCTGTTCCGTCCACTAACCCCGATTCGCAACAGATCCCGGACTTCCTAAAGGATTACGCAACGCCCGCGGCGACATCGATATCGCCACCACCGACGACCGCCACCGCCCCTGTAGGGCGCCCCCCTACTGTCATCAAGCCTGTACCGACCCAAGCTCGTCCGTCCGTCACCGAAGCACCCAAGGCCCCGCCCAGTAGCGGTTCATTGCCGATGCTCAAAGGGCGCCTGGAAGAAGTGGCCGGCACCGGCGCAAAGCTACCGGTAGGGTTTATCCTCGGGCTTAAGGCGCAGAAAGGGCGCGTGGATCCAACTGCAGTCAAACCGCACGTAGACAGAATCAAAGGTCTAGTAGCTTCCTTCCCTGCCGATTGGCAGGGAAACTGGGGCGGCCAACTCAAGATTCACTGGACTCAGATGGACAAAGCTTCCTGGGATTTCGATGCTGCAGAGGCCAAAGAGACCCAGGACATTCTTCGTCCCGGAACCACTGGAACGACCACCTTTAGCTTTTATCAGGACTCCCGCAGCATATTATTGCAGCCGGCTCGAGTGACGTTCCCGCCACGCACCAACTCTTATGCTTCCCGGGAGATGCAAAATCAACTCAAAAACTCACCGTTTGCCAGCATGCTTGGCAATAATCCGGCGGCCTCCCAAATGTTCAATTCCATGGCAACCGGCATTCCGGTAATGTACCTCGGTGACCTGACCGGAGTTGGCGTAACCGGAAATCAGTTGAGCTCACGGGTGGTGAAAAATGTGATCAAAGAGCTCAAGCCCGGCGTTTTGGAGCAAAACATTGTGGCTCAAGAGGCAGAGCGCCAAAAGCAAACTGGTCAGGTTCGCAATTCCTACTCGGAAACTGTTTTGCGCTTTACCAAGATCAACACCAGCCAGTTATATGTCCAAGCAGCAACTTTAAAATACCGCAGTGATGGACAATTCCTACAGAAAGTGATTATGTATGGAACGGTCAATCGTGGACAGAACACCGAAAACGCTAATCCGTTCAGCGGATTGCCCGGCATGTCGGGGTCTTTTCCCGGACTTCCTTCGTCACCTTCCGGCGGCATGGGCGGGTTTGGCGACCTCAACAAAATGTTGAAAGATTTGCAGCAGGGATTCTAAGAAAATGGATTTAGAGAGTATGGCTGCCATTGTTGACGACATGGCAATTCAACATGATTATCCTGGCTACGACATTCGCTCTTTAAAGATGGGTTTGCCGGAATCCATAACGAAGTCACCGGCAAAGCTGTTTTATGCAGCATTGCGGCACGACAGCACCTTGATGCGCCTGGCAGCTTTACGGTGGTTCTGGGAACGGCCCAGTTCGGCTCGTCAGTACACCAGAACAATTGCCGAAGCCATGAATGACACCGATGAATGGGTCCGCCGCGAGGCCATACGCGTGATGGAGCGTCTACATAAGGTAGACGACAAATTCACCATCCAACTTGCTGAGCGACTCACAGACTCAGATGTTGAAGTGCGCAAAGCCGCTGCCAAAGCGCTTGGGAAACTGGGTTGCACCGCTCCACAAATTCTTGACTTGCTGCATAAAGCCGCTGAGGACTCCGATCACGAAGTGCGATGGAAAGCTCAGAAAGCTTTGAGACAGCTCGGTGCGTATGTTGCGTAAAGAATTACAGCAATCGAATCGCAGTTCTTGCAGTCGTTATCGCTATAGCAGCTGATTCCTCAAAGTTTAGCGCGACCGTAAAGCCTCAACTGTTGCGGCTTCGCGTGCCGAACTCAGCCATAGAAATAATGCGAAACGGCATGGCGACTGTCGGATATGGAAGTGGCACGTTTTACTAGCGTCTGCTTACATTAGAAACATGAGCCCTTTATCCTGAAAGGACAGCAGAAAGAAATGACAAAACGAAGAGAAGGAAGCGATTCCGCATTACTAACAGCCCTTTCCTACACCGTCCGAGAACGGCGCGAAGTCCTCAGGCTCTCGCAAGAGGAAGTTGCCCACCGCGCGAAACTACACCGTACCTATATAAGCGATATCGAGCGTGGTGCCCGCAACCTCTCACTTAAGAGTTTGGTTGATCTTGCTCGTGCACTTGAACTTAGTACCTCAGACCTGATCATCACGGCAGAAGAAAGGCTTCCGAGCGTTCGCGCTATGGAAGTGACTTCCGCTATGGCACGCCAGATAACGGTTCCCGTCGTTGTTGCACAACTGACCGAGTCGTTGAACTAATTCAATTCTTTTATGTAGTAGAAAACGCGGCAGGAACTCCTGCCGCGTTTTCTATGGTCGGTATGTAAGAGTTGTCGAACATTACTGAAAACAGCTTCAAATGCCGCCATCCAATTGCCTAAGGAATTTCCGTCTGGGTATACTACAAGCCATGACAGAACAAACTTTTGATCGCAACGAGTTAGTCGAAAACGACCTATTCAGCGAGTGGCTGGGCGAGACCCGGTACATCGCAGAGCTGATAGTCGACATCACCGATTGCTTAGCACTACTTGCTACTAAACGAAGTACGCTTGAAGAGAAAATCATACGCAAGGAATTGCATCTGCTACTAACGAACTACGCAGAGATGCTATCAATCTTGCATTCACGCCTTGCAATCGGTGACAAACCAGAAGCCGCTCATATTGAGCGTCTCCGAACACTCAATTTCGCAGTACGACAAGAAACACGCAGATTACTCAAAGCGTTACGCTATAACTTCAACTATGTTGAGCAATATTTCGAATTCGATTTTTGCGCCCATTTGACTCAAGAATGCCGTTTCACTGACGAAGCAGCAAATATCAACCGGGCGATTCGCACTGTCTAACAAAAATCTCCAAAACAAAAAGCCGCCGGTTGTTCTAACCAGCGGCGCTTGCTTTGATGAGATTCCTGATCTATGTAAGCGGTGTGCTGCCTACGGTAGCTGGGGACTCAATGGTGCTTACTGACAGGTGTGTACCACCACCACCAGCATTGCGTCTGAAATTGTCCAGATAGCGTCGGAGAGCTTCGCGTATCAGGTCGGAGCGTGTACGGTGTTCGCATTGAGCAATGTAATCAACCTGCTCCAGCATGGCTGGCGGCAAAGCTATCAGGACTTTCTTCGGCATGTGAATTTTCCCTCGCGCACTATTGAGATCGGTTGCGGACAAATGAAGATCCTCTGATTTGAAGAGGAGGTTCGCCGCTTATTGAACTATAAGCTTTGAATACAGTTTCGCTGGCGTTTGTGCTCGCCATCGCGATTCAGTAAGTATGTAATTTACACACCTAAACGAAACCCGTAAAGGTCCCCAAGCCTCTATCTACAAACGTCTGATGGTATTTAGGTAAATGATATTTCTAAAAGTCGCTATTGCAGTCGTAGCAAGAGTCGCACGACGTCTGGGCGTTTCAGCCCCTTGCACATATACCACTTCGCGGTTCGGACATACATCCACTCGTATACATTGCCCCTAGATTGGCTTAAAAACAGGCATGAACACAAGTGCCCGCCGTCATCGTATAATCGGAATTCTATTGTCGGTAGTACGCGAATTGCTGCATGGTATCAAATTCGGTGCAAAGGAGAAGCAATGCTTCTAGCTACCTGGAATATAAACTCAATCAATGCGCGCCTTTCACATATACAAGAGTTTCTCGATAACTACGAACCAGACATCCTTTGTATGCAAGAAACAAAGGTTGTCGATGAGAAGTTTCCGCGCGACATCTTTATAGATCGTGGATATGAGATCGAAATATATGGTGAGAAGTCATACAACGGAGTAGCGATCGCGTCGAAGCACGCGATCGCGGATGTCGCGAGGGGCTTCCGAATTGAGATAGCAAAAGGGTCTCGACGTTTGATCTCCGCCACCATTGGCGACGTGAATATAGTAAATCTATATATTCCAAACGGACAGGCAGTCGGTTCGGAAAAATATCACTACAAGCTAGAGTGGCTGTGTGCTCTCAAGTTGCATATCGAAGAGAACTACAAACCGCACGATAAGTTGGTCATTTGCGGTGACTTCAACATAGCTCCCGACGATCTCGATATTTATAAACCGGAAGAGTGGAACGGCAGCATCATGGCTAGTCCCGAAGAAAGAGACCATCTTGAGAGCATCAAGCAATGGGGCTTCGTAGATCTATTCCGCCAGCACCACAAGGAAGGCGGACTATTCACCTGGTGGGATTACCAAGCAGGCGCATTCAGGCGCAACGCCGGCTTCCGTATCGACCACATCTGGGCAACGGAATCAGTGGCAGAACATTGCTCGGCAGTGATGATTGCAAACGAGCTACGCAAGCTTGATAAGCCGTCCGACCATGCACCGGTGCTTGCTGAATTCGACTTGTAAGGGCATTTCCCGGGAGCTGAGGCGTCCCGCCTGCAGTTTGTGCCGTGGACAGATGCGGGCAGGATGCCGGCGCTTCTGGGCGCGGCCGCAAATTCACGCAATCCGATCGTCGTGATGGTAGAGGGGAGGGGTTTGTCCCTGGGGCAGCGCGTGGATGCGAAGCATGCCGAGTTGCCCTACCTGTCGGCTCCCCTGGCGAGGAGAAAATGAAGACCCAACGGAAACCCATGTGAAGGCATCGCCTTGGCCAGGGAGGGGACAAGCCCCAATACAGTTCACTTAGGCGAATTGAATCCTCTGCCCGTGGCTGTCCTTGCCGATCCTGGGAGAGCGCCGGCGTCCCGCCGGCTTTTGAGTGTCGCAGGCGTGGCATCATAAGATGCTGCCACCACAAGTGCAATCAGGTGCCGGCGGGACGCCGGCGCTCCCGGGGTTTCACCCAAGCGTTAAGTGAACTGTATTGGGGACAAGCCCCTACGGCTAATTCAAAACATGAAGGGCGGCGCATGGCGCCGCCCCTCCCACAGTTGTCTTCCGATCTGGACTTATTTTTCTGGATATCCGTACAAGATCTCGTGGCGCTTGATCTCATCAAGGCCATCGAAGCCGGATTCGATGATTCGGTCGGCCAGCTTTCTCGTTGCTTTGTAATAAGCATCATCAGGACGCTCGCCGGTGAGCTTGCGTGTTAAATCTCGACAAAGAATGTCGGCAGCCGCAATGTAAGTTTCATTTTTGGTGCGATTCGCCCACATCGACGCCACGATGATGGTGATGGTGTCTTGCACTCGTTGGGACATCTCGGCAATCAAGCATTGCCTGTCTGCAAGACGCAGCTGGTGACGCACCATTGCTCCGCTCAACTCAAGAGGGTGCTCGGTAAGCATATCAAGCGCGAACTCGATGTGGTGCTTGAGAATTGGTGAGACGCTTTCCAGCTCTTTGTCCTTTTTGTCCGGACCGGCAAGCTCTTTACCGAAGCGCCAGAATGCGTAAGGTACAAGTTCATTGCGCAAAGCAAACGCATGGGCAGGATTCATCGGGTTGAAGTTTTTGATCTTCTCGCGTTCCAGAGCCTTACCGACCGGCTCAAAATACTGCATGCCATGTTGTTTGGCCAATGATTTGAAGAATGCCATTCCAAGCATTTCCCCTTCGCCTTCATAGATGCACGGCGCGAGGAAATCATGGACATTGTCTCCAAACATATGGCCTTGCAAGAATGAACGTCCGCCATGCGTTTTCATGAAGTACTCGATAGCTACTTCTTTTTGTGCTTCGCTGCCAAAGATCTTCGCGATAATGCACTCCAACTCGCCCCGGTATCCCTGGTCGAGCAACCACGCGCCCCATGAACGCAGCGCGTCGGCACCAACTATCAAAGCGGCGGTACGAGCGATGCGTCGTTTGACCAGTTCCCGTGTTTCGATTCGCTGCCCGTATGTTTGCCGGAAATTTGCCCACGGAAGCATGTTTGCCAACATGATGCGCATGGTTCCGGAGGCTCCAGCGCATAGCGCCAGACGTCCGAGGTTCAAGCCGTGATAAGCAACTGTCAAGCCGTCTCCCGCTTTAGGTTGCAGCAGGTTTTCTTTCGGCACCTTGAAATTCTTGAATGTAAGACCGTTGTTGAACGCATGCTTCAGCGCATAGAGACCATACGGT
>Ga0163151_10007456_pt1 | contig 12765 bp, 10 predicted proteins | sample OliLakLV19MP5IB2_FD_145596 | JGI IMG/M metagenome (GOLD analysis project Ga0163151, IMG submission 145596) | Freshwater microbial mat bacterial communities from Lake Vanda, McMurdo Dry Valleys, Antarctica - Oligotrophic Lake LV.19.MP5.IB-2 | ecosystem: Environmental > Aquatic > Freshwater >...
ATGGCCACACGAGGTCCCGATCCGTCGGCTAGCCTGTCGCGCTACTCAGGCTTTTCCGACAATCTTCCGGCGCTGACCGATGCGGCGCAGGGGCTTGGCTTCATCAACTGGATCCCCGATCGCGATCAGGTGATCCGCCGCGTGCCGCTGCTTGCGGTTCACGATCTAACAGTCGTGCCGTCGCTGGCGCTTGAGGCGCTGCGCGTTTCCGAACAGCAATCCACGTACGTGGTGCAAAGCTTCGGCGGTGAGCGTCCGGGCGTAATCGGCGTGCGGCTGGGTGATCGTCTCTTTCCCACCGATCCGCAGAGCTCCGTATCCATTCACTTCCGGCACGGCGATCGCGAGAGCTACATTCCAGCATGGCGCGTCGTTGAAGGCGCGTTCGACGCAAGCGATGTCGCCGGAAAGATTATTCTCGTCGGCGCCACGGCGCCGGGCTTGATGGATCTTCGGGCGACGCCGCTTGATGCTTCTGTGCCGGGCGTCGAAGTGCATGAGCAGGTGATCGAGCAAATGCTGGCCGGGCGTTTTCTAACCCGCCCCGAGATCGCGCCCGCAATCGAGCTTCTCGCCGCGCTCGCTTCTATTTTGCTGATTGCTTTGGCTGCGCCGCGTCTGTCAGCTGGCCTTGGCGCGTTGGTTGGCGGCGGGGTCGTCATCGCGCCGTTTGTGATCAGCATGTTGGCGTTTCAAACGGGCGGCTATTTGTTCGATCCGATTTTCCCGGCCGCAGCCGCGTTTCTCTTTGCAACGGCTTCGTCAGTGTTTCTCTATCAGCGCACGGAACGTCAGCGCGCGCAGATACGCCGCGCCTTCAATCAATATGTGGCGCCGGACGTGGTCAAGCAGCTGGTCGCACATCCAGACCGCCTGGCGCTCGGCGGCGAGGTCCGCGATCTGACTTTGCTTTTCTGCGATGTTCGTAACTTCACCGGCATTTCCGAAGGCATGACGGCCGAGCAATTGACCTCCTTCATCAACAGCCTGCTGACGCCGCTCACAGACATCATCATCGACCAAGGTGGCACCGTCGATAAATACATGGGCGACGCCATCATGGCGTTCTGGAACGCGCCATTGGATGATCCCGATCACGCGCGCCGCGCCAGTGAAGCGGCCGCGATGATTGCAGCGCGCATGCGCGATCTCAACGCGCAGTGGCGCGCGGAAGCGCAAGCGCGCGGCGCGGCGTTCAAGGATGTGGCGATCGGTATCGGTCTCAATTCCGGCGAATGCTGCGTCGGCAATCTCGGCTCGCACCAGCGTTACGATTACTCCGCCATCGGCGACAACGTGAACATCACCTCACGCTTGGAAAGTCTGACCAAGTTCTATGGTCTGACTTTGGTGGCGAGCGAAGAAACCGTACGGCGTGTCCCTAGCTTGGAATTCGTCGATATCGATCTCGTGCGTCTGAAAGGCCGCGCTGCACCGACGCGGATTTTCACATTGGCCACGCACGTTCTATCAGGCGACGCCGCCGCAGAAGTGCGCGTCGCGCATGATGGATTTCTTGCGGCCTACAGAGCGGGGCGATGGGAGGAGGCGAGCAACGCGCTCACGAACCTGCGCCAGCGCAATCTTCCGCCGTTCGCGAACCTCTATGAGATTTATGCAAAGCGGATTGCAACGCTATCTGCCGCCCAGCCTAGCGACTGGGACGGCGTCTATGATCTCGAAGAGAAGTAGCGCCTAGAACCGGGTCCGCAGCGAAAGCTGGATGCGGTCGCCGTTAAATTCGGAGAACGGGTCGTTGGAGTCGTTGTCGCGATACTGATAGCTGAGGCGCACGGCGCATTCACATGGCGCGAAGTTTTGCACCGTCACAGCCGTTTCCGGCGCAAAGAAGAAGTCTTCGCGCTCTTCGCTGAAAACGAATGTCTCATTGTAATCGCGCTGACGCGCCGTGGCGCCTGCCGAGAGAATGAGCTTCTCGTTGACCTGATAATTGTAGGTCGCCTCGGCGCCGTACTCGATGAACTGGCCCGGCGAAAGATCGCCCAGGAACGTGAAGGTCGTGCCCTCAACGTCGCTCCAGCGCACCCACGGAATGACAACCAGCGTATCGCTATCGCTCAGGATGCGCGGGATCGAAACGCCGCCGATCAATTCTGCATACGGCCCTTCGTCTGCGATCGAGTCGTCGCTGTATTGGCGATAACCGCCGCGCAGCCGTGTCCAATACGAAATGCCGCTGCTTTTGCCCTCAACCGTCAACCCGACATTGTAGTCATTGAAATAGTGATCGCCGTCCAAAGTTGCGACGCCGATGCCGATCGTCGGGATCGCTGCAACGTGCGGCGCAACGTAAACAAGCGGCCCAGTTTGGGCGCCGAGATAGAGACGATCGAGTTCGCTGATGTCCGGTGTGGTCTCGGCCTCGAGATTAACAATCGAGCGCCAATGGCGGCCGCCCAAATTGCGCTCGTCGATCAACGTGCCACGCGCGAAATAGCTGTACGCGTCTTGCTCATTCAGATCGGAGTTGAGCGCGTTGGAATCCCAGCGCACGCCAATCTCGGTGTTGAGCGTGGTGAACGGCGGCTCGATCAAGCGCCGGATGCGTTCGTAGCCGCGACGCGCCGCCTCGTTCGAGGGATCGTTGATCATCACCCGCTCATAGGCGGCGAGCGCCAAGCGCAAATGGCCTTGTTGTTCAGCTAAGCGGGCATACTCAAAGTTGAGTTCCGCATCCTGCGGATTGTCCAAGATTCGATCGCTGAGCGTTCCGAGATCCTGTGCAAAAACAGACGAGATCGAAATTACGCTGACGCTGGCTGCAAGCAGCAGGGCGCGGCAAAAGCCGGTTAATGTTCCCCGAGTTCCCATCGCAAGTTCCCACCGCTTCAGAGGCGCGGCGATAGTAGGAGCGTTGTAACCTTGTTCAAGCGGTCAACTCTCTTTGGAGAGCGAGTTCGCCTCGTGGTGCAACTTTTGAGCACTCGTCGCCCGCCGAGAGCGAAGACGCTGCGAAATCATTGCCAATTGCCGCATTCTGCCGATAACTTGGACAACGAACGCCCCTAGCGGGCCAGGGTGGGTTAACGATGCGCGCATCAATTTTGGCATTCAGCGCCTGCCTTTTCGCAATGGTGCTCGCGGTGGACGCGCAAGCGCAAACCGCGTCTCGCATTGGCGTCGCCGCTGGCGTGCGCAACCAAGTCACTGGCACATTGGCGCAGCAGCAGCGAACGCTGACTGCCGGCGCGGCGGTGTTCGAAAACGAAACTGTGCGCACTGGCGCCAACAGTGTCGCGCAATTGCTGTTCGCCGATCAAACGACGCTGAGCGTTGGCCCGCGTTCTGAAATCCGGCTCGATCGCTACGTCTATGATCCGAGCCGCTCGACTGGCGATGTCGCTGTCTCGCTGACGAACGGCGCGTTGCGATTTATCTCTGGCCGGCAAGATCCGCGCAGCTATTCGATTCAAACGCCGGTCGCCACCATTGGCGTTCGCGGCACCATCGTTGATTTCCTTGTAATGGATGGACGCATGTTCGCCATTCTCGCTGAGGGCAGCGTCGTCATCACGCTGAGCGACGGCCGCGAAATTCAAATCACGCGCCCCGGCAAAGCCATCGAGTTTTTCGCCGACGGCTCAACATCGCAGCAATTTACGTGGCGTGGCCGCTATGAAGCCGGCCTGCGCGCCACGTCATTCCCACTGTTCGGCAATCCGTTTGCGGACATGTATGGTTGGGACGGCGCCGATAACCTCGACGACGACATCAACGTCACCGACGAGCTCTCAGCGCGCAATGCCGACTATTACGGTCAGTTCAACGACGGCGATGAATGCTATTATCAAAGTTGTGATCTGGACTGAGCATCGCGATCGGAGCTGAGAACCTCTCAGCCCCGATCAGTCGCTAAACTCAGCGTTGCTCCAGCGTAATCGCGTTCGCGCCGGTAGCTGATAGGCGCACCACACCATTTTCGATCGAAGCGATAAGCCCGCTATCGACGTAGTGATGGTGACCGTCGCTAGAGTTCTTTTTCGTAAGCTTGATCCTATCGTGGGAAACGTGATCGACGGTGCCGACGTGTACGCCGTCCGCGCCAATCACTTCGGCGTCCTTTTTGATGTCTTTGATATCGGTCATGAGCGGCTCCTGGGTTAGCTCCAACGGCCAACGCCCAAACGCCGGGCAAGTTGCGCAAAACCAGTTGAGAACGCTTCTCAAAGGCGTTACAGACCCGCCAACACGGTGGGGATGCATATGAGAATCAGTCGGAACACGGGCCGCGCGCTCCGTTTTGCCTGCGCGGTCGCGGCTATCGGCGCTGGGTTCACCGGCGGCGCAGCAGCCCAAACCGCCACCGCCGACACGATCACCGTGATCGGCCCGCGCAGCTACCGCGCGACGGAAACCTCGAGCGCCACCAGGACCGACACGCCGCTCATCGATGTGCCCCAGTCGGTCACGGTCGTCACCGAAGCGGAGATCCGCGATCGCGCCGCACAGAACCTCGCCGACACAGTGCGCTACGTGCCTGGCGTTTCTTTCGCGCAAGGCGAGGGCAATCGCGACACGCCGATCTTCCGCGGCAACGCCTCGACGGCTGATATGTTCGTCGATGGCGTGCGCGACGACGTTCAATATTATCGCGATCTCTACAACGTCGAGCGCGTCGATGTTCTGCGTGGCTCCAATGGCATGATCTTCGGTCGCGGCGGTGGCGGCGGCATTCTCAATCGCGTGACGCGTCAAGCCAACGGCCAAGACGTTCATGCGCTGACCGCGCAATTTTCGGGCGAAGGCGGCGGGCGCGTCACCGGTGATTTCGGCATGGCCATTGATGAGATGGCGTCATTTCGCGTCACCGGCGTTTATGAGGATTCCGAAAGCTATCGCGACGACGTGACCTACCAGCGCAACGGCGTCAATCCGACATTCTTGTTGCAGATCGATCCATCGACGTTGCTGCGGGTGGGCTACGAATACTACGATTATGAATTCGTCGCCGATCGTGGTGTTTCAAGCTTCAACGGCCGGCCGCTGAATGTCGATCCGAGCACGTTTTTTGGCGACCCAGCCCGCAGTCCGACGACCACGACAGTGAACGCGCTCAATCTGCACTTTGAGCATGAGTTCAACGGCAGCGCGCGCATCACCAACCACACGCTCTGGGGCATCTACGATAAGTTCTATCAAAATGTCTTTGCAGGCGCGACTTCGGGCGGCGGCGCAAACGTCGCCATCGAGGCGTACAATCAGGCCACTGACCGCAATTCCTTTTTCAACCAGACGGATTTGACGTTCGACATATCGACCGGCTCGATCGAGCACACGATCCTGGCTGGCGTGGAATTCGGCCGGCAGATCACGGACAACCTCCGCTCGACCGGCTACTTCACTGCGATCTCGCCAACTGCCACGTCGATCACAGTGCCGGTGAGCAATCCGCGCTATACGGGCCCGATCGAATTCAGGCAGAGCGCCACCGATGCCGACAATCACGGCACGGCCACGCAATATGCGGCCTTCCTGCAAGATCAGATCGAGCTATCGCCGCACTGGCAGGCCGTGATCGGTGTTCGCTACGATCGCTTCGAGTCCGAGCTGACCAACAACCGCAACGGCGCGCAGTTCGGCGCCGAGGACAATCTGTGGTCGCCGCGCGTGGGGCTTATCTTCAAGCCGGTCGAGAACGCATCGATTTACGCGAGCTACTCGCAAACGTTCGTTCCGCGCGCTGGCGAGCAGCTGGCTTCCTTGAGCGCAACCAACGCCGCGCTCGATCCGGAAGAGTGGGAAAATCTCGAGCTGGGCGCGAAGTGGGACATCTTGCCGGCGCTATCTTTGACTGGCGCAATCTATCAGCTGCAGCGCACGAACGTCGCCATCACCGACCCGCTGAACGCTGCGCAGCTCATCCTCGTCGATGGTCAAGAAGTGCAGGGTTATGAAATTGGCCTGAGCGGCGACATCACCGACAATTGGCACGTCGTTGGCGGCTACGCCTATCAGGACAGTGAAATTCTCACCAACCAATCGGCGGCCATTCGTGCGGGCGCGCGTCTTGCGCAAACGCCGGAGCAATCGTTCTCACTCTGGAATCGCTACGACTTCACAGCATCACTCGGTGCGGGTTTGGGCGTCATCTATGTCGGGGAGCGCTTCGCTACGGTGGAAAATCTGGCGACTCCCGCAAGCAACGTCGTCCTTGAGGACTACACCCGCGTCGATGCGGCAGCGTACTGGAACATCAACGACAATTTGCGCGTCCAGCTCAACGTCGAGAATGTTCTCGACGAAGAATATTTCATCAACGCGCACAGCGCGACCAACATCATGCCCGGCTCACCGCGATCCTACCGCGTCGGCCTCAGCGCAGCGTTCTAAAGAAAAAGGTGGGCTCCGCCTCTTTCGTCAATTTGCAGGAAGTGACCGATCGCTGGATCAAGAATGTGTGTCACCCTTTCGAGATCGAAGTCGGCGAACGAGCCCGGCGCGACGCCCGCCTGCTTCTGCGCGATCGAACTCGCGTAATCGACATTGGCGTTGCCATTGTTGCCGACATAGCCCATCTGCCGGCCGTTATAGCGCAGCCACACTTCGTGCGGATCGCCGGTGGTGACGTTCTGATCCTTCTCGTCGCGGCGGATCACTTGCCCCAGCATGTCGGAGCGGAACACCACGAAACGCGGATGGCCGTCGGCGATGTCGACCGTCGCAAGCAACACTCGGCATCGGTGCCGCAACACAGCTGAAGGGATCTATCGCAGCTTGGCGGCCAATTGCGTCAGAAAATTCTCGAAAGAGAGGGCCAGGTCCCGGACCTCGCTCGAAGTGTGATCAATACAGCTGACGTGACCGAGGCGATCCATCACGATCGGATTGCCGGTATGATCGATGGAGACAACCAGAGCGTTCTCGGTACCCGGCCAGTGCCGCGAGCGGAACCGCTCGGTTACCTCAACAACCGACGTCTCATTGTCTCCCATTGCGTGCCCGCGACCCCAGCCATAGATCGCATAAGGGCCCACAAGCGCGCCACCGTAACGCTTCACGAACAAACGATAGTCGTCCGGAACGCTGAAACCGGCGTATTGATCAATCTCGTGCACAGCGGTGTCAGGAGCTGGCCCGGCGCAGAGCGAGGGATACTGAGAGAACGCTTCGTCCAGCCGCTGTAGAAGAGCCCAATTCATCTTTCTCTACGCCTCTGTTGCTCCGCTCTTGCTCTAGCCATCCAATATTCCTCTCTCCACTCGTTATGGACTGCTCGCTGTTCGCCAGTTAAGCCCATGAAAGGGTGACACACACCCATCTTGCGCGCCGACGCGTATCTACGATCCCGGGATGGATCGTTTCCTGCAAACTGATCCCGTCGGGTACGAGGATGAAAGGGTGACACACACCCATCTTGCGCGCCGACGCGTATCTACGATCCCGGGATGGGTCGGTTCCTGCAAACTGACCCCGTCGGGTATGAAGACGATCTGAACCTCTATCAGTACGTACACAACGACCCGCTGAATCGCGGCGATCCGACAGGCACCGAAGGCGTTGGCTCCTGGAACAACGGGCAGTGCAATTTCGATGGTTGCCGTGCGGCGCAACCCGCGCAGCCGCTAACTGCGAACGACGTTGCTACCGCCGTCGAAGTAGCGGGTGTGGTTTGGGACATAGCGACATTGCCCACCGGCGCGGGTAGTGGCCCGGAAGGGATAGTTGTTTCGCGGGCAATTGCGGCTGGGATACGTGAGGGAGGAGAGGCCGCCGCCGAGGGGGCCGCGCGAAACGGTGCAGATTTCATCGTCACACCGGGTGGCACGGCTGTACCGACCAGTCAGAGTCAAATGCGAGAGGGCTTTGATGCGGCTGGATTCCCCAGTCGTGAAACTCGAAGCCCGGGTGTTGAGCACACCTTGCAAGATGGGAGCACTGTCAGGACTATGGAACCATCCGGTGACGCCCCACGACGAGCATCATTCGAGAACGCAAACGGGGGCCCGGTTAATCCGGACGGCCGGACCCCACAACCTCCGAGAGGACTTACTGCGGCCGAGCGTCGGGAGTGGGTTCGTCAAAGAACCCATGTCGAGCAAGGACCATGACCGACCTTACTGAATGGATGGATGCAGCCAATAAAGCCTGTCCTTTGCAGATTGAACGAAGTGAGTGGTGCGACCCTGTGCTACTTCTGGGGGGAGCGGATTGGAGCTTGTCGATCACGGCTCCGTGGAGGGTCGTGCAAGGGTACGTTGTTCGAGTCGGGGCATATGACGAGGGCGCAAGATCGGTCGCGGCGAACTTGGTTGGTAAACGGGTCACTCGCCTTCGCGTGCTCGACAGCGCGCCTTCGTTCGACATCGGCGTGACCTTTAGCAACGGCGATGAGCTGCAAGTGTTCTGCGCATCGACGCATGAGAACTGGGTACTCCGCGTGCCTGGAGAAGCTACGATGGCATTTGTCCCGGCCTCGTAAAGCAATCGGCTTAGGTCCGCGAAAAACAGAAGCAGGGTGTAGGGCAAGATAAAGGGCGTCCTGTCGGACGCCGGAATCCCCTGCGACACAGGGAAATTTGCTCGCTCGCGCATCCAACGCGCACCCTTCTAGTAGGGTGTGGTGCGCAAAGGGTGCCAGTTACCCAGCGCGCTTTTTGGCTTTGCTGCGCTTTGGCTTTGCGTTGAGCAGCCTCGCGCCTGTGCCGCCGCCGTTCGTGATCTCCACGCCATACGCTGTGAAGGCGTCGACAATTTTCTGCTCAGTGCTCGCGAAAGCCGGCCGCTTACCGCTCTCGTAGGTAGCGACGGTCGCTCGTCCGATCCCCGCGTAGTGCGCCAGGTCGTCAATTGTCCACTCAATGAGCGCCCGCGCTGCACGGCACGCGGCGGGGGTCAGCTGGGCCATAGGCGCGAATCCAAAACGATCACAAAATTATAATCCCGCTTGACGCGTCTCGTCAAAACGATCATATTATGATCGTTTACCAACTCTGGCTCGTTTGAATGGGTTTTGAGCAACGGGAAAGCCGTCATGTCTGTCGTAACTCGCCGAGAAATCGTCGCTGGCGCCGCAGCATTATCCTTTGCTGACTCTCAGCCGAGCGCCGCACTTCTCAGTCCGTCCGGACCTGGTGTTGATCGGGTGCTGGCGGCGCTGTGGCGGCATTTTCTCGAAGAGGACGCTCGCTTGGCCGCCGCTTGGGAGGCCGTTGACCGCGCTCAATGCAGCGATGACCAACTCGCAGGGAGACTATTTGATAGAGCCGACGCCATCGGTCACGAACACGACCACATCGTCCGACGCATCGCCGCGCAACCATCAGCGTCCTGGCATGGGGTCACCATCAAGCTGCTGACGTGGCGACGGAGCGCCAATCTCAGCGAGTTCAATCTACCAGACGCCGACGCTGCGATTGCGTTCTCCGCCTATCTCGATGCGCTGCGCTTTAGCGGCGCTGCAGGTTCGTCGGACGACGCCGGCATCGCGCGTCTTGTACTGCGTGATCCAGATTCAGCAGGAGAGGGACCATGACACGCGCGTCAAATGACATGGCGTCGAGCGAACAGCCGCTCTCGCTTGACCGCATCCCAGACGACGCGGCGCTGCTGGAGCAAGTGCTTCAACACTATCAGGCCGCGCTCAAGGAAAGCCCCGAAGCTATCGCTTATCTGCAAAAGCGTGGATTGGACGACCCTCAGCTCATCGAACATTTCCGGCTTGGTCTGGCCAACCGCACGCTCGGCTATCGCTTGCCGCAGGCCAATCGCCGCGCGGGCGCTGAATTGCGCGGTCGCTTGCAAATGCTGGGCGTTCTCCGCGAGAGCGGCCATGAGCATCTGTGGGGCTCGCTGGTTATTCCAGTTTTGGGCGCGGACGGCGCGATCCAGCAAATGTACGGCCGCAAGATCACCGAAGGCTTGCGCAAAGGCACGCCGCTTCACGTCTTCCTGTCTGGGAGTTGTGATGTTGTGTTCAACGAACGAGGGATCGCTGGATCGGAAGACATCATCCTCTGCCGCTCGCTGATCGACGCGCTGACTTTTTGGCGCCATGGCCTGCGCCATGTGACTGCGCTGTTGGAGGAACGAGCGGGTCCAGTCTTGCTTCAGCGCCTCGCCCAAGCGCGGCGCGTGCTCATAGCGTTCCGGCGCGATGACGCCAATGACGATGCGTCGGCGGCAATTGTGGGCGGACTGGCGGAACAGGGCGTTGCAATTTATCGCGTGCGCTTCCCGCAAGGCATGGACGCCAACGAGTACGCGCGCTCGATCGATGATCCGGCGGCGGCGCTCACACGCCTCGTACGTAACGCAGAATGGATCAAAGGTGGCGATGCGCCCGGCGCAACGGCGCCGGCGGCATCACCCTTACCAGCGCTCTCGCGTCCTATCGCAGCGGCTGAGGTCAACGCCGCCGACGTGATCATCCGCCTCGGCGCGAGAATCTGGCGCGCGCGAGGCCTCGCGAAAAACACCAACGTCGATGCGCTCAAGGTGGTGCTCGAAGCGCGCCCGGCAACACCAGGCGCCGCGCTTGGCGACGGCGAGGCCTTTCACATAGACACGCTCGATCTGCTCAACGCGAAAAGCCGCAACGCCTTCGCAGCGCAAGCTGCCGCCGAATTGGGCGTTTCGCTCGACGTGCTCAAACGCGAGATCGGCCAAGTCATCTTCGCGCTGGAGGACGTGCGCGATGCGGCCATCAAAGCCGCCGAAGCAGAGAAGGAGGAGGCGCCGCCGAAACTCAGCGCCGAGGAAGAAGCCGAAGCGTTGGCGTTTCTTCAATCGCCCGATTTGATGGCGCGCATCGCCTCCGACATGGAGACGGTCGGCATTGTCGGCGAAGGCGCCAACGCCCAGGCGGCATATCTCGCCGCCCTCTCGCGCAAGCTTGATCGACCACTGGCACTGCTCATCCAATCCACAAGCGCTGCCGGCAAAAGCGCATTGATGGACGCGGTGCTCGATCTCATCCCGGAGGAAGAGCGCGTCGTTTATTCAGCGATGACGGGACAGAGCCTCTATTATCTCGGCGAAACCAATCTCAAACATAAGGCGCTCGCGATCGCCGAAGGCGAGGGCGCGCGCCACGCGTCCTACGCGCTGAAGCTGCTGCAGAGCCAAGGCGCGCTGACAATGGCGTCCACCGGCAAAGACCCAGTCAGCGGCAAGCTGGTGACCCAGGAATACCGCGTCGAAGGCCCGGTGGCGCTGATGCTCACCACCACGGCGATCGATCTCGATGAAGAACTGAAGAACCGCTGCCTGGTGCTCACCATCGATGAAGGCCGCGATCAGACCCGCGCGATCCAGGCGCGCCAGCGCTTCGAGGAGACGTTGGAAGGTCTAGAAGCCAGCGCGCGCCGCGCAGGCGTGATCAAGCTGCACCAGAACGCGCAGCGCCTGCTCCGTCCGCTCAAGGTGGTCAATCCGTTCGCGGAGCGGTTGACGTTTCTCGACGACAAGACGCGCACTCGCCGCGATCACCGCAAGTACCTGACGCTCATTCGTGTGATTGCGTTGTTGCACCAGCACCAACGGGAGGTGCGCCAGTTCAAGCTCCCGGACGGATCAGAACTCGAATACATCGAAGCGACCGCCGACGACGTGCTGATGGCCAACAAGTTGGCGCACGCCATAATGGGCGCCACTTTAGACGATCTGCCGCCGCAGACGCGAGCGCTGCTCGTTCAGATCGACGCGATGGTGCGCGAGCGTTGCGCGTTGGAGCATACGCCGCGCGCCGAACTGCGCTTCGCCCGCCGCGACGTGCGGGCGGCCACGGGCTGGGGCCTCACGCAGCTCAAGGTGCATTTGAAGCGGCTAGAAGAGCATGAGTTTCTGATCGCGCGCCGCCGTGATGGCCGCTTCGTCTATGAGCTGCTCTACAATGGCGAGGGACAGGACGGCGCGGCCTTCGTGCTGGGGCTGCTCGATCCGATGTCGCTGCAAGCGGCGTACGATGGCGAGCGGTCGGGGGCTGAGGACGCGCTGTCGGGTGCAAGCGATGCACAGTCGGATCAGTGTCGCCCCGATGACGGCGCCTATGCGGGCCAGTCGCGGAGCGACGAAACGGAGAATTCCGCTTCGCTTTCAAACCCGAGCGCGTCCGCGCCGCAGAATCTGGCGCAAACGCATATAGAGGGCGCACAACGTCCCGTCACATCGTACGCACGCCCGAGGGAGCGCGCACGATGAACGAAGCACAATCACCGGCGCCCGGATCGCTATCGGCGGAGATGGTGCGCTTTTGCCAATACCTCGCGGCGCGCAATTATTCGCCCTTCACCATCGAGCAGCGCACGCGGGCGATCAGCGCGTTCAACGCGTGGGCGGCAGTGCGCGGCGTGGAGCGGCCTCAAGACGTGACGTTGCCGATCCTGGAGCGCTACCAGCGCCATCTCTTCCATCACCGTAAGGTCGATGGCGAGCCGCTGACGTTTCGCACCCAGATCGTGCGTCTGGTGCCGCTTCGGGCTTTCTTCAAATGGCTAGCTCGCGAACGGGTCATTCTCTTCAACCCCGCCGCCGATCTCGAATTGCCGCGCGGCGAGAAGCGTCTGCCAGCGACGATCCTCGCGCCAGAGGAGGTCGAGGCCGTGATGGCGTTGCCTGACATCTCAACGCCGCAAGGCCTGCGCGACCGCACGATCCTGGAGGTGCTTTACGCAACAGGCGCGCGCCGGTTGGAAATCACGCGGCTGCGGGTGTTTGACATCGATTATGCGCGCAAGCTCATGGTCATCCGCAAAGGCAAGGGCGGCAAGGATCGCATCGTGCCGACAGGTGAGCGCGCGCTGTCAT
>Ga0163151_10007457_pt1 | contig 12764 bp, 9 predicted proteins | sample OliLakLV19MP5IB2_FD_145596 | JGI IMG/M metagenome (GOLD analysis project Ga0163151, IMG submission 145596) | Freshwater microbial mat bacterial communities from Lake Vanda, McMurdo Dry Valleys, Antarctica - Oligotrophic Lake LV.19.MP5.IB-2 | ecosystem: Environmental > Aquatic > Freshwater > Lake...
AGAAATTCCAATCGCAGCTTGCGCGCCATACCACCAGCTAGGGTCGGACAGTTTCTCCGTCAACTGCAATATACTCGACCTGACCCCTTTTGCTCTCTTGACCCCTTTTGCTCTCTTTGACCCCTTTTGCTCTCTTTGACCCCTTTTGCTCTGCTCTTTTGCTCTGCCCTTGCTCGTAGGTTGGGCAAACCGCTTTCCTCGTGTAGCGCCTGTAAACCGCCAGAGCTTCCGGCTCGGGAATGGTTGGGTGGAATCCAGGTCGGGAGGAGATGATCGAATAGAGGGGGTTCGCCTTGGCGAGGAGTGGAGCGTGAACGCTATCAAGTTCGCCATGGTGACTGGAGCAATATACACTTATCGGCTCGATGTGGCACTCACGGTAGACGCGATCCAAAGCCCGCAAGCTCGCATCACCGCAAAACAGCACCCTCACTCGGCCATCGCGGGAGCTAAGGCGGGCAACGAGGCAGTTATCGTGCAGCGTGCTTTGCCGGTCCGCCAGATACTCGGCGGTCGGGTGCAGAATCTCCAGCTTGAAGCCGCCGATCTCCCGAGGGGACTCCGCGGCAGAAACCTGGCGAACCTTGGTCCCGCGCAGACGCAATTGCTCGACGAGATAACGGGCCCGGGTGCCATTATCGCGAGCAAACTTACTCTCGCGCACATAGTCCGGGCTCTGGTCTCCGATGTAAGCGCTCTCCCATACCTCCGTGACCGAAACGTTTTCGCGCAGGAGCGTTTCGATTCCCCAATAGTGATCAAAGTGCCGGTGCGTTAGCAGCAGCAAGTCCACGTGCCTGCTAGGCAGAAAACGCATGAAGCTCTCGCCGTATCCGGGCTCCTGATAGCAATCGATCATCACGACCTGCCCACCCAAGTGAAGCACGCTCGTATCGCCAAACCCGACGTTGACGAAAATGAGTTTGTCTGACGCACCATCAATCCCGATGGATGCGACCGCCTCCGCAAGAAACGGGGCGCCGGTGAGGAGGGAGATTAATCATCTGCGATTCATGAGGTGGGGGATTCGTAACGACTTCGACTCGGCTGGGGCTGGGGAGGTATTCCCTTGGCATGCGGTTGAATCAGGTTTCTCCCTTCAAAAGCAGCGGGCGGGAAATCCGGATATTACCGCACGCTCTGGCCGCAGTGGAGTTCCAACGACCGTGAGTAAATGAAAGGGTCCTTGAGCCGAAACGGCTCAAGGGCCCTGTGAATCACGAAGTCTGCCGATCAGTTGCCTCCGGTGAAGACCAGCGTCGCGGCGTTGACGGTGCCGGTCTCGCGGCTCTTCAGGGCCAGGATCGCATTGGTCCCCGTCAGGGCGAAGGAGGCCGTCTTGTCGCCTGCAAACTGTGCCTGAATGTAACTGGTCACATTGATTGAGACCTGGGTTACCGTGCCTGCGGGGACGCTAACGGAACCGATCGAGGTGCCCGTGGCGGGCTTGTTGCTCCAGGTCAGGCCGGTCTCCGTCCAGGTGTCCGTGGTGACTTGGTTGGCCGTCATTGTGCCGGCTTGCGTGGTGGCGTCCGTGGTCAGCACCAGCGTCGCCGTGGTGGGCGAGGAAGCCAGCGCCGCCAGATTGAACTTCAGGAAGCCGATACGATCATATGTGATGGAGGAGCTGCCGTCTTCTTTTACGGCAACCGTCGTGGCCGTGCCGTAGTTGGTTCCCGTGGAGCTGCCAGCCGCATAGGTGTCGGCCGAGGTGGTGATCGGCGCGGCGTCGCCAGCCACATCGTCATCGGACTCAGTGGCGGTTACGTTGACCGTAGCGAGACCGGAAGAGGTCACCGCGATGGTGGCGCTGCCATTAGTCGTGTCGGCATCCTGTGCGGCGGCGAGCGTTACGGTCTGGTTGGTGCCCCAGTTGCTCGTCGTGAAGGTCAGGCTCGAGCCCGAGCTCACCGTGATGTCGGTGTCCCCACTCGTGCGGGCCGAGGTCACCGTGACGTTCGTAGCAGGCTGGTTGGAAAGGCGCACCGTGCAGGTGTTCGTCGATCCTTCGTTCACCGACACGCTCGTCGGAGAAACCACCAGCGACATCGTGTCGTTGTCCACTTCGTTGGCGGTCACGTTCACCGTGGCCAGACCGGAGGCGCTCGCCGCGATGGTGGCGCTGTTGTTGGTCACATCGTCATCCTGCGCGGCGGCGAGCGTGACGGTCTGGTTGGTGCCCCAGTTGCTCGTCGTGAAGGTCAGGCTCGAGCCCGAGCTTACGGTGAGATCCGTGTCGCCGCTGGCGCGGGCCACGGTCACGGTGACGTTAGCGGCGGGTGCGCTGGAGAGCTTCACCCCAAAGGTGCCGGTGCTGCCCTCGTTCACGTTAACCGCGCTGACCGTCGTGACGATCGTGGGCGTGGTGCCACCCGAGCCGCCGCCGGTGAAGACGAGCGTCGGAGCGCTGCCGGTGCCAGTCTCGCGGCTACTCAGGGCCAGGGTCGCATTGGTCCCGGTCAGGGCGAAGGAGGCCGTCTTGTCGCCCGCGAACTGTGCCTGGATGTAACTGGTCACATTGATCGAGACATCCGTTACCGTGCTGGCGGGAATGCTAACGGAGCCGATCGCGGTGCCCGTGGCGGGCTTGTTGCTCCAGGTCAGGCCGGTCTCCGTCCAGGTGTCTGTGGTGACTTGGTTGGCCGTTATTGTGCCGGCTTGCGTGGTGGCGTCCGTGGTCAGCACCAGCGTCGCTGTGGTGGGCGAGGAGATCAGCGCCGCCAGATTGAACTTCAGGAAACCGATACGATCATATGTGATGGAGGAGCTGCCGTCTTCTTTTACGGCAACCGTCGTGGCCGTGCCGTAGTTGGTTCCCGTGGAGCCGCCAGCCGCATAGGTGTCGGCCGAGGCCACGACGGTGGCGGCGTCACCGCCACCACTACCGCCGCCACCGGGCGACATCGAGGAGAGGGTCTCGGAGTCGGTGCCGACACGAACCTCATCGAAATAGCAGAAGCGGGTGGGTGCGGACCAGGTGACACTGGTGCGTTTGTAGATGCCGAGCTTGAAGTTGGGTGCCTCGGCAACGGTGGTGGCCGTGTAAGCGTTGGTGCCGCGGTGCGTATAGCCGTCGTTGGATATCTGGGTGTAAGGCCCAAGCGTCACTGGCGCATTGTCCAGCAGCGTGCCATTTTTATAGACACGAATGAAGCCGGTGTTGTCGTCCGAGCTGTTGGGGCGATCCCACTTGATCTGAAACGCCCAGTCGGTCCACTGGCCTTTCTGCGCGGAACCAAGGTTGAATTTGACCTGATTGACGGCAGCATCATTGTCTTTGACGGTCAGGATCCACTGGTCGTTCTCGAGATCGAGCCCCATGGGAGGGTTGAAGCTCCCCGAGCTCGATCGACAGATCCATTGTCCCATGATCTGTTTGCCATCCCCCGAATGGCTGGTGGGAATATAGACGCTCCAAGCATACCAGTAGGTGTCGCCGAAGGGCCCCATTCCATTGGCCGAGGAATAGGGGAGCTCCGACCCATCCTGATTCATTTTAAGTTCGATGCGCTTGCCTCCGGTGGACCCATAGTCGGCATCGGAAGTGTGGATTTCCATCCGCAGCAGGCCAGCGCCAGCGCGGGGGCTGGGATCGCCTGAGATGGGCGCACGGGAAACGACATTAGAGCCAGTGCTCTGCTCGTAGCCATAGAAGCCATCGGTGATCGACGAACCTGCAGAGCCAAAGTTGTCGTTCCAGTCGGCGTATTCAAGAATCGCACCGCGGGAGATCGTCAAACTGATGGTCAAAGCCAGAGCCGCGACAAGGGCGCGGGTCCGCCTGCAAGAAAACAGTGATTGGGACTGGGGTTTCATTTTTTTTTGGGGGGGAAGGAACACGATTACACACCACACCCACGAGTAGAGGAACCGAAGTGAGAAGGGTAACACTCGGGGCGGCGCGTTTTGATGGTGACCAATCCTAGACCCGGCAGCGAGGACTCCACTGCTTTACCCATAAACGAACAAGTCCGCGCATTCAGGTCCTTGCGCCAGAAAGGCCCGGTGCACTTCTTTGAGTGAGGTTGCCCCGATTTGACGGACAGGTGTTGAGCTACCAAAAGGGAATCAACCCATGACCAAGAAGAAGGAAGCCGGGGAAGCACACTCTGGCAGTGGTTTAATTGGCGCCAACCCCCGCATTGCCTCGTAAAGATTGTTACCGAGGGAGGGTCGTTGCCGCAAAATGATTGTTACCCGCGGCGGATAATAAATCAGGGTTCGATCATGAACCCCTTAATGACGGCGCCGGCGCGCCGGGAATTGGTGGAGGCGTTGCGCCAGCGGTATGCGGCGGCAACTCGGGAAGAAAAAGTCAGGATCCTGACGGAGTTCGCGGCGGTGAGCGGGCTGCATCGTAAGTCCGCGATCCGGGTGTTGAATGCGGAGGCGGAAATCGCGCCGTGGCGCTGGGTTCTGATTGTCGTCCGACAGTCCGGAGTTCTTTCGACCGCTTACCCAGCCGCGGGTTTAACGAGGCTGGGTCATCAGAGTTCGTGAACTTGATCAGGGATCGACGGGTTCGAGGCGGACGGTATCGATGTCGATTCCGCCCTCGAAGGCATAGATCCGAATGTAGTTGTCGCCTTCACGCAGCTGGACGATGCCGACATCGAGCTCGCGCCAGGTCTCGGTGGCCGGAAAGGGGAAGCATTTTTGGTAATCGCCGGGGGGGGTATTCGGACCGGGAATAAGCCGGTTGTTGACCATGATCTTGTTGAGCTTGTCGCCCGCTGAGGCGGCGTAGCGCACCACCAACCGCGCCTGACGCGCTTGGGCGGACTGGGCCATCAGGGAGACGTAGGCATAGCGCTGGTTGAAACCAGTGACATAACCGGCACCGGAATATCCAGGCCGCTCCGTCGCCACGAACGTGGTGCCGAGTTCACCGCAAGCCGCGGGACCGTTTTCCGCCTCGAGTTGCACCGTCACCCGGGAAGGCGCGGGTTTTGCGCCACCCGCGGCCACGCCCTCGCGTGAGGGCACGATCGAATGGATGCGACCGTCGTCTTCGTAGGTCAGGACGTCGCACATGAGATTCCGGACTTCGCTTTTCCCGTCGGAAACCCAAGCGCTATGGTGAAAGGCATACCAGGCGCCCTTGTAGTTGACGATGGAACCATGATTGGTGCCCGCCCGCCCGGCGAATTCCGGGATGAATTTGCCTTGGGCGACATAGGGTCCGAGCGGCTTGTCGGCGGTCGCGTAATACATGTTTTCCGGCCAGCGGCGGTTCGGCAGGCCGGGGTAGGAGAGGTAATATTTCCCCTGATAGCGGTGGACCCACGGACCTTCAAAAACGTCCGGGAGCTGGGCCGTGAGTTCGACGTGAGTCTGCGGGACGGCGGCGCGAAGATCCGCGGTAAGTTGCGCGCCATGGCAGCGTCCTCCACTGCCCCAAAACAGATACGGCGTCCCATCCGCATCGACAAACAGGCTGGGATCCTGCCCTTGTTCCACCCCTTGAATGAATCCGGTGTCGGTGAACGGACCTTCCGGCCGGGTGCTGGTGGCGAGTCCGGTGCGAAAAATCCCTGTGCCCTTTTCGATGGCGCAGTAGACGAGCACGTATTTTCCGTCCAGTTGCACGCAGTCGATCGCCCACATGTGGCTGATCGCCCACTTCACGTCCTTGAGATGCAGTATGACGCCATAGTCGGTCCAATTGACCAGATCAGAGGAAGAGAACGCATGGTAACTTAGCATCGTGTCATGGGTGTTGGTGCCGGGTTGATCGTGTGAGGCGTAGACCCAGATACGCTCATCTCCCGGCCAGACGTGCGCGGATGGATCGGCGGAATAGACGGTCGGGATCAACGGATTGCCTGCCGTCAGGCGCGAGCTGAACATAGACCCGAGCAAGATCAGGAAGAGGAGGATGCGGTTCATGAGGGATGGGCGGTTGGAGGATGGGCGCGTCCAGGGGAAGCGCCGGGAAAGGATTGAACAAGGGGTGGGCGCGGTCGTTTAACTGACCTCGCCCGAGCAGGGGCGGTAGTTGCGGATAAAGCGGGAAAGGCGCTGGTTGTTTGGAATAATATCTGATTAAAATTGCAATTCCGGACCTGCTCCGCCGCCCATTTTATCTTATGAACAGACGTGAATTCATCAGCTCGGGCAGCTTGGCTGCGCTCAGTGTCGCAATGCGTGGCCAGGAAACGCCGCAGCTGGTTGCCGCGCCCCTCTCCCCGGGGACGGCGGGCGGACAACTCACCGCGGTGAACGTGGGGTTCGGCGACACCGGGATCTTCAAGCTCGGCGACAAAACAGTGATGGTCGACTGCTACCAAGAGCCGAAGTTTGGCGAGGAGTTCACGCGGTATCTGCCGGGCCGGATCATCGACCTCCTGATCCTCACGCACCGGCATTTTGACCATTACTGGGGAATCGAGCTGCTGTTGCGAGACAACATGGTGGTGAAGGAAATCTGGGAAAGCCCGTTTATCGGTGACATGGCCCCGGGCCGTTTCACCCGCGTGATGAAATGGGAGCAAAGCAACGGCGTGCGGGCCCGCTTCCTCGTGGGCGAGTTGCAAAAGCGCGGGGCCTTGGTCCGCGAGGTCGACACGACCACCGCGCCGGTCACCATCGCCGGTCATCGTTTCGAGATTCTCCATCCGGGGCCGGAGTTTGTCCACGATGTGCAGAGCACCGTCCATGATGCCTGCCTCGTGGTAAGGGTCTCGACGCCCCGGCGGGAGAACGCCGCACTTCTGCTCGGCGACACGACCATACGGGGTCAGGACCAGGTGTTCCGCACCAAGGAGATTGCCGGGAGCGGCATCCTCTGGAGCAGCCACCATGGCGGCCTCGACAGCGTGCATCCGCAGCTGATCGCGACCGCCGCACCCGAACATGTGATCATCTCCGCCCGGCCGGGTTTTCACAAAACCATACCCGAGGAGGAAACGGTGGCCGTTTACCAGCGGTTTACTCGGACGGCGATCCACAAGACCTACGAGAAAGGTAGTTTCACACTCGATTTGTAAGTTCCGGTTCATTTTGGGACGCTCAGATTGTGCGAATGAGGAAGGAACGCACCCCGTGAGGAGCGAGCCGGACTGTCCGGACACCCCGCGATCCGGACAGGCAAACCTGTTGCGGGGCGTCACCGAGATTGGCCAGCAGCACCCGGCAGCCGGCATTTTCCTGCACGGCCAAGGCCGTGACGTGCTGCGGGTGGCTGGAGCGCACGTGGCACATCGACCGAGCGGCCAGCGCGGCAACCAACCGAAAGATCCGAGCCACGGGCCGCTCGACACCGCCTTCACCCAAGATGCCATTGGGTCCTGCGGCCTCATGATAGGTGAGGCTGGTCGCCCCGGCCGACGCCAACGAGACGATGCTGCCCAGCGTCCAAGCGGCGCAAAAAGGCCGGGTTTGTCTGATATCTGTCTGGAAGGGCGGCAATCCGCAGTCTGCGGCGGGCGCCCCGGCTTCTCCCCGGCGCCAGCGGCGGGTCAAGTTGACGGAAGAAACCACGACTGGCCGTCCGCGGGAAATCCGCCGCGCCTCGAGGACCGTGAGGCCCTGGATGGGCAGGGTTTGTCGCACGGAGTCGTCGTCAAAGGCATGCACCTGTGGATTCAACGCATGCACGGTAAAATCAGCGCCGCGCAGACCCCGACGATGACGGTTCAACTCCGTGAAGTTTTCCTTGGCACCGGTGCCGACGGGTGCGGCAAAAGGCGAGCCCGCGAATGTGGCCCGCACCGCGGCGAGACATTCCGGACGGACCGGCCCATGTTGGCGGTCAAAAACCAACCAGCGGGCAATTCGCACTGCTGGAGAGAGCGCGGTGAGCGCATTCCGCAACGCCAGGAGCGAAGTAGCGACAGATCGGGAAAGGATGAGAGCCGGCTCCAGAGCGCACCCCAGCCGGGTCACCATCCGTGCGGCGACGCGTAAGCGGGAAAGGTGGCGGGGATGAGCGAGATCGAGGTCGACCCGCAGGTGCGCAAGCTTCATTCGCCGCAGTGCGGCGAATATTTCTGATTGAACAGCTTGGGCGTGCCAACCGGTTCCCAGCGGGGGTAGTTTCGGTCCGCGCTTTCGGCCCACAAATATTCTCACCTCCTGCGGAGCAGACCAGGGCACTTGGCGGGTGGGACGCAAACTCGGCGGGCCACCCGGCCATGTGAGGGTGATGCGCTGGCTGATCCGTTCGCCCGGTGAGACGGTGAAAGGAAAGGGCCGGGTGAGGGACCGGCAGTAAGTCTTGAAGGAAGCGTCGGTCCAGTTGCGCTGGTCCTCGGTCTCAAAGTCATCGCCCTCCAGGCGCACCTCGGCCCAGACGCCCGACTGCACGGGATGACGGATCGCCCGCACGTCGAGAAACGGCTGGCGAGGCGCGATGTGCCGAGGGAAGCGGGTGTGCTCGATCTGCCCATCCGCATGTTCCACCCGGCAACGACCGCCGCGGCCACCGGCCGGATGCAGGACACAAAAGCCAATGCGGTTGGCCAGGAACTTCCGCCGGGCCCGGCCCGTGAATTCAAAAGCGAGGCGACCGTCAGCCGTGCCTAGCACGAGGCCTTGCCAGGCGAAATCAACCGGACCGGAACGGCACCGGGCGGCAAACGTTACACGGAACGAGCCGGTGTCCTGCTTGATGGAAAGGCGCGAGAGGACTGGCCGCACGGTGCCCCATGCGTGGTCACGCACCGGAGCACCGATGCCCCGGAGCACTTCATGCCGCCCGGCGAACACGGAACCGATGACACCTAGGGCAGGATCAAACTGCACGCGTAGGAAACCGGCCTTGAGCACGATCAGGGGCATGGCGGTTACGAACCGGCGGGGGCGGGCAGGGTGACGACCTGGCCGGTGCGCGCGGATTCATAGCAGGCGAATACTAGGCGCAGGGTTTCGAGATTGTCCGCCCCGGTGGTCTCGGCGGTTCCCTCGCCCCGCAGGCTGGCCAGCAGGTTGCGCTGGGCGGCCACGATGCTGGCGTGCACCACCAGATAGCGGGGGTCGGCCCAGGGATAAACGGGTGGGGGATGGCGTGTTGTGGTCGGGCCGGCCCGGGTGACAAGATGCAGTTTGAAATCGCCCTCGAGGGCGAGAGAGGCGTCTTCGCCTTCAACCGTGATGAATACCTCCGGAAACCGCTCGCCGCGGACACGAGAGGCGTAGCTGAGATTGACGGCCACTGTCATCCCGCTGCGCATCCCGAACAAAGCGGTGGCGGCATCCTCGCCGCTGATGCCCGGAGCCACGCGGTGGGTGTGGGCGCAGACGGTGCGGGCTTCGCCAAACAGATAACGCATCACGTCAAATATATGCGTGCCGATGTCGGTCAGGATGAATTGCCCGAGATCGCGCAGGAAGGGCTGGTTCTCGAAGACGGGAAAGCTATTGGCGAAGTTGATCTGGGCTCGCCACGGGCGGCCGATCGGGGCGGTGAGCAGCGCGGCGGCCAGAGCGCGGATCTGCGGCTGCCAGCGCCAGTTTTCGTTGATCAACAGCGGGGTGCCGTAGGCCGTGCAATCCCCGACCATATCGGCGGCGGTGGCAAAATCCGGGGCCATCGGTTTCTGGCAGATGACCGGCAGTCCGCGGGCGGCGGCAGCCAGCGTCATTCCCGCATGCTGACCGACCCCCGTGACAATATCCACGAAGTCGAGGGATTCCCGGTCGAGCATCGTCTCATAGTCGTCGTAAACACGGTCAATGCCGAACTCGCGGGCGAGGGCCTCGGCTTTTCCGCGGGTGCGATTATACAAGGCGACGCACTCGCAGCCGGGTAGTTCACGCCAGCCGCTAAGTTGATAGCGCGCCCAGTATCCCGTCCCAGCCATGGCAAAGCGAAGCGAGTTATTCATGAGTGGACAAAGAGCGGTTTCAGATAAGCTATGCTGGCTTCGGCCCAGAGCCGTTCCTTGGTGATGGTCTGGGCCAGCTCTGGTTCAGGCGGCGTCCAGATTTCCAGAATGACGCTACGGCAGCGCTGCTCCCGGGCTACTCGCCGGAGGAGCCGCGGCAGGTCGAGCTGGCCGCGGCCGGCGGGCCGGCCCTCAACGACAAAACCCATGGCGGAATGCACGCGACGGATGGCAAAGTCCTTCACATGGAGATTGACCGTGTGCCGGGCGAGTTCGCCGAGGACCTGTTCTAGGCCCTCACCCGCGCCAAGTGAATTCGCCGTGTCGAGGCAGATGCCCACCCAGGGGCTGTTGATCTCCTCCATCATCCGGCGCAGCGTGCGCGCCGGGAAACGGTCGTGATTTTCAATTCCCAAGACGACGCGGGCATCCTCGAGCAGGGGGAGTGCCGTGCGGATTGAAGCGATGACCTCGCTGGCGTCGGGTTCGAATCCCGGGCCGTCGATCACGAAGCGCAAGAGTGGGGAACGCAGTCGGCGGGCCAGATTGATGAATTTATTCAGGTGCGCGTCAGTCAAGCCGCGGGCACCGATCTCTAGCTCCACGGGCTGATCCGCGGCGGCCGCTTCCTGCAATCGCGTCAATCGTGCTTCGGGGAAGGCGTGCAACGGTAGGTGGTCGCCGATTTGCACCAAGTCGAGGCCATGCGCCCGCGCAAACCCCAGTAGATCGATTTCCGTGAAGGGAACAGCTGGGGTGTGGTCCGGCAGGCCAACACCCCAGCCGAACGCATAGGAACTGACACCAAGTTTCATGGGTAATCCGGGCCGGCGCGTTCGGGTCGGGAGGCGGTCAATGGGTGGTGATATCGCGAACCTGCTCGCGGATGTCCGAGAGTTCGAAGATTTTCTGCCAGCCATCCCGGAAGATCAGCGGCTTGGCGCGCTTGCTGATCTTGTAAGCGGCATCGGAGAAAGTGCCGTTGACCTCGCCAAAGAGCACGGCGATCTGGATGCGCAGGTGACCCAACACAAAATCACGCGCGGCGTCGGCCGGCACACCGGCGGCCACGGTGCGATCATAGCCCTCCTTCACCACTTCCATGCAAGTCTGGGCGAGGGTCTCGACTAGGGCGGGTTCAAGGATCGCCATTTGCTCGAGGGTCACTCGGTGAATGACATCCACCGGGGCATAAATCGCCTGGGTGACCTCGGCGCCGAGGTCATATTGTGCCTCGCTTCCCTGCATAAGCGCGACGACGGCCGACTGCTTGGCGGTGACTCCGCCGTAAAAATCACGAAACGCATCCTCGGAGGGCTCCCAATTGAAAATGGACGGATGGCAAGGATGCGCGATCACGCAGCCGATGTCCGTCCGCAGGGCGAGCTGGCCATCCAGCGGTGCGGCCGGGTCAAGCGTCATCAGCAGTGAGCCGGCCCGCATGAGCGGGATGACCGCCCGCGAGACCGCCCCAATGGCAACGTCCGGCACGGCGAGGATGACCACATCGGATACGGGAACGGCAGCTTCTTGGTCAGCCACGGTGATGCCGCGCATTCGCAGGTTCTCCTGTCCCCGGGAGGAAACCTCGAGGTAGTGGACCTGATAGGCGGTAGATTTGATGAAATTGTCGGTGATGCGGCAGCCCATCTTGCCACCGGCACCGACGAGGGTTATGGTTTTTTGCATGAGAGGAAGGATTACCGGCCAAGATTGGCCGACTGGCCGGGTCGGGTGCGCCAAAGAATATAGGCGGCGAGGGGATGCAGGCACGCACCCCCGACGAAAAGTGGGGCATAGCCGAAGCGGTCGATCATCGATCCCGCCAGCTGGTTGAACAGGATGCTGGTCACTCCGGAAAGTGCGCTTAGCACGCCGATCGTGGTGGCTATAGTGCCGGGCGGCGCGAGTTCGCTCACCATGACGCCCGACATGATGACCCAGCAGTTGGTCATGAACAGGCACAGGGTGATCAAGCCGAGCACGGCCGGACCGGAATGAGGGACAAAGGGTGCCAGCGCCGCGGCGGGGGCGAGACACGACAGCAGTCGCAGCGTGCGGCTGCGCACTCCGGCCGTATCCCCGAGTTGCCGTTTCCGTGTCTGCCGATCGGACCATGTCGCCACCGCGATGTTGGCCAAGGGAACGAAGATCCACGGGAGCCAGGTCCAGCGGCCGATTTCAGGCAGGCTCCAGCCGGCGTGCTCCTGCAGAAAACCGACGTGCCAGTTGTTCAGGAAGAAGTAGAAGGGGTCGCAGAGGATGCGAGCGACTATCAGGCCGCGCAGGCTGGGCAGGCTGAAGATAAGGCGCAGACTCGCCCCAAACCTCAGCTTGGCCGGCTCCGGGCCAGTCGTAACAGCCACGGGAGGGTTCCGGTCCGAAAGCCACCACATGACCGCGACCACGACGCTGAAGATGGCGGGAATAATAAAACACAGCCGCCAGTCGCCCCGTAGCGCCATCCAGACGAGCAGGGGTGGGGCGATGATGGGTGCGCCCGCTCCCAGCGCCTGACCGAAAGTCGCGGCGAAGGCGCGCCGGGCGGGGGGAAACCACAGAGTCATCATCAGGATGATCGATGGTGAAATGCCGGACTCGGCGATACCGAGGAGACCGCGAGCCACGGCCATTTCCGGAAGATTCCGGGCCAAGCCGCAGCCGAGGGTCGCGACCGCCATGCCGAGCAGAAAAACCGTGGTGCCGCGCCGGGTGCCCCAGCGATCGAGGATTCTCCCGGAGAAGAGATAGAAGACCGTGTAGGGAACCATGTAGGCCGTGATGAGCAGGGCAAAGTCGGCGTTGCTCAGGCTCAGGGCCTCGGAGATCGTAGACTTGAGAATAGCGACTGATTGGCGGTCGAGGTAGAAGGCCATGCCCGCAAACGCCCCCACGATGAGCATGCGCCAGGAACGGAAGTCGACGGTGGTCTGGGGG
>Ga0163151_10007462_pt1 | contig 12757 bp, 7 predicted proteins | sample OliLakLV19MP5IB2_FD_145596 | JGI IMG/M metagenome (GOLD analysis project Ga0163151, IMG submission 145596) | Freshwater microbial mat bacterial communities from Lake Vanda, McMurdo Dry Valleys, Antarctica - Oligotrophic Lake LV.19.MP5.IB-2 | ecosystem: Environmental > Aquatic > Freshwater > Lake...
TGCAATCGAAGGGGCAGACCACGAAGCTCGTGAGCATCGACAAGACGAGCAAGAGCTGACGCATCGTCCAAATGTATCGGCTGGGTTGCCCATCATCAATACCAGCTTTTCTTCCGCAATTTGCAAAAATGTGTTCCAGCTCGCTTGAACAGCACACGGACGCTGGATATTTTGATTAATCAAGCTTATTTTGTAGATTACACAAAACAATCAATAAGGCTGATTGAAATGACTGGTCGTCGTCGCGGATTCACTCTGATCGAACTCCTTGTCGTGATTGCAATTATCGCGATCCTGATCGCACTGCTACTCCCTGCGGTCCAGCAGGCACGGGAAGCAGCCCGCCGGACGCAGTGCCGGAACAATCTCAAGCAGATCGGGCTGGCCCTCCACAATTACCTGGACGCCTACACCACTTTCCCGCCGAGCTACTGCGCCGTTCCAGGCGTGACGACGACAGTCGGGGGACAGTGGTCCGTGTTCGCCCGTGTCCTGCCCTATTTGGATCAGGCGAACTTGCAGAATCTCGTCAATTGGAACGTCGCCTATTCGACGCAGGTGAACGTGGCAACGACCCGCGTTCCCCTATATCTCTGCCCCAGCGAGCCGAATGACGTGACGCGGGTCAACCCATCGACCGGCGTGCCGCGGGACTACCCCGCCAATTACGTCGTCAATTTCGGGATGTGGAAGATCTACGACCCCAGCAACGGCAGCGGAAGTGATGGAGCGTTCTTCCCCAACAGCAAGATGCGGACAGCAGACTTCACCGATGGGATGAGCAACACGCTGTGCGCGTCGGAGGCCAAGGCGTACACGCCGTACTTGCGGAACACCAGCGCCGATCCCGGCCCCGCAGTTCCGAGCAGTTCGTCATTCGCGACAGGACTCATAGGAGACGGATGCTGCATCGGCAATTCCTTACAACTCAACACGGGGCACACAGAGTGGGCCGATGGACTCTGCCAGCAAAGCGGCTTCACCACGACCTTCGGCCCAAACACACGTATCCCGCACACCGTGGCCGGTGTCGAATATGACATCGACTTCGTCTCGTGGCGTGAAGGAACGACCGCCACGCGAGTCACGTATGCCGCACTGCCGGCGCGCAGCCACCACGAAGGGATCGTGCATGCTCTGCTCACGGACGGAGCAGTGCGGGCGATCAGCGAGAACATCGACCGCCAGGTCTGGCAACGACTTGGGACTCGGGCCGGGGGCGAAGTGATCGGCGAATTCTAATCGCTAGTTCCCTGTGGCAAACTTTGCGGGTTGCAGCCAAAATGCAGCGGCATGGCGTCGGACTGTAACGGAGAAGCCTCCGGTGCCGAGAACAAGGAACGTGACGAAGTTTCCGCGTTCCCGACGATGCCGCCATGCTCCGGTTGTTGCTCGCCATGCTGCTGCTGGGGCCGTGTCCAGGTTGCTGGATACAGCGGCTGGCGGCCTCCCCGACTCCAGCGCCCGCAACGACCATCGCCGCGGCTTGCGACTGCTGTCACCATGCCAGCGGCGATCAATCCGTTCCATCGCCACCGAGTCCCAAACCTGATTGTGCGTGCAAGCATCCGGCAATTGCCGCAATTCAGAATGATCAAACGACTGACCAGTCCCATCCGGCTGCCGTACCGACCGGCTTGGTCATCGACCAGAGTTTGTTGCCGGCCGGTGTGATGGTTGGCGGATTCACTGCGGTGGGATATTCCACCGGACCAACCCGTTCCTCTCCCATGCGCCAATGATCCGCGCGGCGAGTTCTCACATCGCCTTGCCACGGTCTTGGCCCATCCAATTCTCTTGATCCCAGGGAGGGGACGCATGTTGTCCATTCGCTCTTGCATGGCTCGCATCGCCGTTAGCGGTGTGCTCTGTCTGTCCATCACGCTCGGCACGATTGTCTCCGCGGAAGAACCGGCCGCCGTGCCACCCGCTCCCGAGACAGAGTCTGGCCTCACGCTGGAGGTGCTGACTTCGATCGCCGAATCCACCAGCCCGAACCTGACCCAAGCGGCAGCGGACGTTCAGGCCGCACGCGGTCGCGCTCACCAGGTGGGGCTGTATCCCAACCCGGTGGGAAGTGGCGGCGCGATGCAGTTGGGCGGCCGGGACAGCCAATACTTCGTACAACTCAGCCAGGAAATCGTCACCAAGCACAAACTGCAACTCTCCGAAGCGGCAGCCTGCCGCGAAGTGTTCCAGGCCGAGTATCGGTTCGTCAGGACACGGTTCGATCTTCTTACCGCCGTTCGTCAAGGCTACTACGCCGCGCTCGCCGGTCAGAAGCGGGTCGATATTCTGCGGCAGTTGGTGGGCATCGCCACCAAGTCTCAGACCGCTGCCACTCGGCTCAAGGATGCCGGCGAAGGCACCCGCAGCGATTCGCTGCTGTTCCAGATCGAACTCGAAAAGGCCGAAGTCGCGTTCCAGAACGCGGAAGCCGTTTTGGCGGCTGCTTTACGGCAACTGACGGCGACTCTCGGCGCGCCGGAAATGGAACTGGACCGGGTGGAAGGTGATCTGCGCATTTCCTTGGTGCCATTCGCCGAGCAGGTGGTCGTCGACGGTTACATTCCCTACAACGCCGATGTCTCAGTTGCCGAGCAGGAAGTTGATCGCAATCGGTTGCTCTTAAAGCGGGCGGAGGTCGAGCCGTTTCCGAACATCACGGTCAACGCCGGATATATGCGGCAGTTCGTCGCCATCGAGAACATCGCCATTATCAACTTGTCGGCACCGCTGCCGCTGTGGAACAAGAACCAGGGCAACATTAACGCTGCGGTGGCCAATGTGACCAAGGCATCGGCGAACGTTGCCACAGTACGGAACACCATCGCCAAGCAAATGGCCGACGCGCGGGGACGCTATCGGGCCGCTGATCAGTTGGTGGTGCGCTACGAAGAGAAGATCATTCCGCTCGCCCGCGAGAGCGTGAAGGTCATTCAGGAAGCGTTCGATCAGGGACAGTTCGACTTCTTGCGGCTGTTGCAGGCCCAGCGGGCCTTGGTCGAATCTCAGTTGGGTTACATCAGTGCGCTGGAGACGCGCTGGACGACGGCCGCCGAGTTGGGGGGCTTGGCCCAAGTCGAAGCCTTTCCTTAAGTGACGTGAAAGGCGTTCGTTGGACTGATTCGCATAGCCTGTGCAGGAACGATTGGTTCGCATTGGATGCTGCGATGTAACGCCTTTGCTAGATGTGAATTGCACTGCAATTCGCTCTTGACCTATGAGCGGACATGACGATAATTGCCGCGGTCGTCGAGGAATTGTTCCATGCGGACTTGGTTCACACTGCTGGCGCTCGCTTGCTTCGTGCCGCAGCAATTTACTTGCTGTGCGCAAAGCTGCGGCACGTGCGCCGACTCAACTGATGAGCACGAGGCCGAGTCACCGTGTGAACATGACGGGGAACACGGCCACGAATCTCCGCTTCCCACTCACGATCACTCTTCGCACCACTTGTGCGTGGCCACGCACCTGTTCTATCTGACACGGAGCGATGATGGCTCGTCATCGCCAGACCTGAGCTTGAACCCAGTCGTCCTTCCCGTCTTGGATGCGGCTGTCGATCAGCAACTCACCAGCCCGAGGGCTGTGATTGCTTCGCTTTCCGTCAGACCGCCAGCCCCCCAGCGCCTGCGCGCCGTGTTGGGCGTGTGGGTCATCTAATCGCGCCCAGGCTTTCTTTCGCCTGCGAGCTGCGCTCTGCCGCATGACGGACCCCGAGTCGGTTTCGCCTGCGCGCTATTCCCATCGCTGACCGTTTGGGACGACGGTTGGCGGTTGCTTCCGCTCGACGGATCATGGGATCCGTTTCGGGCACGCACCAGTACTCCCGTGGCGTCGACATCATCGACGCCCGCCTGGACGCGCTTTACCGCATCCAGTACCTCATCACGAAAGGATTCTCTCATGGCTGGACTCTTGTTGGCGCGGCGGGGCCTTGTGGACCTCGCCTTGATCGGTGCCGTCTTCTTCCTCGCGCTGGCGTCCTACGTCTGGTCGGCCCCTCCCGCGCCTGCCCACGCCCATCCTGAAAAGGGACCGCATGGCGGACCGCTGTTGGAGTTGGGCGACGAGGAATATCACATCGAGGTCATGCTCGATGAAAAGACCAACGTCCTGACGCTCTACGTGCTCGATGCGGCCGCCAAGGCGATGGTGCCGACGGACGCCAAGGAAGCCGTGATCAACCTCAAGCACGGCGGCAAGCCCGAACAGTTCAAACTCCCGGCGGTGCGACTCAAAACCGACCCGTCGGGCCTGGCGTCGGCGTTCCAGTTGAAAGACGAAGAGCTGGTGCATGACCTGCACCACAAGGGCAACGATGCCCGGTTGGCGGTGAAGATCAAAGGCAAGTCCTACACCACCAAGTTCGAGCTGAAGCACGACCACGACCACAAGCACTAATCGCTGAGGTCTCCCGTTGACGCGCCCGGTTCTGCCCGGTGGCGACGATTATTCGTTGCGCCGGGTGGCGCTGGGGGCTGCCAGCAAGCCCTTGGCTCCGGCCCGCGGCCTCAATCCGCACTTCCGAAAACTCGTCAAAGAGTCACGATCATGCGTCTGCCCAAACCACTGCTGACCGTCGGAGTGTTCGCCGTCCTCGCGGGACTGGTCGCCGGAGCGACCATCGCCACTCGCGATCGTTGGCTCCCGCTGCTCACGACCAAAAAAACTGCGGCTGAAGGCGAAGCGGGCCATGATGACCATGCTGGACACGATCACGCTGGACACGATCACGGCGCCGAAGGAGGAGATGGAGCGGAGAGTAACCAAAACAACGTCCCGCTCTCCGATCAAGCGCGGGCAAATCTTGGGCTGAAACTCGGTGCAGTGGAACTGTCCAGCTACACCAAAAATCTCGTGATTCCGGGCGTCGTCGTCGAGCAGCCCGGACACAGCGAGCGCCGCATCACCACCTCGCTCGCCGGCGTCGTGGTCAAGGTGCATGCCTTCCCCGGCCAGGCGGTGAAGCCCGGCGACCCCTTGCTGGACATTCAACCGACCGGTGAATTGCTGACCAATGCCCAAGCCCAGTTGCTCAGATCGCTCCAAGACATGGAGCTGGTCGACATCGAACTCAAGCGGCTGACGCCACTCGTGGAGAACGGGTCGATTCCCGCACGCACCAAGCTGGAGAAGGAGTACGAACGCAAGCGGCTCGATTCTCAGAAGCTGGTGCAGATTCAGGAATTGCTGGTTCGAGGACTGACGCCCTATCAGATCACGGAGATGGTCGAGCACAAAACCTTGCTCCGCGAGTTCACGATTCACGTTCCCGGCGGAACGCCCAAACCGGCACCCAAGGAAGACGGCCACAATCATCCGTCCATCGTGCCGACCGGCTTGGTTCGTACTCCCGAGAGACTGAAGACCGTTGCCGATGACGTCGTCTATACCGTCGAAAACATCGACATCTTTCCCGGCAAGCTCGTGCAACCCGGCGACGAACTGTGCGACCTGGGACTGCACACGGAACTGTATCTGGAAGGCCACGCCTTCGAGCGCGATGGCCGTCAAATCGCTCTCGCCGTTCAGCAGCAGCGTCCGCTCACGGCGCTCTTTGAGGGCGAATCCGACAACCCGGAATTGCGCGAGGGTCTGCTGATCCGCTACGTCGAGAACTCGCTCGACGCGGCCACACGCACGTTACGGTTCTTCGTGCCCCTCAAAAACGAAGTCGTTCGCGATGCGGAAGCTGATAACGGCGTGATTTACCGCTCATGGCTGTTCAAGCCAGGTCAAAAGGTGCGGCTGCTGCTGCCCGTGCAGAAACTCACCGAGCAGATCGTGTTGCCGGCCGAGGCCGTCGTGAGCGAAGGACCGGACGCCTATGTGTTCCGCGCCAACGGCGAACTGCTGGAGCGCGTGCCAGTGGTCATCGACCACCGCGATCCCAGGTTCGTCGTCCTTCGCAACGACGGCGGCGTGTTCCTGGGTGACGAAATCGGGATGAATCAGGCATATCAGATCAATCTGGCCCTGAAGAAACAGCAGGGGTCGGGCGTCGATCCCCATGCCGGCCATAACCACTGAGTTGATGGTTCGGACACCGCGCAGGCCAGTTGAGGATCGACGATGTCATCCGAGGAAAATCGACGTGCAGCCCGACCGGAATCGGTGGTGTTTCGCGTCGACGGCATGGACTGTGCGGAAGAAGCCGACTTGCTGCGTCGTGAGCTAGTGCCACTGGTCGGCGAGGAGACCCTGGCCTTTGATTACCTCAACCGCAAGTTGACTGTCCACGCCATGCGTGGCGGAATCACGGTGGATGCCATTCTGGCGGCGATCAAGCGGACGGGGTTGCGAGCCGAACCCTGGCGCAATCCCTCGGTGTCGCCCACTTCACAGCCATTCTCGTGGCTGCCGACGCGAACGGCGATCACTGCCATCTGCGGAGTGCTGTGGTTAGCCGCGTGGGCGATTCAGATCTGGTCGCACCGAACTGAATCGCAACTCCCCACGCCGACCGAGAATTGGCTGTTCCGCGCGCTGTGTCTGGCTTCGATCGCCGTCGGCGGCTGGCCTATCGCACCCCGCGCCTGGGCCGCGCTGCGCCGTCTGCGTCCCGACATGAATTTGTTGATGACGGTCGCTGTCATCGGGGCCGTACTGCTGGGCGACTGGCTGGAAGCCGCGACCGTCACGTTCCTGTTCTCCATCTCCTTGGCGCTGGAAAGTTGGAGCGTCAGTCGAGCGCGGCGCGCGGTCGCCGCGTTGCTGGAATTGACGCCGTTGGTCGTGCGCACGGTCGACGAAACCGGCAACGAGAAATCGCGTCCCGCCGCGGAGATTCCCGTCGGAACGCTGTTCGTCGTCAAGCCCGGCGAAAAGTTCCCGTTGGACGGCGAAGTCACGACTGGCCAGAGCGACGTCAATCAGGCACCCATCACCGGCGAGAGCGTCCCCGTTGCCAAGCAGCCGGGCGAGACGGTGTTTGCGGCCACGATCAACGGAGACGGGCAGTTGACGGTTCGTTCGACCAAGACCGCAGACTCCACCACGCTAGCCCGCATCATTCATCAGGTGACCGAAGCCCAATCGCAGCGAGCGCCCTCAGAACAATGGGTAGAACGGTTCGCTCGCGTCTATACGCCCGTGATGTTCGCAACAGCGATTCTGGTGGCGTTGTTGCCCCCGCTTTTCCTCAATCAAGCCGTGACGCTGTGGACCTACCGCGCGCTCGTCTTGCTGGTCATTGCCTGTCCCTGCGCCTTGGTGATCTCCACGCCGGTCACGATCGTCTCCGCGCTGGCTGCCGCCGCACGGCAGGGGGTGTTGGTGAAAGGCGGGTCACATCTGGAGCAGGCCGCCCACATCCAAGCGTTGGCGCTCGACAAAACCGGAACGCTGACAGTCGGACGCCCTCAAGTTGTCCAAGTCGTCCCGTTGAACGGTCATTCCGAAACGGAGTTATTGCAACGTGCCGCAGCTTTGGAAGCCGGCAGTCTGCACCCCTTGGCGAAAGCCATCATCGATCATGTTCGCCAACAGAGCTTGTCCTATGAGCCGGCCAGTGACGCCCGGACGATCCCCGGTAAAGGAGCCGAGGGACGTTGGGACGGCCGATTGTTCTGGCTCGGCTCGCATCGCTGGTTGGAAGAGCGCGGGCAGGAGACGCCGGAAGTCCATACGCAACTCGAATCCTTGACTAATGCCGGCTTCACCGTGGTGGTGGTCGGCAACGAGCAGCACGTCTGCGGGATGATTGCGCTCGCCGATACCGTTCGCCCCGGCACACGTGAGGTACTGCAATCTCTCCGTAAGGCCGGCGTGGCGTCCATCGTCATGCTGACGGGCGACAACCGCGGCACCGCCGAGGCGATCGCCAGCCAGGTCGGGATCGACGAGTTCGAGGCCGAGCTGCTGCCGGATCAGAAGGTCGCGGCCGTCGAGCGGTTGCTCGCCCGACACGGAACGGTCGCGATGATTGGCGACGGCGTTAACGATGCCCCCGCATTGGCCCGCGCCACGTTGGGGATCGCTATGGGCGCGATTGGCAGCGACGCCGCGATTGAAACCGCCGATGTGGCGCTGATGTCGGACGACCTCACGCGGTTGCCGTGGTTGTTCCAGCATGCCCGGCACACACTCTCCATCATCCGTCAGAACATCACGTTTTCGCTGGGAATCAAGGCGCTGTTCGCCGCACTCACGTTTTGGGGTTGGTCCTCCATGTGGGGCGCGATTGCGGCCGACGCGGGAGCGTCGCTGCTGGTGGTGATGAATGGCCTGCGCCTCCTGCGCAGTTCACCAGCGGTTGAGTCTGCAAACTGACGCCTAAAGGATTGGCACTTCGATGAATTGGCTGATTCGCTTTTCGCTGCATCACCGCCTGCTGGTCGTCAGCCTGGCGATGATTGCACTCGTCCTCGGCACTTGGACGATGATCGGCCTGCCGATCGACATCTTCCCCAATCTCACCCGGCCGCGTGTCACGGTCATGACCGAATGCCCAGGCCTCTCGCCGGAAGAGGTGGAGACGCTCGTCACGTTTCCGATGGAGACGGCGTTCAACGGGGCCACGGGAGTACAGGCGGTTCGCAGTTCGTCCGGCATCGGCCTGTCGGTGATCTACGTCGAGTTTGGCTGGAACACCGACATCTACGTCGCTCGACAAACCGTCAACGAGCGACTCGCCACCGTCAGCAGCCGCATGCCGGAAGGGGTGAAACCGGAACTCGCGCCAATCAGCTCCATCATGGGGCAGATCATGATGGTGGGCATGTACAGCAAAGAGGGGAAGACGCCTCCGTTGGAAGTCCGCACGCTGGCGGATTGGGTGGTCCGCCCGCGGTTGTTGACGATTCCAGGCGTGGCTCAGGTGATCACGATGGGAGGCGGACGCAAACAGTTCCAAGTCATCGTAGACCCCGAACAACTGACTGCCTTCGGCGTCACCTTGCAGGATGTCGAAATCGCCCTGCGTGAGAGCAACCAGAACGCGACCGGCGGCTATGTCGAGCAAGGTTCGCTGGAGTTTTTAGTCCGCGGTGTCGGACGCATTCAATCCGTTGCAGATTTGGAAGAATCAGTCGTGAAATCGACAACCGGACGAGCCGTCCTCATTCGCGACGTGGCCAAGATCCGCGAAGGCGCGCAAATCAAACGTGGCGACAGTTCCGTCAACGGCCACCCGGCGGTCGTGTTGACCATCGCCAAGCAGCCGCAGGGGGACACGCGGCGATTGACCGAACACGTGACTGCGGCATTGGAGGAGGTCAAGAAGGCGCTGCCAGCCGACATCGTGATCGAGAGTGAAATCTATCAGCAGCGCGAATTCATCGACCGCGGCATAGAGAACGTCCTGGAAGCGCTCCGCGACGGGGCGATTCTGGTCCTGATCATTCTGTTCCTGTTCCTGCTCAATTTCCGCACGACGTTCATCACACTGACGGCCATTCCCCTGTCGATCGTGCTGACGGGTCTGTTCTTCTACTGGACCGGCATGTCGATCAACGTGATGACGCTCGGCGGCCTCGCGGTCGCGATGGGCGAACTGGTCGACGATGCCATCGTCGATATCGAGAATGTCTTCCGTCGGCTGGGGCAGAATGCTTCGCTTGCCAAGCCCCGTCCCGCATTGACTGTCATCTACGAGGCCAGCGTCGAGGTTCGCAGTGCCATCGTGTACGGCACGATGCTGGTGATTCTGGTATTCGTCCCGCTGTTCGCGTTGTCGGGGGTTGAAGGCCGATTGTTCGCTCCGCTGGGAGTGGCGTACATCGTGTCGATTCTGGCCTCCTTGCTGATTTCGCTGACCGTCACGCCGGTGTTGGGGAGTCTGCTGCTGTCCGGCAAGGCGGCCCAATCACACGGCTCCAAAGACAGTCCCCTGTTGAGGTTCTTGAAAGCGATCGCCACTCCGATCATCCGCACCAGTATGCACCCGTTGGGACTCACAGTGATCCTACTGGTGGTGGGAAGCATGATGGTGGGCAGCGGCATCCTCATCACGCAGCTTGGAACCGACTTCTTGCCTCAGTTCGATGAAGGAGCCGCTCAAGTCAACGTTGTTCTGCCACCGGGTTCGTCGCTTGAAGCGTCGAATCGTGCGAGCGCAATGGTGGACACGGCATTCCGACGACACATCGTCGACGCCGAGCATCCGAAGGGACTGGTGCGGCATTGGGTTCGTCGCAGTGGTCGTGCGGAAATGGACGAGCATGCCGAAGGCGTGAACACTACGGAGTACATCGTCACGCTCAATCCGCAGAGCGGCGTCTCGCGCGTGGACACGTTGGCGACACTCCGCAAGGAATTGGAGGAGATTCCGGGCATCGAGTACGAGGCCGAACAACCGCTAGCCCACTTGATCAGCCACATGCTGTCCGGCGTGTCGGCCCAGATTGCCATCAAAGTTTACGGCGATGATTTGGATGTGCTGCGTCGCAAAGCTCAGGAGGTCAAGAGCGCCATTGCCGGTGTGGAAGGACTGGCACCACCGGTTGTCGAAGCCCAGCAACTGATTCCTCAACTTCGCATCGACCTCAACCGCGAACAGTTGGCTGCGTATGGACTGACGGCCGGCTATGTCAACGAGTTCATCGAAACTGCGCTGAATGGTCGGGTGGTCTCCACGGTGTTGGATGGGCAGCGGACCTTTGACTTGCTGGTACGTTTGGAGGACGAGTACCGCACCGACTTCGATCTAATCCAGCGGCTGTCGGTCAATCTGCCACAGGGGGGACGCATCCCTCTGTCCACGGTGGCGAAGATTTACGAAGCGGGCGGCCCAAACACGATCAATCGCGAAAACGTCCGCCGCCGGATCACCATTCGTTGCAACACCACCGACCGCGATCTCGGCAGCGTCGTGGCCGACATCAAGCAGTCCGTCGAGGGTAAAGTGCAGTTACCCGAAGGCTACTTCATTCAGTACGGTGGACAATTCGAGGCTCAGCAGGAAGCCACGCGGATGATCACGCTGCTCAGTTTTGTGTCGCTGGGAGGCGTCTTCCTCGTGCTGTATACGCTGTTTCCCTCGGCCCGCATCGTATTGCAAATCATGTTCGCACTGCCCACGGCGTTCGTTGGGGGCGCAATTGCACTGTGGTTGACGGGGCAGACGTTGACCGTCGCAAGCATGGTCGGATTCATCTCCCTGGGCGGCATCGCCGCGCGGAACGGCATTCTGCTGGTCTCCCATTACATGCACCTGATGCGTGAAGAGGGCGAGGCCTTCACTCCACAAATGGTTCTTCGCGGCAGCCTGGAACGGCTGGCACCAGTGTTGATGACAGCGCTGACCGCGGGCATAGGATTGGTGCCGCTGGTGTTAGGGGGCCATCAACCCGGGAAGGAGATTCTGTATCCGGTAGCCACCGTCATTCTCGGCGGTCTCATCACTTGCACGATCTGCGAGTACGTTGTCCACCCCGGCCTGTTCTTCCGTTTCACCGGCAAAGACGCCAGCCGACTGACGAGTCATGGAGAGATCGACGAAGAGGTCAGTCCGGCCCCGGCCCCGTCAGCGGTTTGAGGGTTTTGCGATGGACGAGAAACGTCGCCGCGGTCGCCCCCCGACATTTTCCGCGGCTGATCGCCAGCAGCTTGCCGAGCTGATTCGACAGCACGGCATCCAGGGGACATTGCACGCCACAGAAATCCGTATTTCCCCGCACACTCTTTCCAAGATTGCGAGGGAATTCGGTATCGTTCTTCAACCTGGTCGCCGTTCCCAGCGTGCGGCTTGAAAAGCCAAATGTGTACGACACCGCGAATATACCGACCCCGGCGATAGTGATGGACAACGGACATTGTATTTACTGCCTCGCATGCGCCGGAGTGCGCTGCCCCCACGTTTTACGCAACCATTCTGTCAGATCACGATGCGTTCGATCTCGTCCAAGCTGACGGTGTCGCCAGTACGGTCATAGAGCTTGGTCGTTCGCGCGGATTCATGCGCGGCAATCCGCTGTGCATGCTCCAGTGATCCTCCGCCGAGGAGATAGCATGTGATTCCGGTCGCCCGAAACGTGTGACAGCCGATGTGCGTCGGCAGTCCGGATTGGGCCGCCCGACGCTTAATCATTCGCAGCACGTCGATGCGGTGCATCCGTCGATCCGTGAGCTTCCGCTCACGAGCCACTGTGCGAAACAGCGGCAGGGTCTTTGCGCCACTCGCTCCCGCAGCTTCCAGATAAGCATCGAGGTATTCCTCGGCGTTGTGGTGGGCGGGGACAGCGTGGTGTTTCCCACCCTTCTCGTGCAGCCGAAACCACATTCGTCGCCCCTGCGGATAGTAATCAACAACGTTCATGCCAATCGCCGCCGAGACGCGGGCGAAACTGTAGACCAGCACGCCAATCAGCGCGCGATCGCGCAGCCCTACAATACTGCGGCAGTCAATGGCGTCCAAGAGTTGCCGCGCTTCGCTCGCACTCAGCACAGGCGTTTTGCCCGTTTTGACGATGTGCTTCGGCCCGCGCACTGACGCGGCGGGGTTGACCGGCAGCACCTGGCCCACAACCAGCCAGTCGAACAGGCGGCGAATCGCCGCCAGATGCTGCTTCACGGTCGGAGCGCTCCGTTGCTGTGTCAACTGCTCAATGTAGGCTGCGACCACAAATGGCGAAACGGAGGGCAGCGCGATGCCACGCTGTTGGGACCACTCACAAAAGAGGTTCACCGCGTGCGCGTACACACGGCGCGTCCCGGAGTTGCGGATGTCGGCGGTAAAGAACTCCATAAAGCGGCGCTCAGCCAGAGAACCCGCATCACGAATCAGCGCCGGGAGCGCGGGCATTCGCATCAA
>Ga0163151_10007463_pt1 | contig 12757 bp, 15 predicted proteins | sample OliLakLV19MP5IB2_FD_145596 | JGI IMG/M metagenome (GOLD analysis project Ga0163151, IMG submission 145596) | Freshwater microbial mat bacterial communities from Lake Vanda, McMurdo Dry Valleys, Antarctica - Oligotrophic Lake LV.19.MP5.IB-2 | ecosystem: Environmental > Aquatic > Freshwater >...
AACCGTTTCTTGATTTCAGCCATCGCCTGGTCGATGTCGGCCAGCTTGCCGGCGTCCGAGCGCAGGGCCAGCGTGTCCGGCCCGATGTCCTGGGCCGCGGCCTGCAGTGTTTTCTCGTCGCGGCCCGTGATCGCCACCTTTGCTCCTTCCCGGGCGTACGCCCGCGCGGCCGCCAGCCCGATGCCGCTGTTGCCACCCGTCACCACCGCCACTTTTCCTTCAAACCGATTTCTCGACATGACGTCCTCCTCCCTATTCCTTGCTGAGTTTCTGAACAACGCATAACGGGAGGCTCGCCGATCAGTTCCCGACGGTTGGCCGCCGCCACCTTTGCTAGCCTGATCGGGTTCCCATTGTTCCGTCAGGAGGCCCCATGATTGAAAAGCCCGAGATCGTGCACACGAGCGACCTGGCGACGGCCTTCATCCACCTGTCGGTGCCGCGCGAGAAGGTCATGGAACTGATGGGGCCGGCCGTGGCCGAGGTGCTGGCGGCGGTGCAGGCGCAGGGGATCCGGCCGAGCGGGCCGTGGTTCACGCACCACCTGAAAAGGCCGACCCACGTGTTCGATATGGAAGTCTGCGTGCCGGTGTCCAAGGCGTTCACCACGGCAGGCCGCGTGAAGGCCGGGAAAATCGCCGCCGTGAAGGTGGCGCGCGCGGTCTATCACGGGCCGTATGACGGGCTCGGTGCCGCGTGGGGGGAATTCATCACCTGGATCGAGGCCGAGAAGCTTAAGACGCGCACGGACCTTTGGGAGTGCTACACGGTCGGGCCCAATTCCACCTCCGACCCGGACGAATACCGCACCGAACTTAACATGCCTCTGGCCCACGCATAACCCGATAAGACTGGTTCCCATTGGATCGCCCAACCCCGAAACCGTTCCTAACATCACGCCCGGCAACCCGTAAGAATGAGATGACTGAGGGAGGTCCCAAAATGGAAACGAAAACCGCAGAGAAGAATAACAAAGCAGCCCAGGGAACCGGAACGGTCCGGCTGCACCGCGTGTTCACGGCGCCGCCCGAGCGCGTGTACAAGGCGTTCCTGGACGCCGCCGCCATGTCCAAGTGGATTTCACCGAACGGCTTCACCTGCACCGTCCACCACATGGACGTGAAGGTGGGCGGAACCTACAAGATGTCGTTCACGAACTTCTCGACGGGGAAGAGCGAGTCCTTCGGCGGCTCCTACCTTGAGCTCAAACCGAACGAGCGCATCCGCTATGTGGACAAGTTCGACAACCCCGGCCTGCCCGGCGAGATGCAGGTCACCGTTACGCTGAAGAAAGTGGTGGTGGGCACCGAAATGAACATCGTTCAGGAAGGCGTCCCCGCGATCATTCCGGTCGAGGCGTGCTACCTGGGCTGGCAGGAATCGCTCAACAACCTCGCCAACATCGTCAACCCGACGATCCCGGACAACTGATCGCCCGAACGCTTTCGGTTCTCAACCCGCCCCGCGTTCTTTCCCAAGGACCCGGGGCTCTTTTTTTGGGATCGCTTCCTCGACGGACGCCGGACTTAAAAAGTCCGTTCCGTCGATATTCTTACGATAAATTTGCACATCGCCTCGGCGCTTTCCCGCTACAATCCACCCCGCCTTCTCACCACTTCCAGCTCACAAGAAGGGCGATCGTACCGGTTCCCGAGGTTCCACGTTCGCGTCAGGTAAATCATTGAAGGAGAAGCCATGAAATCACCCATCGTCGTCATCGCCTTGTCATTTTCGTTGGCCGCAAACCCGCTCCGTCTTCTGGCGGAAGACGCGCCGGCGCCCATCTCCACGCCAGGTTCTTCCGCCGACAATGCGTCCGCCGAAGAGTCGTGGAGGAAGGAACTTCGCGATGCCCGGCGGTCTCAATCGCGGGCGAAGACTACCGGAGTCGTCACCACGGTCGTGGGGCTTGGGCTGCTGTTGGCGGGCAATGTGAGGGCTCAGAGCTCCGATGACGTCGACGGCTGCAGCCGGAGCGGCTCTGACATCACATGCAACTCTCAGGCGGCCGCCGACGAGTCGAACCAACGGCTGGATCAGGGGCGCGCCATCATGGTGGGCGGTCTTGTCGCGGGCCTCACGGGGCTCGCCTTTCTGGTGTCCGGCTCACGCAAGAACAATAAGATTGAGGAGATCGAGGGAGAGGGCCGGCAAAACGGTTACCAACTGTCACTGGCTCCCGTTGGAACCGATGGACTTGAAATGCGACTCTCAAGAAACTTTTGATTGCGGACCCCCCGAAGCGGTAATCAAGCAAGTTGATTCGTTGACTTAGTGCCGCCTACTCCGCCAGCTTCCGACAGGTCACGATCAGTAATCGCGGGTCCTCGTACACGTTCACACGTTCGCGGCAGGCAGGTAGGGCCTGGAACTTGTTCAACACGTGAAGGTGGGCGACATCATCCGCAACGAGCTCGGGCCGCAGCTGCCCTCGGCGCAGGCGGTGAGCGACATCAACCAGAGCGCTAGCGCAGAACGACGACGGGCTGCGTCACTTTGCGGGAGGCGTAGCGGAGATACATGTAGTAAGAGCCGGAGCGCACCGGCTCGCCGGCGTCGTTGCGGCCGTCCCACGTGACGCGGCTGGCGCCGGGGCGGACGTCCTGGGAAAATTCGCGAACGGTCTCGCCGCTCTGGTTCACCACTCTCACCTGCACGTCCGTCGTCCCCGCCTCCGTGCCCAGATCCATGGACGCCGCCTGCCCCTGGCCGGGCCTCATCACGTTCCGTTCCACGCGCAGCGTTGCCGACGGCGTGTTGCCGGGCGGCGGGGCGTCGCCCGCCACCGTGAGGCTGACCGTCGCCGCCGCGCTGTCGAGCGCGCCGTCGTTGACCTTGAAAGTGAAGGCGTCGGCGCCCGAGTAGTAAGCGGCCGGCACGTAGGTGAGGTTGGGCGCCGTTCCGGAGAGCGTTCCCTGCGCCGGCGCCGCGACGACGGTGTAGGTCAGCGAGCTCAGTTCCGCGTCGCTTCCCGCCAGCGTGATCGAGATTCCGAAGCCCGTTGAGCTGAGGGTTTGCGGCGTCGCCACGGGCGCGTCGTTGACCGGCGCCACGGTGAGCGTCACCGTGGCCGCGGCGCTGTTCACCAGGCCGTCGTTGACGCGGAACGTGAAGGCGTCGGGGCCGCTGTAGTTCGCCGTGGGAATGTAGGTCACGTTGGGCGCGGCGCCGGTGAGCGTTCCGTTCGCGGGCGGGGCGACGATGGCGAAGGTGAGGGGATCGCCGTTGGCGTCGGAGCCGGTCAGCGTGATGGCCGTGGCCGTGTCCTCGTTGGTGGACCGGCTTTGCGCGTTGGCCGTGGGCGCCAGGTTGGCGCCGCCCGACGCCACGAAATTTCCCGTCAACGCGTAGGAGCCGATGTGGCCATAGACGCCGGTGCCGGTCACCTCGGCGTGGTACACGCCCGCGGGCACCGCGCCGGTGAACCCCGCGCTGAAGCTCGCGCCGGGAGAATCGGTGGCGATGGCCGCGCCGCCGCTGTCTCGGAGCGTGAGAACGGCGTCGAGCATCGGCTGCAGCGTGGCGACGGCGGCGGTGAGCGTGAGCGTGCCGGCGTCGATCATCGTTAGCTGGAAAACATCCGCGTCGGTGTTCCGTTCAATGATGCCCGCCTGGTTGTAGACCGTTCCGCCCAGGGCGAAGGCGGCGCCCGTGGTGTTGCCGTGCGGGTCCGCGCGGTAGCCGAAGTTGTTGAAGGCGTTGGAGAGAGCGGCCAGGTCGTCCTGAAAGCAGGTGGAGCACGCCGGCGTGGCGCCGTTGTGCCAGATGTCCTGGGCGCGGTAGTAACCCACGCCCATGATGGGCGCCCAGTTGCCCGTGCCGGCGTAGTACGAACTCACCAGCGTGGTGCCGTTCCACTCGGCCTGGTGGCCCAACCCAAAGAGATGCCCGGCCTCGTGCGCGGCTGCCGTGGCGACGTAGGGCGGATGACCGTTCCCGAGGTTGTCCTCGAACACGTAACCGGTGTTGGAGGAGAAGCTATAGAAGCCGCCGATGTAGGCCACGCCGCCGGCCGACGCGCCGTACCAGTCGCTGGAACTGCCGCCGATGGCGATGGCCGCCGTCACGCGTTCTGAACGGTTGCCCGGGTCGACCGTGGTGACGTCGATGTTGAAAGGCGAAAAGTTTTCGCTCACGCGGCGCCAGATCTCCTCGATATCGCTCAGCTCGCCCGCGGAGAACGTGGCGGGGTCGCCGTCGCGGTCGAAAGCCGGCGTGACGACGTTCGTGCGGCCGCCCCAGGTCGCCTCGGTGTTGCCGTCGAAGTCGAGGAACAGCTTGGCGGTCGCCGCCGGGTTGCTGCTGTACGACGGCACCGGCGGCGCCTGCGCGGGGCCGCTCTGGAGCCGAAACGTCCGGGGCGGGTCCAGCGGTTCGGGATAGTCCACCGGTTCCACCGGGCCGAAATTCTGTTGAAGGTCGGCTCTCTCCAGGCGGATGACGTGCGACGGCAGGTTGTCGGTGACCTGGAGCACCGTGGCTGACAGGCGGCGGGCGCCCAGCAGTTTCACGCGTTCACCGGGCTCGAAGCGGCGCTGGGCCGCGAGCCCCTGAAAGCGCACGCGGTAGAACTTGCCGTCGCTCTCGTCGCGCACGTCGTAGCGAATCCGTTCTTCGCGGTCCGCGAAGTCGTCGCCGATCTCCAGGAAGATCTGGCCCGTCACGTCCTCGTCGGCGGCGCGCGCCGGCGCCGCGGCGCTCGACACCACGATCGTGGCGGCGAGGAAGGCGGCGGCGAAACGGCGCGAGAGAGAACGATCGGTCATGGTGAACACCTAGCGGGCCGCCGCGGGAAGAATGATTTTTTGCCCGACCGCGACGTCGTTGGGGTTTTTCATCGTCAACGCGTTGGCGTTGTAAATCTGTTTCCACAGATCCCGGCGGCCGTAATGCCGGAGCGCGATGGTCGCGAGCGTGTCGCCCTTCACCACGATGTACAGGCGGCGCTGAACGCTGGCGGTGGGGCGCGGAGCGTCGCCCGCGAGCGAGCCCAGTGTGTGCCGCGCGGGCTTCGTCTCCGGCTCCGGAGCGCGGACGATCGCCGCGTTCGCGCGCGCGCCGCTGAAGCGAACGCCCACGTTCATCTGGTGCTGCACGTCGAGGTTCGAAATCAGCGCCGCTCCATAATCGAGCGACATCGAGCCCATGCCCAGGCCGAGGCCGACGGTGAAATTCAGGTCGTCGAACTTCCGCGCCACGCCGCCGCGCATGGCGAGCACGCCGAAACCCACCTCGAGGCCGAGCGCCGGCTGGAGGTCTTTTTCGTTCAGGAGGTAAGGGAGGTCCGCGTAAAGCAGGCTGTTGGTCCGCGACAACGGGAGCTGGTATCGCGCGCCCGCGCGCAGGAGGCGCGGAAGCCGGCCGCGCTCATCGGCGTACTTGAGGCCGCGCCCGAGGTTCTGCACCGCGCCCGCCACCCGCAGGCGGGCCGTCACCGGCATCTGGAGGCCGAGGTCGATGGCCACGGTGCTCGCGCGCGCCAGGCCGCCCAGTTCCGACGAAAGATATTTCACCGCCACGCCCACGTCCGTGCGGCGCAGGCGCCAGGCGGACCCGAGGGAGGCCGTGAGGTCTTTCTGAAGGGAGACGGTGTGGGTGGTCGCCCCGTCGACCGCTTCGAAGGTGCCGCCGTCGAAGTAGCCGATCGACAATCCCAGCGACCGCTTCGCGGAAGGCCGGCCCACATGGACATGGCCGCGCGACTGGTTCTCGATGCCGCGCTGGAAATAAAGGGAAGCGTTGCCGCTCGAAAGGGACCGGAGGCTGGCGGGGTTAAATCCGAGCGCGGTGATGTCGTCGACGCCCGCGCTGTAGGCGCCGGCCAGGGCCAGCCCCCGCGCGCTGCCCAGGTCCATCAAAGTGAGCCCGTCGGAAGCGCCGGCCCGGGAAGCGGCGCCCACCCCGTCAGCCGCGAAAAACGCGCTGAAAAGGCCGAGCGAAAACGTAAGAAGGCGAATTTTTTTCATGATCCGATGGGGCTGACGTACATATAAGCGCCAGATCACTGACGGTCAACGTAACTTCAGGCACTATCGGAATGTCAGCAACACCACGGCCACCACCGGCAACCTGATGCCGCAACCCATGATCGTCAGCTCCACCTCCTTCGCAGGAAGGAAAGATCGGCGTCGACACGCCTCCGGTGATTACGGATCCGGAATTCTTCTATGGGTTTATCGGGGGGGTATCGGGGTGGCGCTGGCCAGGCAGATGGGTTTCTCCGCGCGCCCGCGATCCTGGTGGGCGTGGGCGCGTTCGATCTCTTCCTGGGGGTCCTTTTCCTGATCGCCTGGCGCAGAACGTCGGCGGTCCACAATCCGCGGCACGGGATCAGCTTCTAAACCATTCGCTCTTGGCTAAAGAGTCCCGCCGCGTTTAGTAGTGGACGCCCACCAGGATGTTGAACTGGATGCCACCGGCGTCGAACGTGTTGCCGCCGAGTTCGACGTCCACCTTGGAATATTTCAACTCTCCGCCGAGGTTGATGAAATCGCCGATCGTGTAGACGCTGCCGAGGGAGCCCCAGAAGCCGAAGCCCGTGTCGTCCACCTTGCTCTGGCCGCCGGGGCCCTTCGTCCTGAGTTCCCCGCCGGCGAAGGCCACGCCGCCGCCCACGAACGGCCGCCAGCGCTCGAAGCGGTCAAAATATTTCCGGAGTCCGAGGTCCAGCTGGTCGGTTTTGCTTTGCACCTGCACGGTGCCCCCCGACGGAAGGGCCACGCCTTCTTCCTCGCTGCGCGCGAAGGTGTACGCGGTGATCAAATTGACGGGCCAGCTGTCTTTACGGATGTCGAGAGCGATGCCGAAGGCGCCCTGGTCTTCCGCGGGTTTCCATTCGTCATCCATGAATTTTAGGCCGCCGAGCAGGTTCGTGTTTCCCGTCCATTCGCCCGCGCGTGCGTCGGGCGCCGCCAGCGACGCCGCCATCCCCAGTACGATCGCTCCCAACAGATACTTTGCCTTCATGATCTCCCCCGAATATTAGATTGGTGTGCCCCATCCATACGGATCGTTCGGCGACACGTTCATCCCGCCCGGCGCTCCGGGCGAAGTAAACTCCAACCATGACCAACACCCCCTTCCGCACCGGCGTCTGGATCCTGCGCGTCATGTCGATCGCGCTCATCTTCTGGGGGCTCACGATGTTCGTGAGGCGGTACCGAACGCCGCCGGCTCCTGCGCCCGCTGCCGTCGAGGCCGCCCGTCCCGGTCAGGAGTCGCCCACAGCGGTTCTCACAACGTTCATCTCGGCCTTGAACAAGAATGATTTTGACACGGTTCGACGCATCACCCTGCCCGCCGTTCTGCCGCCGGTCACCGATGAGAAGCGCGCGAGAGACTGGGCCGAGACGCTGCACGCTCAGCTCGGGCCGCTGACCGAGGCCGACATCGTGGCCATTGACCATTCGCGCGACACCGGCGCCGAGATGGCGGCGATCACCGTCCGCATGAAACCCGGCGCCGACGGCGCGGCGCGCGATGGGCGCGTGCGCGTCATGAAAATATCGGGCTCGTGGTACTTCGCGGAGCGATGACCGTGCGGCGAAGCCTGCTCGCGCTCGCTCTCCTCATTATTCTCGCGCCGGCGGCCCGCGGGGCGGAACCGCGGGGCCTTGGTCCGTCGGACCTGGAAGGAACGTGGACGCGCAAAATCTATCTGGACGCGGTGCGCAAAACGCGCTCGCCGCTGGCGGAGGCGGCGGAAGTGGTGAGCTTCGAGGCAAACGGTCGCCTTCGGATGTCGTGGACCAATTTTCAAGAGGCCTCGTGGCGCGTGGTGGTGGCCGTCAGCTCGGGTTCGGCACCGGGCGAGTTCTCGCTGGCCCTGGGCCCGTGGGAAAGCGAGGACGTGGAAGGGGAGGGCGCCATCAACGCCAGCCTGCGCGTGTCGCGCGGCAAGGACGGCCGCCTGGCGTCTCTGACGTTCAGCGACGTCACTTTCGTTTCGCACGCTTTCGAGCCCTTCGTGCGCATCCCTGAGCCGCTCGCCTCGCTGGTCAATCGAATCGCGGTGGTGGGCGTTTACCGCGACGCGCGCGGGCGCGTGTACCAATTCTCTGAAGTGGGCGTCGCGGAAACGCCCGACGGGCCTTACACCTACGAGGTCCAGCTGGACGGTTCCGAGGCCGGGTGCGATTATCTCAAGCGTCTCGACAAGACCAAAGCGGCGGGGTGGACGCCGGTGGGGTTCCGCTGGCGCGCCGGGAAGCTGGAGCTGCTGAAAGTGGTGGAAGGCGGGGACAGCGGCCCGCCGCTCTCGTGCCTCGAGCCGCCGTTAGCGGTGCTGACGCCGGCCAAGGTGGCACCCTGAGAACCGGTGCCGCATTGGTTTCTCTTTTCCTCCTCTCGTCGGTGGCCGCGGCGGAGGACATCGAACTGATTCCCGTTCAGATCGGCGCGGCGAGCGCGGTATACACGGCCGACGTTTTTGAGCGCAACCGCGAGGAAGCCGCGAAAGCGGGACTCGATCTCGCCGCCGAGGCGGACCGCTATATCGCGAAGGGCTACGCCAACGATCGCGCCTTCATTCTCTTCTACAACCACGCCGCGGCGCCGCGCTGCCGGCGCGACTATCTCATTCAGCGCGTGGTGCTCACCAAGCAGCGCGACGTGGGCGAGGGGCGGCTGATCACCGAGCAGTCCTACCTGGTCGAGGCCATGAAGCTCAACGCCGACAAACGCACCAAGAAACCCGATGAGCACCGCAAAGGCTACTCCCGCGGCGAAGCGCGCCGACGGACGCTCACCGCCGAGTACGAGATCGGATGCGGCGAGGTGCGGGGCGTGGCGCAGGGCGACGCGTGGCCGTTCGAATCGAACAAGCTCTACCGCCTGATTCAGAACTACCAGGGGCCCGCCGACCTCTACAATGACGTGCGATTCGACTTTTCGCGCGTCTATCGATTCGAGATGCAGTTCGACGATGCCGGACGCCACAGCATCGTGGCGCCCGACTTTATCCCCGCCCCCGCTCCGTAACCCGCCTTCCTCGCGCGTAGTGTTCCCTGAGGGCCCGCGGCAAAGCGGCGCTCAGGAGGAAAAAATCATGTTGGCAACAATACTTATTGGTCTCGTTATCGGAATCGTGGCGAAGTTTCTCATGCCCGGCCGCGACCCCGGCGGGTTCATCATCACCACGCTCCTCGGCATCGCGGGCGCGACGGTGGGCGCTTATATCGGACGGGCGTTCGGGCTGTATCAGGTGGGAGAACCGGCGGGCTTCGTCGCTTCGGTCATCGGCGCGATGGTGCTTCTGTTTATTTACCGGATGATCGCCGGCCGTCGCCGCGTCTAGCCTTCACGGCGGCGCCTCGACGGCCCGCCTTGCCCGGTGCGCCGCGGCGTTCAGGGAACAGCGTCAGCAGCGCCTGAAGCGTTCGGGGCACGTCCGACACGGAAGGAATAAAGAAATGCGCGTTGCTCTCGCCCTTGCCGACGCGCACCGTCACGCCGCCGCGTCGCAGCGCGCGGAACGCGTCCTCGTCCGTGTTGTCGTCGCCGAAGTACACGGCCAGCACGGGCCGGTTGAGCGACTCAATGATGGTGGAAACGGCGCGCCCCTTGTCCCAGCGCGCCGCGGGCCGCACCTCCAGAACTTTCTTGCCGCGCCGGATGACGATGTCTCCGCGCCGCACAGCGTCGCGCGCGGCGTGCATGAGCGCCAGATGAGCGCGGCGCTCGTCGCCCACCGAGGCGAGGCGCGTGTGGAGGCTAATCCCGTATTGTTTGTCTTCCACCAGCACCCCGGGGAGTCGCGCGGTATCGAGGCGCACCGAGCTTAGGATGGCCTTGATCAGCGGGCGCACCGCTTTCGCGGCCGGGTGGACGAAGACCGGCTGACCGGGGAAAGCGATTTCATAGCCGTGGTTGCCCGCGTAAATGAGGCGAGGGAGGCCGACGCGCTCCCGGACGTCGGCCAGCTGCCGGCCGCTGACGATGCTCACGGTCCAACCCGGCTGGTCGGCCACGCGGATGAGCGCGCGGCGAACAAGCGCGGGCATGCGCGCCCCGCCCGGATGGGCGGCGATGGGGGCGAGCGTGCCGTCATAATCGACGAACAAGGCGCCGTGGCGGACGCCGCCTGGAATATGGATCCGGGCGAGGTCGAAGGGGAGAACGCCGGGGGCCCGGCGCGGGGATTCTTTCAGCTTCATTTCCTTATCCATACGCGCGGACCGGCGCGTTGACAGCGCTGAACGGCGGACCGTCCTTCGCGTAGTGAAGAGCATTCAGGAGGTTTCATGGCCAAGAAGGGCATCATCGGCATCGATATCGGCGGTTCGAAAACACTTTTCGCCTTATTTGACGATAAGTTCGAGGTGGTTGAAGAGATCAAGGTAAAGACGCAGCCCGAGAAAGGCGAGAAGGCGTTCACCGACCGGCTCACCGAGAACGTGAACACTCTCCTCGACAAGGCGAAGAGGAAAGACCTCGCGCTGGTGGGCGTGGGCGTCGGATGCGCGGGACTGGTGGACCCGGCGAAAGGCACCATGAAGTTTTCGCCCAACATTCCTTTTCTCAAGGGTTACCCGTTCGCCACCCGTCTCTCCAAACTCACGGGCGCGAACGTCGCGGTCGCCAACGACGTGCAGGCCGGGCTTTGGGGGGAGTTCCGGCTCGGCGCGGCGCAGGGGCGCAAGCACGTCATCGGAATTTTCATCGGCACGGGCATCGGCGGCGCCCTCATTGTCGATGGCCAGCTTTATCTCGGGACAGGCGGGCTGGCGGGGAATATCGGCAACTATCTCATGCATCCCGTCGGCGGGGGTACGGGCTCGGAGCGTGAAGGCATTCTCGACGACATCGCCAGCCGGACCGCGATCGCGGGCGCGGCGGCCACGCTGGCCTACAAGCAGTGGGCGCCCGCGCTTTTCAAGGACGTCGGCGCGGACGTGGCCCGGATCAAGAGCGGCAACATCGCCGCCGCCATCGAGAAGGGCGACAAGAAGATCGAGGAGCTCGTGAAAAGCCGAGCGCGAATCGTCGGCATCGCGCTGTCCAACATGGTCGATTTTCTCAACCCCGACATGGTGGTGCTGGGCGGAGGGCTCGTCGAGGCCATGCCGGCGCTGATCCTCAAGGAAGTTCGCGCGGGCATCGACGAGAACGCCACGCCCGAGGCGCGCGACGCCCTGGAGGTGGTGGTGGCCAAGCTCAAGGGGCACGCGGTCACCACGGGCGCCGCCAAGCTGGCGTTCGACACGTTCCTGTCGAGCGGCTCAAAGCCGATGGTGCCGGAGGTTGGGAATCGATAAGATGGGGCATTCTCGCCAAGGAGCCCATTTGTCCGACATCATCGACGCGCCTCTTCTCACTCCTGAGCAGGTGGCCCTGGCCCGCGTGGCCAAGCAGCGCTATCTCGCCTGCATCCTCGCTCTTCTGATTTCCAATCTCCTGGCCGTCGCCGTGAAGCTCGCGGCCGTCCAGCTGAGCGCGCTGGGGGTGGTGCTTTCGTACGTGGGGGTTCCGCTGCTCATCGCGCTCGTGATCTTCACCTGGCAGTTCGGCCGCGCGATGGCGATGGGCATCCCCGCCGTCATCGGCACCATTCTCGTTTCCATTCTCTTCTGGTTCATCGGGACGGCGATCCTGCTTCGCGTCTACCGAAAGCGCACGGGAATTCCGATTTCTTTTCTTCTCGCCGATAAAGGCTGATACCGGTCATGGCGAAGAAACCGGACGAGCCCAAGAAACTGCCGGGCGCCCCCATGTCGAAGCTGGAGCTGCTGGTCCGCACGCAGGGGCTGGAAGTGGACAAGGCCGACGTGGCGCGGTTGCGGTCGTTCGTCTACCAGAAGGTATACGACCTCCTGCTCGCGGCGGCCGTGCTGGCGCAGGCCAACCAGCGCCAGCTCTTCGAGCCGCACGATCTTCCCATCACCAAGGGCCTGCAGCACCTGATCGATGAGTTCAAGAAGATGAACACGGCCATCAACCTGGGTCCGCTCCTGGAAAAGCTCTCGAAGTTGCCGCCGCTTGATTTGGGCGCGAGCGCCGCCACCGAAGCGTTGTTGCCGCCGGTGATCGGCGCGCTCACGCTGGGCCTGGCGCGCGCCTTCAAGATCATTGACCCGGCCATGAAGAAGCCGACGGAAGCCGACTGGCAGAAGGTGGAGCAGATTTTCGACCTGCTCCTGTAGGCGGTCACTTCCCGGCGATCCGAGCGAGTTCCTTAAAAGTTTCTGAACTGACGAGGACCCGTGGCGGGGACCCGGCAGGAGAAGCATCCTGTACCAGATGAACGAGCTAGTCCATTACACGATTGATCACGACGACCGGATCAACTTCTTCGACCAACCCTTTCAGGAGTTCGGTTCCGAGAACGGCGTGCCGCCGGACCAGGTGGCCGGTTACATGGAAAAACCCGTCTACTCGTTCCTGGCGGGTTCCCAGACGAAGGAGATCTACCGGGTGCTCATCGCGAAGGTCCGCGCGGGCCGCAAGCTCACGTTCCCGTTCCGGTGCGACGCGCCCAGCCTGCGCCGCTATCTCGTGATGACGATGGAGCCGTCGGGACCTTCCGGCGTTGCCTTCATCACGCGGTTGGTGCGCGTGGAAGACCGCCAGACCGTTTCACTTCTCGACTCGAGCGTCGTCCGCAGTGACGAGTTGGTGCGGATGTGCGCGTGGTGCAAGCGCATCGTCGTGGAGGACACCTACACCGAGGTGGAGGAAGCCGTCCAGCGTCTGAAGCTGTTTAATCGTCCCGCCCTTCCCACGGTTACCCACGGCATCTGCGATACCTGTTACCGCAAAG
>Ga0163151_10007464_pt1 | contig 12756 bp, 15 predicted proteins | sample OliLakLV19MP5IB2_FD_145596 | JGI IMG/M metagenome (GOLD analysis project Ga0163151, IMG submission 145596) | Freshwater microbial mat bacterial communities from Lake Vanda, McMurdo Dry Valleys, Antarctica - Oligotrophic Lake LV.19.MP5.IB-2 | ecosystem: Environmental > Aquatic > Freshwater >...
AGCAAGGACCGACTCAGCTTAGTCATTGACCTTGTCGCGTACTACACACGCGCTCAGCCGTTGTCGGCTGGACAGATTATCAGCATGGCGTTCCCCCGACGAGACTCGAACGGGTCAGTGAGCCAAGGCGAGTCTGGCGCGGTTGCGGACCAGCTCGCAGCTGTGCGCGATGCGTGCCACTGTAGGGAAAATGAGACGCCGAGCGCAGTCAGGCTTGGTTTTTTTCTTAAGCGCCACAAGAAAACCATTTGCAATTCCGCATACGTGGAAAGCGTTAAGTACGGCAACGCCACGCTGTGGCGCGTAGTCGCGACGTAGATCGTTGCTGGTGGGTCGCGGTGGGTCTGCAAAAGACCCTCCGCTCCCCAACCGCGTGAAATCGCTGCGCTATATACTAATAGTAGAGGGTTGGAGGATACAATTACTTCTTAAGTGGTATAAAAGTAATAAAAATATATATATATATATACGCTGTGTGGTGCTGGGGAGCTGGGAAGCTGGGCGCTCAGCGGCGAGGTCAAAGTGCCCTCTAACCCTCAAACCCTTCGCGCTTGGACGGGGGCGCGCTTAACGAGGCGCTTGGCGCGGTAGTCCCTCTTCGCGGACTGCTAAGCTAGCTAGCGGGGGCGCGCTTAACGAGGTACACGCGCCCCCCCCCACGGATCACGGTCACGCGCGCGCCAGGCGCCAGCCTGCGCGCTTGCGCGCTGCGATGCATAGCGATGGGTCCAATTTGGCAGGAGTCGCACAGGCAGCCTGCTACGACGTGTTGATGATCTATGTGCTCTATGTTGTTCTGAGTAGTCATTAGTGTATTCCCCTTCTGTGTGCGTAGGGCACACACGTGTAATGTCAAGTCGCTTGTTTGAGCTCTCTCATCGCGTGGGGTATTCTCAGCGTCAATGACAACTGAGTTAGTCGTGCAGTGCTTGGACTGTGAAGATGTGGCCGACGCACTTCTTGATTCGGGCGTGGGCGATGTGGACTTGAGCTCAGATCAGGTTTGGCTATGCGATGACGGAGTCGATCGATGCATGACGCACTCGCTCGCGTTCCGCTTCCCTTGCCAGACTAACTAAGGAGAGAGCTCACGAAATGAGTCGACGGTCAGTCACAAAGGGCAAAGCTGGTGAGCGGGAGGCGTGCGCTGTGCTAGCTGACGCCCTGCCCGGTCTACAGCGCACGTACGGGCAGAGCAGGGGCGGACATGAAGCAGCGGACATCGACGCGTTAGGCTGTCCTTACCGCATAGAAGTTAAGGTGCAGAAAAATCCAAACCCCGGCACAGCATACGAGCAAGCTCTCGAAGACGCGCGGGACGCAGACGATAATCGCGAGCTGCTAGTCATCACCAAAGCGGACCGCCGACCGTGGCTCGTCACAATCACTGCAACGGAGTTCGTGAGGTTACGGCAACCGCACGCTCGCGAAACATCATAGACTTTGATACGCTAAAGGCCATGGGGAAACTGGCTGACAAAGTCAAGCGCGGTGTCTATGTCGTCGCGGAGATAGGCGGCAATCACGGAGGCTCTCTCGACTGCGCAAAGCGCATGATTGAGATCGCAGCGCGGTGCGGAGTGGATGCAGTCAAACTGCAGAAGCGCGAGCTCGATAATATGAAGCCGCACGTCCGTACGCGTCCACGCACTGACGCTCACGCGTTCGGTCCGACGGAATATGAGCACAGGCAGGCGCTCGAATTCGATTGGTCACAGCACGCAAGCCTCGCCGACATAGCCCACGGGCTCGGCATGGACTACGGAGTATCGACGTGGGACACGCAATCAACGGCGAGTCTCCCTGAGTTCGCCGACTGGATTAAAATACCAAGCGCGCGCGCAACGGACCTCGACATGCTGTCAGTCGCCATCGCGCTCGATAAGCCGATCATTGCGAGCACTGGTATGTGCGACGGCGAAGACGTCGACATCATAAACAGCGAGCTCCCTGCAGACGGATACATCTTGCAATGCACGAGCGCATACCCATGCGACAACGCTGACGTCAACCTGGGCGTGCTATGCCGCTGGCAACGATGGCTTGGTAGGACGTATGGCTTATCAGGACACCACCGGGGTATCCAACTAGACGCTGCAGCAGTGGCGCTCGGCGCGCGTATCATAGAGAGGCATTACACTCTTGACCGCACAGGCAAGGGCACCGACCACGCGTCAAGTCTTGAACCGCACGGACTAGCGACGCTCGTGCGCGATGTGCAAGCGGTCTATGACGCGATGGGTGATGGAGACAAGCGCATCATGCCAAGCGAGCAAGACGCGATGCGAAAGCTAAGAGTATGAAAATCGTTGCTATCATTCCCGCTCGTGGCGGGAGCAAGCGCGTGTCGGGGAAAAACCTATCAGAAATGTGCGGCGTCCCGATGCTTAACTGGACGATTTGGGCATCGCTAGATGCAGGCTTAGAGACGTGGGTATCTACAGACGACCGAGATACCGCGCTTATCGCAGAGGGAGCTGGCGCTTTCGTGCACCTCCGCCCCGCGCACCTTGCGACTGACGAGGCTGCTATCGAGCCAGTCATCGAAGACATGCTAGCTGGCTGTAGCTACGACGCGCTCATGCTCTTACAACCAACCTCACCGCTTCGCAACGAGTCTCATATACGCGATGCTGTAATCGCTCTCGAGTCAAACTCGTGTGACTCAGTCGTTAGCGTGGTGCCCGACCCAGGCGCGTTTTTCTTGTGGACTACAAACGACGACGCAGACGGACAGCCGCTTTACAAAGTGCGCCCACGCACGCAAGACCTCTCGACGCTGTACAGAGAAAACGGTGCTATTTACGGCACGACAAGGAGCGCATGGGAAAAGTCAAAAAACAGGCTCTCGGGCAAGACCGTGCTGATAGACATGCCACCGTGGGCAAGCGTGGACGTAGACACGATGGACGATCTCGAAGTCGCGCGGTTTTGGATGTTGCGGGAACTCATGCGCCGAAACTCAGTGTATGCGAGAGCGGCAAGGTGGATGCAGCGAGCGGACACGATACCAGCGCCCTCCCTGAAGCCGTAATCACATACCTCCGCAACGAGCTCTCAATCGCAACAAGCACGGCGGCTTTCCTGCTTACCGCGATTTCAGAAATGGCTAAGTCATACGATGCGGATAACGATCTCCCACCTGAGACTGACAGAGTGCTGCGCGGTCATCACGGCGGTGTGCGACTGCAGAGGCGCCTAACCGCGTTCGCGCTTGGGCAGCTCTACACTGCAGGAGTTAAGAGGGGCGCGGGGCTATGACAATCAGATCCGATCACGCAGAGCTACTCAAGAGAGTGGGCACTGATACTACGATGGTCCGCGCAGGGCTCATGCTGCGCAACGCGCTCGTCAACCATCGCCGACTCGCCAACCTCCCGCATATCACAACGACGTCGATCAGGGGCGGCGTCATCGTCGTAGGCGCGGGACCGACTGCAGCCGAGGGGCTGAAGGTACTCGCTAAGACCGTCTGGAATCCCGTCGTCATTGCAGTTAACGGGACTTGGCGGTTGTGCGAGCAATACGGATTGCCGGCGGACATGGTTGTAAGTATGGAGTCGATGGATACAAGCGAGCAGCTGGCGGGATACAGCGGTCCCGTTGCGCTTGACTGGACTTCGCACCCCCGCGCCTTTAAAGCTGCAGGCAAGCGCGCGCGATGGTTCACCGACGCCTCGCCGTATTCGTCGAAGTACATCACAGACGCAGGCCTACGTCCGCTCGATACAGGGTGTAGCGCGATTACGGCAGGTATCGAGATCGCGCTTGAGTGCGGTGCTGACGCTATCACGCTGGTAGGTGTGGACTCATGCTATCCGCGCGGTAAGGGTCTGGCATACGAGCGTGGAACGCCATGGGGCGGCATGGGCGTCAAAAGAAAAGGAAGCCGTCTTATTTTTCAAAAGAACGACAAGCGGGACGCTATGCACGACGCGCACGGCATACCTAGAATCCCGCTTGATCGACCGCGGCTGATCGTCAACGGCATGGACACGGTTCCCGAGATGCTCTCTCAAGCAGAGTGGATTCGCGAGCGCGCCTCCCGCGCGTCTATCAGTACGATGTCCAAAAGCTTCAGGAGGCTACTGGGCGATGACAGTGAGTTGTCCGCTTTTTGCCAAACGACCGGAAGTGGCACGATCGACTCCCCGTCGTGGCCGACACACCCGCGCATCACGCGCGAAGCAATCCTCCGGGAATGTGACTTAGCGGAAGACCTAGCAGCGCATTTCTTGGACGGCGGGGCGTTCCCGGCAGACGCTGCGATCCATGGGCTGCCGATTATCAGCACACTAGTAGCTCCGGACATGATGCGCGTACGGAGGGACCCAGCGGCTTCGCGCACTGCTAAGCTATTTGCGCCGTACGAGTTCTTGCGCGCAGGGGCAAAGCAGGCTCGGCGGTTGTTAGGGAAACAGGAAGTAAAGTAGAATAGATGACATGCCGCGCAAACATTCCAAGCTACTGACACCCGGACTAGTAGAAAAGTTCTGTGCGCTCATTTGCGAGGGGGTCACTCAAGAGTGCGCTTCGTGGTCGTGCGGAGTCAACGACGCTACTGTTTGGAAGTGGCGCGCGCGTGGGCAGACGGAAGAGAAGGGAATCTACCGAGACTTCTGGGAGGCCTATCGCAAAGCAGAGGGCGACTGTGAGGTGCTAGCTTTGTCGGTAATCAACAGAGCAGCGCGCGATGGAGATTGGCGCGCTATGGCGTGGCGCCTCGAGCGGATGAGGCCAGAACGATACGGACAGAAGATCGGTATCACATATGAAGAACGACAAAAGCTCGCAACCGACCTCCTCTCGAGGATCCGTCAGGGAATTGATGAGACGACATACGAACGAGTTGCGCAAATCCTTATGGAAAACTGCGATGAAGACGCAGGCGCCGAAAGCACAGAACACTGAACCGCTTGACCAGTTCATCTACCGAGTCTCGCCCGATATAAAGTCCGTTGAGCATATGCGTCCGCTTATCGACGCTCTAGAGCGTGCGGACAGAGAACGTGTCCGCTTGCTCGTGTCTACGCCCCCCCAGCACGGCAAGAGCACGATATGTTTTCACTGGCTCGCTCGTAATATGCTCGCGCCCACATCGGCTATGTATCTCACATACTCTGCCGAGATCGCGTTCTTCCAAATGCGCAAAGCTAAGCGTCTTGCGATTAGCGCAGGCGTCCCGTTCGCCTCAGACTCGCGGGCAGTCTGCGAGTGGAACATGACGCACGGGGGCACGATGACAGCTACCGGTGTAGACGGCACGATTGCCGGTAAGCCTGGCAAGCGCATTGTCGTAGACGATCCGATCAAGTCTCCGAAAGAAGCGCAGTCGTACAAAGAGCGCGAGACGCTGCTTGAGGCGTTCCGCATGAACGTAATCGCTCGCGCGCACGACGACACGTCGATCGTTGTGGTCCACACACGATGGCACCCCGACGACTTGATCGGCACGCTATCGCGAGAGCCGGGTTGGGAGTACGTCAATCTCCCTGCTATAAGCTATGACGCTGACGGCAACGAAAAAGCTCTATGGCCTGAGCAGCGCGGCATTGAGTTTTTGCATCAACAAAAGCAGGAGATGGGTGAGTATGGGTTTTCGGCGCTTTACCAGGGGCAGCCTCGTCCTCGTGGGGGGCACGTGTTTGAAGGTGTGCATTACTATGACGTCGGCCCTTCTCGCTATCGCTCAGCTATCGGCATCGACCTCGCCTACTCTGCCAAGACGCAAGCCAAGTCCGATCACTCCGTGTCTCTTGTGCTCGCAGAAGCGGACGGCATCTACTACGTCTTGGACGTGCTACGGAAACAAGTCTCGGCGCCCGAGTTCGGACTATCACTAAAAGCTCACGCCAGCCGCTACCCGGGCAGCAGGATGGTCTGGCACGCAGCGGGCAGTGAGAAGGGCGCTGGCGACTTTCTCATACGCTCGGGCTTGCCGCTGACCGTAGAGCCCGCAACGACGGATAAGTTCCAGCGCGCGCAGCCAGTGGCCGCGGCGTGGGCATCTGGCAAAGTGCTGGTGCCGCGCTACGCGTCGTGGGTAGAGCCGTTCTTACGCGAGGTCGCGGATTTTACGGGTGTGAATGACTATCACGACGACATGGTTGACGCGCTCTCTTCTGCTTTTTCCGCGCTCTCAACGCTGGCAACGGGTGCCGTGCTGACGGGCAATCCGCGCACTAGCGCGTCACTCAAAGGCTATTGGTAATCTATAAGTAGCATAGCGTGAGCCTGCGTTGGACGAGTCGTGATACTTTAGTGCATGGCAGACGTAACTCGTAGAGTCATTCAGCCACGCGCGCTTGCGCGGTGGGCACGTAGCTACGGAGAGATGGACCCTCGCGTCCTGACTTCGATCCTGCGCGAGGTCGAGCAGGGCGACATGATGAATTGGGTAGACTTGTGCTCGTTCATCTTGCGCACTGACGCCCACGTCCGAGCGGTCTACATGACGCGCATTGCGGCCGTCGCTGGAGCGGACTACGACATTCAGCCGCGGATTGCTGGCGATACCGCATCAGAGCAAGCGGCAGAGCTATGCCGCGCCATGATGGATCGATGCGAAGAGTCAGAGCGCATCTTCGCTGATTTGATGCATGCTACCGGACTCGGTTACGCAGTGCTTGAACACGACTGGGAACGTGTTGGTGGTGGATGGTACTCAACACCGGTTTGGATTCATCCCCGCGAATGCCGGTTCGAACCTGACTGGACGCTGGCTGTGCGCACGGCTTCGGACGGAAGCTATGTGCGCACCCAGGCATGCCCGGGCAAGTTCATTGTTCACATGCCTCGTCCGCTATCAGACGCGCCCAACGTTTCGGGCGAGCTATTGGCGATCGTGTGGGATTGGTTGTTCAAGCGCTGGTTTCGCAAGTTCGAGATCCAGGGCTTAGAGAAATTCGCTAACCCGTTTTTGTACGGGGAGGTCCCAGCCAACTCGCCTGCCGAGGTGCGCGACGCATTGCTTGCTAACTTGCAGCAAATGAGCGCAGACCAGGTCGCGGTGTTCGAAGTCGGCAGCGGAATCAAAGTAGCGGAAATCAGCAAGTCTATCGGTGACACGTGGCAGACCGCGATCGACTCGCTCAATAACGAGATTACAAAAGGCTTGCTCGGCAGCACGCTCAACACGGATATTGGCGCAGTAGGCAGTCATGCCGCGGCAGCGTCGCAGGCAGAGTTGACGATGCTGCCGCGCTCGCACTCCGACGCTAAGCGACTAGCAGGTACAGTGGAGCGCGATTGGCTCACGCCGTTCTTGCGGTTCAACACGCATCTATCTGGTGGAGTGGTGCTTCCTACTCCTAAGTTCTCCTTCGTTCTGTTGCAGGACGATCCTGCGAATATCGATCAGCTACTAGTCGACGCTGGAGCAGTCACGATCGACGAGATGCGTGTGTCGCGTGGGCTAGAGCCATGGGGGGCGCAGAGGGGCGGGGACGAGGTGGCGAAGCCCGCTATGCAGTCTGCGCAATCGTCCGCGGGAGGGGATGCGACGCCCCCTTTATCTCTAGCAGTTCATACACAACCGGCGCCGACTACAGTGAGAGCGCGTTCTGCTATGAGGAAGGCGACCTTGCAGACCTCTTCGGGCTTAAAGATGACACCGCTCGAAACCGCGCTGTTAGGCAAGTCGGGCGTCCCCGCGAGGCGAGTCTCCGTGCGACGTATGAAGCAGTAGCTACGCTTGAGCAGACGCTCTACGAGATCGCAGCGGTCATTGAGGAGGGCGGCAGTCTTCAGGATTGGGCAGCGCGCGAGTCGCCGCCCGAAATGATTGCGATCATGTTTCGCAACGCGGTGAAGCAAAACCTCGCGGGTCAACTTTTCGTCAGAATGATAGAGGTGCCTCTTCCCGAGAGAAAGCTTGGGATCGAGGACGAGATGACGTTCCTTGAACTGCCATTCGATGAAGCGGTCGCGTGGTTCAAGCAACGATTCCCAGAAGACACCGAAGCGACGGACTTCATCTTGCGCGCTTACGTCCGCGACGGCAAAAAGAACACCGAGCTTATGCGTCAGTACCTCGCGCAACGCGCCAAGGAACAGCTCGACAGGGTGCTGTCCGAAGGAGGCTCGGTTAAAGGCTTCGTACGAGCGGTGCAAGGCGGCCAGGCAGGGCTAGGCATTGAGCCGATATCTCATAGCTATCTTGAGACGGTGTTCCGCACGCAGACTCAGTCAGCATATGGAGCGGGGCGCTATCGACAGATAACATCACCAGCCGTGGTAGCAGCGCGTCCCTACGTTGAATACCGGACAGCTCTGGATAGCAGCGTTCGCCCGGCGCACCGTAAACTAGACGGTCTACAGTTTCGCACCGCCGACCCAGCGTGGAAGCTGATCGCTCCGCCCAACGGCTACAACTGCCGCTGCCAGATAGTAACGCTCGACGCTTCGGACTTGATACCTGGAAGACTTACTGAGACAATACCGAAGGACGCGAAACCCGATCCCGGGTTCGACGGGCCACCAACAGACAGCTAAGCGCGGGGAAGGCGTTATGCAACGACGAGAGGCACATGCTCGAAGCCGTAATGTTCCTTCCTCACCGCTCGCAACGCTCGGTCGCATTTCGATCGATGCTTCCGCTTGTCGCTAAGGACTCAGCCAACACCTGGGTCCACCTAACAGTAGATGGAACGTATGAGGGGCACCACGCTGGGTCATTCACATTCGACCGCTCGACCAGCGAAGAGTTGATTGCGAACTTCAACTCACAGAAGAATCCGATCCCTCTGACGTATGAGCATCCTCGTTATGACGACGGGCAACCAAAGCCAGCAGCGGGATGGGTCCACGAGCTAGAGCATCGCGACGGCGGTCTATGGGGGTTGTGCGAGTTCACCTCGCGCGCTGCGCAGATGTGCCGTGACGGCGAATACAAGTTTACATCAGTCGTAGTCGTCTTTGACTCTACCGACCGAGTATCGGGCGAGCCGGTTGGTGCCGAACTGATCGAAGTCGCTCTTACTAACAGGCCGTTTATCGACGGTCAAAAACCGATCGCGTTATCGCGAAGGAGTCTATCAATGGGAGACATCGACATTAAAGCAGTGTTCAAAGCTCTTGGCCTTGATCCGGACGCAAGCCCGGAGCGGGCGCTAGAAATCCTCGGTCATGCGCTGAAGCTGAAGTCAGCGCAAGAAGCCCCAAAAGACAAAGCGCCGGCAACGGAGTCAACGTCACTTGCGTTGGGTGCGGACGCACCCGGCATTTCCCAAGAGGCGCCTGCCGCGCCTGCCGCGCCTGCCGATGACAGCGCAGCAGCGCAGTCGCTCCTCGCTAAGCTTATCGAGATCACGGGCAAAGACGCCGCTGGCGTCGTAGCCTTCATCGAAGAAAACTCCGATGGCCTCTCCGGCAAGCAATCTGACAGCGGAACTCAGATCGATGACATCGATGACAAGAATTCGCCCGCTCGTTACTCGCTGCTAGAGGGCACGGTTAAGACACTCACTGCGCGCCTTGAAGCTCTTGAATCCGAAAAGACAGCCAAGCTTGCGGCGAGTCGCAAGAGTGAGGCAGAGGGTCGCGTCAAGCTCGCTGTCGAGATGGGCCGCATTGCAGACACCGACGCTGCAAAATGGGTCTCGCTCGCAGCGACGGCGCCAGCACAATTCGATGATCTCATCAGCACGTTGGTCCCTCACGTCCCTACCGCGATGCTTGCATCGCGCACGATGACCGAACCTGTAGCGTTTACAGCGGCCGGCGATGAAGAGGAGATCAAGCTGTACATGCAAACGCTTCGCGCTGCCGGGTTCAAGGACCCTGTTGAATGCAAAGCAATCGCAGTTAAGGATCTCAAGCGACGCCGCAACGGCGCCGCGAATGGCCGCGCATAAATGCGGTCTTGTTTTTTGAAAGGAGCAATTAAAACATGGCAGCATTAGGAGCAACGACAGCGTTCGCGCGAATCCGCCGCAACGGCAACGTGGCGCAACGGGGCAGCTACACGACTGGCACAGCAGCGATCGTCTACCAAGGCGCGCTAGTAGCAATCAGCACAACGACCGGCCGCGCTGTAGCAGCGTCCGCTACAACGGCGCGCAAGATCCTTGGCGTCGCGCTTGAAACCGCGCAAAGCGGAGCGGTCGTAGAAGTTGAGTGGGGCGCGGAATACTTGTTCGACCCAGCCACCGGACTCACGAAAGCGTACACAGGCAGCAACTGCGCTGTCAGCACTGACAACGATGTGACTACAGCGTCTGCAGCGGGAACGGCAGCCGTTCGCGTGCTAGTCGGCGAGATGGTTCAGTGGGTTAGCACTTCTGAGTGCTGGGTAGCTGTCCGCAAATTTACCGAAGCGCAAATCTAGTCATTTTGACTGACTGAAAGGAATAAACGAAATGGCTGGCATCACTCTCGAAAGCAATCTAGCGGTCGCAAACGCGACTGTAAACGAAACCATTGGACGCATCTTCTCGCAGGGCCTTCCGGGCTCTTTCCAGGAATGGACACAAACCATTCCTTGCGAGGGCAACTCGCTCGAACTCGTTGTTGTTGACGGAGTCCCGCGCGTCCGCGAATGGCTTGGCAGCAAGCAATCAAAGAGTTTGCGTGCTTATAAAAAGTCTGTATCCCGCCGTCGCTGGGAAGCGACGCTATCACTCTCTCGCGCAACGCTCGATGGTGATAAGTCCGGCGCAGTAGGCCAGCGCATCGCTGACTTTGGCGCGCGCGTATCACGTATGCCAGACGATATTATGTATTCGGCGCTCTTGGCCAACGCGATCACGGGATACGACGGGCAAGCCCTGCTCGCAAACTCACATCCTAACGTGAACGGCACTACGTATGACAACCTCACTACGTCCGGACTCTCTCATGCAGAGTGGAAGACCGCGGTTAACACGATGGAGGAGTGTACAGACGAGTCTGGCGAGCCTCTTGGTATGTACCCTACGCATCTTATATGTGGTCCTGACTCTCGACGAGTTGCGATGGAAATCGCTGGACCCACACGTCTTGTCGCGGTCAGCAACGCTGGTGTTGAAAACGCCACGTCGTCGGTGGTAGCGGCCGGGCAGTATGAGAACTACCTTGGGCAATCGATCAACGTCATCATCAGTCCGCGGATTCGCGGAGCAGAGTGGTTCGCGATGGATCTGGGTAAACCAGGTCTTCGTCCTTACTTCCTTGCTGAATTCCGCAAGCCCGAGTTGATCTCAATGACTGACATGAACAGCCATCAGCGCTTCTTCCTCGACGAGTATCTATGGTCGATGGAAGCCGACTTGTCGCCAGTGCCAGCAGCGTACCAGTGCTCATACGGATCGGTATCCGCGTAGTTCTAAATCGTTTTTGAAAGAAGGGGAGTAATCCAAGATGAGTCAGTTCAACGTAGACAGCACGAGCAACTTTCACTTGCCATCGGGTCTCAAGCGAGATCCGGTGCGCAGGGAGCCTTTGGTTCGCATCCGAGTGAAGGTGAAGCCAATATGCACGAATATCCCACGTGCGCAGATCAACGGTGTTGATAGCAACACCGTGAAGCACGGGACGCACGAGGTCTTGATCTACACCTCTGATTTGAAACGAGTTCAAGCGCTGGTAGAGACAGACCTCGTGGGTCTCGCTCGCGCACACGAGACCTTTCGACGCAAGCAACTCGCTTTCATGCAAGGGCATTTTCGCGGCGAGGTCCCGGACGAATCGCTCTGGGATTCCAAGCTGTATAACGGCTCCGAGTCGTTTGCGTCGCTCGCGTACAAGTATACGGAGTCTAACCCCGAGGCGGAATTCCGAGAGATGACGGGGCGAGGCATCTTGCCTCTTGAGTCCTGCGAAGTGCTCGAAGAGCTCCCCGCGCCTGTGACGCTCGAAGAAGCGGCTAACGCTGCGAGCATCGAGACGATGGCAGCAGCGATTGCGAAGGCGAACAGCGGCAACATGGACCAGCTTCTGGCGCTCGCGACAAAGCTTTTGGCAGCTAAATCTACGACGGCTACTAAGTGATGTGATCGGTTGATTAGGAGGCTTCTGTGAGCGCGTATCTAGCAACTTCGGACGTCGACGCGCTTATCGGTGCTAACGAGCGGCAAGCGCTCTTTTCAGATGACAACACCGTAGCGGGTTACTCTGTTACGTACTTTACTTCGCTCAATGAGAAGGCATCCGCCGTCATTCAATCCGCGGCTAAGAATGCTGGGTATACGCTCGGAGCAACAACGACTGACGATCTCGTCAAGCTATGTACGCTCGGACAAATCATCGCGATGGCCTACGGGCGCAAAGGCCTGCTCGTCCCGTCGCAATGGCAGTACATCGTCGACATGCGCACCGATCTGATTAACGGCAATCTTCCGCTTTCGATGTCACCTGATGCGGCAGACGCGGTAGGTGGCCTGCAATGGTCCGACCAAACAAGCACGACCGGCAACGGTGGGCGAGTGCAAATTTTCTCGCGCCTGAAATTGCAGGGGTACTAGTTGTGAAGGTCGACGTAGCCGGCATCCAAAAAGTTGTTGAAAAACTTGAGGGCATCAAGACTCGGGTACGGAACTTATCGCCCGTGCTGCAAGTGGTCATTGAAGATTTGGTCAAGTTTCAAAGCGACACCTTTCGCTCGGGCAAGAGAGACCCTGCTACGGGCGAGCCGTGGGCCGCGCTCACCGCAGGCACCGTCACTAAAAAAGCCAAGGCCGGCAAAGAGCAAATTCTTGTTTGGTCTAACAGGATGAGCAAGCCATCTACGCGCGCTGACGCCGCGGACGGATCCGTCATCATCGGATCAAACATCCCGTA
>Ga0163151_10007465_pt1 | contig 12753 bp, 22 predicted proteins | sample OliLakLV19MP5IB2_FD_145596 | JGI IMG/M metagenome (GOLD analysis project Ga0163151, IMG submission 145596) | Freshwater microbial mat bacterial communities from Lake Vanda, McMurdo Dry Valleys, Antarctica - Oligotrophic Lake LV.19.MP5.IB-2 | ecosystem: Environmental > Aquatic > Freshwater >...
AGTGCGGGTCCTACAGAGAAATGCGCAGAGTTGGCCATGTTTGGAAGCACATTGGCGACGTTTACAAGTGTAAACACTTAACGCTTAACACTAGATTAGCCGGTTGACATCCTCCCCATAGCTAAAGCCAGGGGATTCCCTCTTTCTAGCTCGCCAGTGGCTTGCTAGAAGTCTCAGGCGTATCAAGTCCGATACGGAGAATGTTTCTGGCCGCGTTGATATCGCGGTCGTGCATTTGTCCACAGCCAGCACAGGCCCATTCTCTTACAGCCAATCCAATCAGTCCTCGCGGACCTGTTTCGGCCAGACAATTATTACAAGTTAAAGTGGTTCTAGCTTCGTTTACAAAAATGCAGACTCCGCGCCGCCTAATGGCTTTGTATTCGCAGAATCTTTTAGTCATTCCGTGTCCGGCATCATTAACCGCTTTACCTGCTGCTAATTTTAAATTTCCGAAGTTAGTGGGTGGTTAATCCTTTTCCTTCCAAGCCCCTCTCTTTAGGGAGGGGTTATTGACTTCGGGTCCTATCATCAAAACCACGTCGCCCTCTGCGCCATAATGGCCGTCTACAAACACTCCTCCTGTCGGATGATCCTTAAATTTCGGTTTAAATTTAAGTCTGTACCGCGCGGCAAACTCCTCTGGAGAAATATCTTTTAAATCTGAGGAATTAATTACTGCTACAACATGGCGGTAAAAACCCCCCTCGGGATCTATTTTCCATTCCAGTTGTTCACGTAATAGCTTAATCACTTTATGCAAAAATAGTTCGTCACTCATTCCTTCACCCCTTCGTGGGCTTGTTATGGGTCATGTGAAATACCTCTGGCACCATTCCGGCGTGTAGTGTTCGCCGGATATATCGGGCATTCCAATTAAATGAGCGATGGCATTGGCGACCTCCTGGACCGATTGATAATTGTATTTATCCGATTGCAGTAGGAGGAAAACGCCGGTCTCGTTATTTCTAATGCCAATTTCATAAGTTTCCTGGCGATGACCTTGAATAAGCGTTCTCCAAACTCCCGCAGTAACGGCGTATTTCCCTGCACTATATCTTCCAATATTCTCACTCAGCGGCTCGTCGGTGCTCATTTCTTTTTCCCTTCCGCTCTTTGTGGCGGGCTTGTTGTTATTGATCACTGACCCATTCCCACACGCAGGCTAATAAAACTAACGTCAAGGCCGAATAAATTGACATCCTCCCCATAGCTAAAGCCAGGGGTCTCGAGTGTCAATTGCATCACCAGCCGTTGCCATAGCCATAGCCGAAGCCGTAGCCGGTGCCGGTGCCGTTGCCGTTGCCGTAGCCGGTGCTGTAGCCGATGCCGTAGCCGTAGCCGTTGCTGTAGCCGATGCCGTAGCCGGTGCCGTTGCCGTAGCCGAGGCCGTAGCCGAGGCCGTAGCCGGTGCCGTAGCCGTTGCCGTAGCCATAGCCATAGCCGATGCCGTAGCCGTCGGCGTAGCCGTAGCCATCGCCGATGCCGATGCCGTTGCCGTAGCCGGTGCCGTTGCCGGTGCCGTAGCCGGTGCCGTAGCCGAAGCCGATGCCGAATGACGTATTATTCTCTTCAAAGTTTATAGAGCGTTTTGCCATTTGCTTTCGTCACATGCAATTGCAGCTACAACCGTTAAATAATCAAACTCGACCACGCCGCCACACTTATCGAGCACCGTCTCTTTAAGTGGCCCGTTCATCGCGATCTCACCTAAACCTTTTTTAGTTCCCCAAATTCTTATGACGTTTGCTTGTGTGAGTTTACACTCAGAGCCGTTTCTCTCTAAGCGGCCAACCATTACCCAACCACGCTGGAGAATTACAATTTTCACTTCTCCCGATGGCTGCGCATAAGCTGATCCCTTTAGTACATATTCAACGCCGTTAACTGTTAGTACGTTTTCCATTTTTCTACTCCTTGGTTTGTTCTTTGGTTTCTTCTTTTTAGTTTTCACTTACATCACCAGCCGTTGCCATAGCCGTCGGCGTAGCCATAGCCGTCGGCGTAGCCGGTGCCGTAGCCGTAGCCGGTGTCGTCGCCGTCGGCGTAGCCGGTGCCGGTGCCATCGCCGTTGCCATAGCCGTAGCCGTAGCCGATGCCGTTGCCGATGCCGTAGCCGGTGCCATCGCCGTTGCCGGTGCCGTTGCCGTTGCCATTGCCGTTGCCGAATGACGTCTTATTCTCTTCAAAGTTTATAGAGCGTTTCATTTAGGCTTAACCTCTCTGCAAGCCAAGCATAAACCAGATTTGTGGTGAGTCTTTGCCTTACAGCGGGAACACTCTGGCACATAATCAACGGGCTTTTTTATTTTCATCTCGCTACCTCAAAAGCAATAATCACGATAAACAAGTTAAGCAATGAGCCGATGAGTAACCACGTTAGTCGGCTTGTGGGCTTTGGCCGCGCCAGAAGACCAGCCTTTTCCAATTCACGATTGGCAACACGAGCCGCTTCGGTAACTGAAATCCCCGTTCCGCCGTTATCTACCCAAGTGCTATCGACCAGAAACATTTGCGGAATGTACCTAAACTCTTTCATTTCAACAACTCCCTAAACTCATAGCATTTAGTCCAAACTGGGGCTTTCATGAGGCCTCCGGGGGCGGAACATCTGGCCCCGACTGCCCGCTAAACGCGGCCCAAAACTCTAGCGACTCTCTAATTTTCAACTTCCAGATTTTCATTTTCTCCTCCAGCGAGCCCATGATGTCGCGTGGGTTTACAGGTATGTCCGGTCTCCAAATTAAATGGCGACTGTTTTGGCCCATGTGGAGTGGCGAAAAGAAACGACCCATCGTGAACGGGTCCCATCGAGGTAAGTCCCGATGAATCGAATTTGCTCCAGTCTCACAAGAGCAGCGAACGAGCGCGATTAGTTTTGTGCGGTCTTGCTGCACCTCAAACAAACCACAGTCGCAACATTTCTGGCACTGAGGCTCACGACTCTCGCCCTCATCGTTGAACGTCCGATTTTTCACCCCTGAGCGCTCGCGAATCGCCGCGTCGATAAAATCCTTTGGCAACGGCATTTGGCGAAACGTCGATAAAAAATGATTCACGATTTTAGAAAACGAGTTTTCTGGTAAATCCTTCAATACATGCCAAATCATGCGGAAGCGTTCAGCCGTAAATGGCTTGCCTCCAAATTCAGCAGCAATGACGCTCATTTTGGTTTTAAAGAAATCCTCGGTCATTGTGACGCCGCCTTGTCGTGATCAAAAACCTTGTCCCAATCAACGGCATCGGTTGCCATTGATTTTAAATTCTCTACTTCCTGCTCGAACAAGATTTGTTTGACGGGTTTTACTTCGTTCATGCTGGCTCCGGATCTGTTTTGGGATTTAGTTTAATATTTGCTCCCCAACCAATCTCTCTAACCGGCGTCAGCCCCTGTTGACGAGATGGTAGAGCTCCAATTGAATGCTCAATTGCTTGGACCCCATAATGGAGACTCCCCTCGATCAAATCTCTAAGCTGGGCTTGAAAGATTGCTGGGTTGATGTTTGATCCGAGCTGCTCGCAAAGGTATTGCCATCCGCCCTGACGTTGAACTGCCGACCAACCTTCGGGACCGATGTAAAGACGAGCAGCATTTGCGTTTGCATAACCAAACTTTGGAACCGCTCCGCAAACTCGACCTGCGATTTCTCGGGCCTGAGATTCATTCGACACAAACTCTTCAGGATTTACGAGCTCGCGGATGTGGGCGGGAAGAGGGAATGTTCGGTTCTTTGGATTTCGTCGCCAACGATTGTACGCATCAACGCACGCGGCCACGTCGAGATCCGCTAAGTCTTCTGCGTACATGAGTAGAACTTCATCTTCGAGATGCTGGCCACGATGGTAATAGGCATGGGTCAATGAGATCGCTTTAATGAGGTCCGCTTTCATGACAACTCTCCGTTTCCAATTCGTCGAAGTTGGTCCGCAAGCGCCGACGCATTGTCAGCCCCCCTGGCGTGCGCTTGAGTAACTATCCTCCCAGTGGCCCACTGAGTTCGTAGCGCTTCACAGTCGGCCAGGCAGGCGCCAATTTCGTGCAGTTTTGAGACATAGTAGGATTTGTTGTGAGAAACAAAAAAGGCGACAACGTCCGGTGCTTCGGATCCAAGTCGTCTGGCGAGTTGCTTAATCTGGCCGTTGACCTTCGCGTTTCTAACCGGACTTTCCTTGTAACGGGTTGAATAGGCATCGCGATAGGCGAGCCAGACCTTGGAAGTTAGATCGACAATTTCCGGGGCCGAGCCGCCGTCTAGGCGGTCGGAAGTTTCGATTTGTACCTCTTTAACTTTTTGCATTGCCTTGCTTTGAACTGCATTGCTTTGCACTGCACTGCCTTGCATTGCATTGCCCTGCATTGCGGGACTTGGAGACTTCTTGTTGATGTCTCCAAGAGGTCTTGGAGACCCCTTCAAGAGTGCTTGGAGAGCCTTCTCTTCTTTCCACTTTTTCTTTATAGCTTTCGCACCCTTATTAGCTTTGGCAATTCTTACGATTCGGTTTTGTATCTGGATTTCATTGCCGTGGATGAGAAATCGGCCATCATCTTGGTGAGAAATGAACCGAGATTTTTGAAGTGCTGAAATCCACCGTTCAACTTCTTCATCAGATAAATTGAATAATCGGCACCACTCAATGATCTCATTTTTGGATCCGGAGACCTTTAAAATATCTTGCGATTCACCCCACAAATAGCTGACCGTTCCAAGCGCTTCGCGATCGCTACATTTAGCTAATCCGGCTAATTTTGAAACGCGCTTATGCGCTTCTTCTTCAATATTGATTCTCGCCATGTGTCCTCCCGGACCGTCTAAAGGTGCATTTTCAAAATTCCGATAAGCCGACTAAGGCCCTCGAACACACCGCTCGCATTTGCCTCGTTATCCGAGGCGAAATTGACTCACTTTGCTTTCCACACTTTTTCCACACCTGACATGGGTGCTCACCGGCTATTACGGGCCATAATGGGCTATTTGAAACCACGCCTAGCGGCCCATCAAAACTGATATTTAGATTAAAGAATTCAATGGTTTGAAGTGGTCGGGGCGACTGGATTCGAACCAGCGACCTTTTGCTCCCGAAGCAAGGGTTTAGGCTTGTCCTCGCTGGATTATTCCGAGACGTCCACACTTTTTCCACACCTGACAAACGAAATGTCACGGCGCTCTCACTAGCTGAGAGACGACTCTTGTGTCCTCGTGATTAAAGTGGAGGTAGACGTCTTGGGCTACTCCCATTGAAAGCCCGGCGTACTCGCAAATCAAGGCCGGATTTACAGCCGCCTTAAAAGCCCTGGTTAAAAAGGTATGCCTCAAATCATGGAACCTACCAACTACTCCCGCCTTCTTTTTACAGGTCGCCCAAGACTTCCTAAACTCGCCCAATTTCACTTTTGAATCATTCTTGGACGGAAACACCCACTCCGATGACGCATCGCTCTTGCGGGCTTTTAGCGCCTCCAAACATATGTCAGAGATTGCAAACTCACGGGCTTCTCTAATCTTTGTATCCTCAGCCCGAAGTAAAATGAGGCCTTTTTTAACATTGGCCCTTGTCCAAGTAAGGCCGAGAATCTCTCCCCGGCGCATTCCCATCGTAAGGGCCATTTGAATAATGATCCAAAGGTCGCCAGAGGCGTTAACGAGCAGCCCCGTTATCTCATCGTCTGAATAAACCTTCCCAGCTTCTATGTCTGGGTCCGGGTTCGAAAATGTTGGCCTTCGCTGGATATAGGTTTGCTTAAAAGCGTGAACCATCATCATTGAGAAATATTTGCGGTCATTAAATATCTTGCGCCTTGGCGTTAGCTTCTTTGCATAAGCCAAGTACTTTGCCCACTCAATCTCTGAAACTTGGTCAATGAGCATCTCGCCAAAGAAAGGCATTAAGTGAAGCCGCCCTTGAATCTCCATGGATCGGTATGTGCTCGGCGCATCGCCAGAGTGAATCTCTAAAAATTCGCTCCACACTTCTTGAACAAGCTTGCGGCCCCTCGTTTCCTTGAGCCCTAAAAAAGCCTCGATTTCACGGTCTGCTTTAATTTTCGCATCAGTGATCTTTGAAGTTCTAAGCGACTTGAAAAGCTTCTTTTGACCAAGCTTCATGCGCACATAAAATTGACCAGAGGCCGATTGATAGACGTGCGGGATTTTGGTTTTTACTAATGCCTTCATGCTGAGCGAACTGTATGCTTGGACAAGTGTTCCTTCAGCGAAGCCCAATAGACCAAGACATTTTTCCCTGGTTTGGTTGCCCTGACCTTGCCTTTACGAATCAGCTCAGTAAGGACCTTTTTAGAAAGGCCGCTCTTTTCGGACGCGGTCTCTAGCGTTACGGTCAGCGGATCACTCATGTTGCCCCCTCAAGATGCAATCAGATAAACCTAAATCCCAATCTTCAATCGTCCACTAAAAATCAAAATCAACGTCAACATCCAAAGACCTTCAATCGCATGTATCAACATTACGAATCGAATCCTCGCAACCGCAGCAGTCGCAAAATTCTCTCATTTTCAGCAACGCCTCTAATTGCTGCTAGTCCGTGCTCTTGTTCAATAATGAGCCTAAACATTCTGACGATGTCAGCCTTCTTGCCCTCGGGCGCGTACTCTGAAATCAGCACCTCAAAGTCCTGCTTGTTCGTCTCTAGGCTTTTCATAAGCGCATCTATGTGAGTGTCGTCGTCTGAAATTCTTGGTTGCATATTTATCCACCTTCACGGCTTGAAACCGTCAGGCGATAGGAATCTTTGCCGCTTGCGGCTTGAGATTTAGAAACTAGAGTATTCCCGCACCTGACTCTGTTGTGACCACCAAGCGCCACAATCTTGGCCTTTAGAGCATCAGCGTGAAGCTTGGACGCCTTATCTTTTTTGTCCTTCACAGAAAGCAGCTCTGAACAAATTGCTTTAACCTCTGGGTCATCGACAAGCTTCGCGTCTCGCTCCGTTAGTGGGGGGGCGATGTCTTGCTTGAGCAAATCCCAGAACGCTATCTCTGCCTCTAATAATTTCTTTTGAAATTCTAAATCGTGATGAACCTCAACCTTAGCTTGCCCGTCAACTCTGTGACTTATGTAGTGAGCCATTGGAGCATCAGGTAAACACATTAAAATGTGTTGCACCTGCACCCAGTAGTGATGCGGAACCTCGCCGTTTACGGCCATCGAGTGCGACTCGGCACCTGGATATTTTATCTCAACTGGAATCTTACTCTCAAGGTTTAGCCCATCTAATGAAGCTCCAATAAATTCAATTGTCGGATGAAGCACGCAAATGGGCGGGCATTCTATAAATCCCTCGTTCATTTCATAAGCGGCCCTAGCCGCTGGCTCCATTGCATTTCCCTGCGCAGTCGCAGCATTGCCCTCAAATCCCGGACGCCTGCCCGTCATCTCGCACCACAATTCGTAAGCAGTTTGGAATTTGCTAACACCAATAATCGCAGCAGCCCTTGACGAGCCGATGACATTTATTCGCCACGCGTGCCAATCTGGCGAACCTTGAATGAGGGTAACGATTCGGGGCTTCAAAACGGTAACTTCTCGTCGGAGTCAAACATAGGCGCTTCGTTTTTTGGGCCGACACCGTTTTGGTCTTTGAAAGCCATGACCGCACCAGAGAATCGCTCTAACATTGCTTTGGCCTTGCTCGCCTCCATTTTCTTTTGAATGCCGCCTAAAGGGTTAACCCAGCGAACGACGTTTCGATCTTTGCCGTCTTGTGACTCAGAAATCTCAACAACAATTGAAACCTCTTGGCCAATCTTAAGATCGCCGCCCGGATTGTTGCCCTGAAGTCCACAAGCCACGAGTGCTTTGATTGTGTGTTCAACGGCCTTTTCCTTGAACGAGCCAAAGTAAGTTAGCTCACGAGTGCCGTCTGAAGTTTCAAAAGAAAATCTAACTGTAGCCTGCGGGTCACCCGCTTTTGTCTCTGTAATTCCGTGATCAACAACCTTGGCTTTGTACTGACCTGGCTTAACTAATTCCATTTATTTTTCTCCTATGCGGCTGCGACAATTGTTTTTAAACGGTTTAAGACTTTCAAAAGTTCAATGGGTGACGACTTCACTTTTTCTAAGTGCGCTTCGATTTTGGATTTTAAGGCAACGTCTTTAACGTCTTTCATCAACTCATTGATGCTGCCTAAAACGATGTCGGTACTTTTTGGGATTTGAGTGTCGGTAGCGAGCACAAAGTCAGCCCATGAAAGGGGCAGCTCAACCGGCAAACTGTACCGATTCTTGGCAACATAAGAAGCCCGCATTTCGGTGTAAATAACCCGCGAACCATCGCCAAGCGCTTTGTTTCGTCCGCCATCGGCTTTGTGAAGGTAGGCTTTGTAGTTGGCAAAAAGTACGGCATCAACTCGGTCGACGATAAGGCTTGATGCCTTATGGTGGAGCTTCACTTGATAGCGGTCATAGGCTTCCGTGAGCTGCGGATCATTGAATGCCTTCACTTCAGTATGAGCCAGCAAGATGACGTTCATTTGTTTAACGTCTCTGAGCGACTCGAGCAGACTGATAAGCTCTTGCCAGTAATCAAGAGCAAAAATATAGCCTTTTGCGTAGCCTATATCTTCGATCGAAACCTTGCCCTTGTCTTTGCAAACCATTTTAAAAATCAAAGGCTCGACGTGATCAACCGTATCGATAACCACTGTTTTAAAATCGTGGTCAGTTTCAAGCAATTCCTTAAGTGCAGCTTTAAACTCGTCAAAGTTTGATAGCTCTAAGCGGCTGACATCTAGGTGATTCGTGCCCTTCTCAGCGCAAAGAAAAATTGGCTTAGGTGCTTCTGCCGCAAAGCTAGATTTCCCGATTCCAGGGAGACCATGCATTAATAGATAAAAGGGCCTTTTCTGCACCCCATTCGTAATCTTAGATAACAAACTCACAACACACCTCTCCAGGTAAACAATTCATATAGAACCCTTAAGGCTTGACGCCCTAAGTCAACTGCATATAAACAAATAAAATAGAGCCTTGGCCGTCCTAGCCAGGGCTTGCTTACGAGGCTTTCCCTCGCCGCTTCTGTAAAAGCGGGAAGAGGGCTTCTTCTGGTACGCCCATCGCGCTACACAGCCGATCGCGTGTAACTTGTTTCTTGGGAACCATGCCAAGACGGGCCTTTGTAATTGTGCTCGAAGAAACGCCGCTCTTGTCAGCGAGCCTCAACATGCCGTCCGGGCCATGCTTGTCGAGCCAGATATCTATGATGTCGCGCTTTACTGTTCTATCCATACAAACACTATACCCGTAATTTGGTATATTTGTAAACAAAATGATACCGATTAGACCGTTTTAATGCGAACTAATTGTTCGTAGAGTGTAAGTGTGCGGAATACGAAGGAAATTTTTATAAACAATCTAAAGCGCGGGAGAGCGTCAAAACGGCTCACCCAAGAGCAGTTTGCTGTGGCTGTAGATATGTCTCTTCGTGGGTATCAAAAGTTTGACTTGAGTCCGCGCGCCTCGCGCTCCGCCAAGTCTCCCCCGGCACCCCCTACAAGCGGCCTGCGTCTTTTGGCCCTTTTGGGCTAGGTCAGGGGAGTTGACGTGCTCCCCTCCCTAAAGAGAGGGGATTCCCCTGCCGGAGTCTAACGCCCTAGACCGAGAAGTATGTTTTGCGCAGCATTTATGTCGCGGTCATGGACCACGCCACAGCTTTTGCATAACCATTCTCTTACCCCCAGATCACTTAGTCCACTCGGTCCACTTCTTTCGAGGCAAATCGAGCAAGTAACGCTGGAGTATTTTTCTGGAACGACACTAAAAGTAACGCCAAGCCGTTTGGCTTTATATTCAAGCATCACTTTGAACATTCCCCAACCTGCGTCCAAGACAGATTTCGCCATCTTAGTTTTTACAAGTTTGGTGCTGCTCACATCGCCCACTAAAATGTTTCCAAATTTATTTACAAGTTTCGTTGATTCTTTGTGTTGGAAGTCTTTTCTAACATTCTTGATTTTATTGTGAATACTAGCGACCTGCCTAGTTTTTCTAGCTCTTTGTGCCTTTGCCAACTTATCAGCGTACTTTTGAAGTGTTTTAGGGTTTTCAATCTTAGAGCCGTCTGACAAAGTGGCTAAAGTTTTGAGACCAAGATCAACCCCTACTGAACTATTCGATTTAGATTGTTCAGCTTGGGGGACCTCACATTGAAAGTTAACAAACCATTGTCCCTTAGAGTTCTGATTGAAGCTTCCAGTTTTTATCACACCTTGAATTTCTCTAGACTTCCAAAATCTATATTTGGTTTTCTGAAAAGTTACTTCGTCACCCTGAACCTTGATGGCCCTTCCCTTAAATGGAACCCAGCCAAGCTTCCTCTTAGCACTCCTCCAGCTAAGACCTGACCTTTTCGCCTTTTTTCTGCGAGAGGTAAACTCAGCGGAGATAGAAGAAACTGAGTCGCTATGGAGTCCGAGTTCTCGGCTAGCTCCAATCAAAAGGTAGTTTAAATCAAACTCCGATAACCATTTTCGGTCTCGTTTCCAAGCAAAACGAGACGTGGCATTGAGGTAATTCCAAACAAAATTAGTGGTCCCTGCTAACCTTTTTAGCTTGGTTTTTCTGCTTGAATCTTTAATTCTGAATTGGTAGGTTATTATCACAGACCAATTATACTTGGTCTTAGATAGGATTTCAAGTGTCTGAATTAAGAAAAGGGAGGCATGTTGTATTTAACCTTCATGCGCACCTTGTATTTGTCCCCAAGTACCGTAAAAACGTATTTGACCTAGGCGCAATAGAAGAATTACAAAAAATATTTCGAATAGTCTGTGCGGATTTTGAGACAGACTTGAAAGAATTTAATGGCGAAAGGGATCACGTTCACTTGTTGGTGACTTATCCCCCAAAGATATCTCTTGCTGCCCTAGTAAATTCCCTTAAGGGCGTCTCTAGCCGTCGATTAAGGCAGAGCCGACCTGACATAGCAGACAAGTATTGGAAGGGGGGGCTATGGTCTCCTTCTTATTTCGCGGGGTCTGTTGGCGGCGCGCCCCTTGAGGTTCTAAAGGCCTATATTCAGAACCAGAAAACCCCGGACCGCGCTTCCTCCCCTGCCTTAAGGCAAGGGTCTCCGCGCCGGGGGAAGCGATGACGAGGGCCCCGTCCATGGAGCCTTTAAAAATTCAATCTCTTCCCCGCCACCTTTATTAAACCATGGAAGACAATAGGATCATAAACATGTCCTTGAAAAGCCATTAGAGCCCACGATTGGGATGCCGATGAAGAAATTCATGAGAGGACGCATGTTTGACAGGAGAGAGATTCTCAATGGTGAAGAGGTATTGTGGTTTGACGGAGCTGAGCCCTATTACGCCGTCTTTAAAAACTATAAGTTAAAATCATTCTATATTGATAAAGAGACGATTGCTCGCCGGGCTGAAGAGGCCAGAAGATACGATGAGGAATTAAAGCAGGGGCAGGAGGATTTCGAGCGAGCCCAAAATGAATCTCAGGTAAGAGAACAAGAGTACAACGAAAGACGAAGACAAAACCTATTAAAGATACTTGGCAACTCGTTTAAGCCTATGCCAGCGCCCTATCAGATTCCAGTCAACCGGCCCGTCAATACAAACTGCCAGCGGAATGGGAATCAAGTTAACTGCCAGAGTTACTAGTGCAATCCTGTGCATGTTGTATGTATAGCCCCCCCCCTTAAATGCCAGTCTCAACTCAATACGCTTAGCATCTAAATAGGCGCAGCTATTAGGGTACTCTTTGTGCTTTACAAATACCACTTAAAGGTGGTATTCTAGACTTGTTAGGAGATAGTGCGATGCCGATGAGTGGTAACGAAATGCTGAAACTTTACATAAAGAACGGTTGGACTGTTCTTAGGCAAAAGGGTTCACACGTTATCTTGGGGAGAGGCACTGAGAGACAAACGATACCAATGCATAAGGAACTAAAAAAAGGATTGGAACACGCGCTTTTAAAAACACTCGCAGTGAAGGAGTGACAAGTGGTTTATCATTTTAGAATACATAAAGAGACCAAAGGATTTTGGGCAGAGTGCTTAGAGTTAGATGGGTGCATTACTCAAGGTGACACGCTCGGTGAGCTTGCGCAAAACGCTGAGGAGGCACTAAACCTCTATTTGTCTGAGCCGGAAGAGTCTAAAAAAGTCTTCCCTCTGCCAGAAGAGCATCCGGGTAAAAAACCAATTTTGGCAGTACAGGTTAGGCCATCAGTAGCGCTTGCAGTAATGCTCAGATTTTTGCGCTCTGAAAAAGGACTTACCCAGGCAAAGGTAGCCACGCAGCTTGGATTTAATAGCACCTATGCTTATCAAAAGCTTGAGTCACCCAAGACATGCAATCCAGAATTGTCTACTCTATCAAAACTGAAAAAGGTTTTTCCTGAGTTGATGATAGATCTTATTGTTGTATCAGAAGAATAATGACGAGGGCCCCATCCATGGAGCCTCTAAAAATTCAATCTCTTCCCCGCCAGCTCTATTAAACCATGTACAGACAATTTAAAGTCGTTAAACTTAGTCCTTAAGCTCTTTTAAACCACAACTGTAGAGACGCGATAGGGCGGATAAAAAGCCCCCACAAAGTCTTGTCTGGATTTTATTGGTCGAAGCCTGACGTAGGCGTTCTGATTGACCGCAGACTCAAGGGTCGTAGTTGATGAGTTCCCTCCGCCAGCCTCAACCATTAGATCCGAATTCACGGCAATGCCTATGTGGGAAATGTTTCCAGCTTTACCGAAAAACACGAGTGAGCCGGGCCGAA
>Ga0163151_10007466_pt1 | contig 12749 bp, 11 predicted proteins | sample OliLakLV19MP5IB2_FD_145596 | JGI IMG/M metagenome (GOLD analysis project Ga0163151, IMG submission 145596) | Freshwater microbial mat bacterial communities from Lake Vanda, McMurdo Dry Valleys, Antarctica - Oligotrophic Lake LV.19.MP5.IB-2 | ecosystem: Environmental > Aquatic > Freshwater >...
CTGCTCGTCTCCACCCACCGTCTGATCGAATCCCGCCGTTCCTGTCGCACACCCGCTGCCTCAGACGATCAGCTCACGCTCTTCTAAGCCCGTCGCCCCGGTTCCGCGTGGTAGCGCGATCACCATCGGTCAGCCCGACCGCCATCGAGTACCTGGAAAACGTCGCCATCAATTATCGTGATCACGCTCATAGTTACGGGTGAACGTGACATTGAAGAATGCGCGGTCGTCCGCCCCAATCTCCTAAATTGCCGCTTTGATGCGACCGAGTCGGAGCGTCTTCACCGGAGCAGGGGAGCAGACGGCGCACTGCGATGGGACGATGACGAGGCCGCGTATTTGGTGGGAGCAGGTTTTCATGGAGCGAACAGATGAGGGCTGATTGATCTGGCGAGGATTCCGCTGGAACCGAAGAGAGGGTTAGCATTGGCTCGCTCATTCCCAAAGGGCATAGGTCGCCCAATTCAAGGTTGGCGTGTCCGTTTTGAAGTCAGAGACAAGCGTGCAAGGCGTCGATCTAGGATTGCATTTCGGTTCCTTGCGCTCGTTATCGCGCTCGGTAAGTTAACGGTATGAGTCTACCTCACTCAAAATCGACGTCTACGGTTCTGCCGGAGCAAGACCGTTGGTTTGCCGAGGAAGTACAGCCGCATATGCCTTCGCTTCGGATGTTTGTGCGAAGATATTTTTCGTCGGCGCATGACGTCGACGATGTCGTGCAGGAATCGATGGTCCGAATCTGGAAGGCGAGGGCCGTATATCCGATTCGCTCGGCCCGCGCCTTCCTATTCGGGGTCGCCCGCAGGCTCGCAGTTGATGTCATCCGCCGCGATAAGTCTACCTATCACGAGCAAGTGAATGACTCGCATGCGCTCGCCTTACTGAATGAGGAGCGGGGAATCTCGGAAGGCCTGATTGTCCGTGATGAAATGAAGCTGCTGATCGAGGCGATCGACTCTCTGCCGATACGTTGTCGCGATGTAGTGGTGCTTCGTAAGTTGGACGGACTAAGTCACCGGGAGATCGCGGCGCGGTTAGGTATTTCCACCCGAACCGTGCAAGAGCAAATCGGCCGGGGAATGGATAAGCTGGCACATCGTCTGCAGCGTTATCGAGAGCAGCCGGCTGTCCAGGGGAACCTAGGAGAAGCAAAGATATGACCAGTCATCTTTCGAAACGCGAGATTCGAGCCACGGCGGTCAGCTGGCTCGTGCGACTTGACGGTGGCAGCTCCGTGCGTGAGCGCGACGAATTTGATCGGTGGTGCGCAGCGGACGCCAGGCATGCGGAGGTCGTCGCGGAGTTGCAGCGCGCGTGGACGGCATTGGATGTGCCAAAGAGCAGTGATTATGGCGATCGAATTAGAATGGGGTTACAAACTCGGAAAACCCGACGTGCCCGATGGCGGGTTGCGACGGCGACCGTGTGTTTGTTGACCGGCATTGTGGGAATAAGTCAGTGGGAACTCGATCCGCAGGTGCAAAAGCCTCTCCACGCCTCGATTGTCCGGTATATGGAGACTACCCGGATCACATTGCCCGATGGCTCGGAGGCGGAACTCTCGTCCGAAGGCCGAATTGACACGGATTTCAGCGCCGGAGTGCGCCGAGTTGTTCTCCTTTCGGGTGACGCGCATTTTGATGTTATTAAGGACGAAACGCGCCCCTTTGTGGTCGTGGCTGACGGCGTACACGTGCGCGCCGTCGGCACCGCCTTCGCCGTGGGAGTCTCCGCGACGGGCGTTCAGGTCGTGGTTACGGCCGGAACGGTATCCGTTGGGAATTCAGGAGAGCCCGCGCGCTCCTTGGTGAAGGCGGAGGAGGCTGCCACGCTCTTGGGAGTCGGGCAGGTGCTGGTGGTTTCGGCGGGTGCGAGCCAGTCCAAGACGCCGATCACCTTGGATGAGCCCGAACTTGCGCGTCGACTCGCCTGGCGGGTGCCACGATTGGAGTTTACTGACACACCACTACGCGAAGCGATCACCCTGTTAAATCAACGCAATGACATCCGACTGAAAGTCGCTGACGGGTCGTTGGAAAACGTGCGAATTTCAGGGCTTTTTCGAGCGGACAATAGTGAGGGCTTTGCGGACTTGCTTGAACGGACCTTCCCGCTGACGGCGGAACGAACGGGAAGCGAAATCCTGCTTCGTCCTAAAATTCCGCGGTAGCCGCAGATTCTTGTAGGCGAATTTCGCGAAATCCGCGTCGTAGTGGGTAGCGGCTACGTTTCGTCTCCCTTTCGGAGTGATGCCGCATAACCCCTATCATGCTTCCCGTAACCCCAATCAGACCGATAAAGGCGCTGTTGCGTCTCTATATTGTAGTGTCAGCTAGCTTGACCTTGCTTTTTGCCTCCCAGGCAGCACGCGAAAAGCCTATCTCGTTCGACATTCCGGCCGCAGTTGCCGCCGACTCCCTTAAACGATTTTCAACCCAGTCTGGAATCGAGGTGATCATCGAAGCTGACTTGGGTCGCTCCGTAAGGACTAAGGAAGTCCGTGGCGAAATGCTCCCCCGTGATGCGATCCATCGAATGCTTTCGGGAACCGGACTCGAGGTTATCGAGGGTCAGAAGTCAGGAGCGCTCGCCGTCAAGCGAACAAGAGGTAGCTCAACCAATGGCGAGGCCCTCTCGCCGGCCCGTGGTCGCACCGTGATTTCCGGTGAACGTGTCGGTACTTCCGAGTTCGGCCAAGGCACGCTGACCGGGGTCGTGACCAACTCTGCAACCGGCGCACAGCTGGAAGGCGCCCGCGTGGCGCTCCAAGGTACTGGCCGAGAAGTGATCACCAACAATCTGGGCGCGTTCCGGCTCACCAACGTCTCCACGGGAAACGCCGTGATTTCGGTCACCTACACCGGTTTGAAACCCGTCGAATTGGCAGTCGAAATTTCAACCGGAACGACCACCCAGAATGTCGGGTTGACGTCGGATATTTACCTGATGGGCAGCTTTGTCGTTGAAAGCGAGCGCGAGGGAAATGCCAAAGCCATCACGCTCCAGCGGCAGTCTGACGGAGTGAAAAACATTGTCTCGGCAGACGCGTTTGGCGGACTTGCCGGGAATCCGGCGGATCTCGCGATGCGAATTCCGGGGGTGGAAGGAGAGTCGGTCGGTGGCGATGTTCGGTATCTCCGGATCCGCGGTCTTCATCAGAATTTAAGCTCCATCACGCAGGATGGAAACCGGCTGGCTGACGCTGGCTCAGCGGGTGCGACTCGCGAGTTTCAGTTTATAACTGTCAGCTCCGACTCGATCGAACGGGTTGAAGTGACAAAATCACCGACGCCAGATATGGATGGTGACTCGATCGGGGGAGTGGTGAACCTCGTTACGAAGAGCGCCTTCGACAGTTCGCCTGACCGACGCATACGCGGTTCAGTCGGCGCCATCTGGCGCGCAGCGGATCCTCGCGACCGGGCGCGACCGAATGCATCGTTGTCGTATTCGGAGGTCTTCGGCGGAAAACTGGGAGTAAGTCTCAACCTCGCTTACCGGCCGCACGGATCGATCTTTGACCTGTCGGCGCAGGGCCACCAACAACTGCCCTTGGGGGAAGAGGGTCCGGCCTATCAATACCTTCTTAGGCTTCAGGATGTTCGAACGGTGCGCACCCGGTCCGGTGTCGGCTTGCGGCTGGACTATCGGCTGACTGACCAGGTTCGTTATTTCGCTAACTTTCAGCTCCACAAACATGTCGAGCATTCTGGCCGGAGCCAGGCCGTCTGGCAGACTAACCAAGCCATTGCCACACGCAGCGCGGCCGGGGAGTTCACTGGAACCGGCGGCATCGTGCCCGGTTACACCGACAATGAAACCGAGGTGCGACCGGTCCCCGCGAGCATCGTGGCGATTAGCTCGGTGGTTGAATACAAGCTTGGATTTACCAATACGTTGAATCTTGGCGGAGTACACAATTACCGAACGCTCGATCTCGACTACGACCTTTACTCCTCAAAATCGAAAGCCTATTATCCGGGAAACAATACCCTCACCTATACATTGAATAATGTCGGATTCACGATCCAAAAAAACGACCGACTGTTTCCGAGCACCTCGCAGACGGCCGGTCCCGACTGGTCGGATCTTTCCAATTATACTCAGAATGCTTACACGAGTACGCGTCGGGTGGGCTGGGACAACTATCTAGGTGCGGCCGTCAATCTAAAGAAGCGATTCGAGACGCGGTGGCCGACCTTCGTCAAAACCGGATTTCGACTTCGTGAACAGTCGCGAGATCTGGACGACACGCCCTATCGCACCTCGTATGTTGGCCCAGACGGGGTGATGGGGCCCAATGCGGCGCTGGGCGGTGTCAACGACGACAATCTAGCGCAATTTGGACTGATGAATCAGCCGTTTCCGGATACGAGGTTGCGGCATTACGACGCCTTGCCGTTTCCCGCGTTTCAGGCCGATGGTCGATCCCAGAATCTGGATCCGCACATTGCAGCGAACCCGACGCACTGGCGACGACAGCTCGCGAACGATCTAATGGCGGAGCTCCTAAATCACCAGCAGTTTACGGAAGAGATTCGTGCGGGCTACCTCATGGGTAATATTCAGATCAACAAGTTGGGCATTCTCGCCGGAGTCCGGATCGAGGCCACCGAGACAATAGGTGAAGGAGCGCTGCAAGTGGTGACTCCCGGGGAGCGCGCCCGTCGAGCAGCTTGGGTCGGAGTTGTCACCGACGACGAGATTCGTCGTCGTGCCGTGGAGGAATTCGGTCGCCGCGTTCGCCGCACGGGCGATTACCGGAGCGTCTTTCCAGGCCTGCACGCGAAATATCAATTTAACCGCTATATTCTGGCTCGGTTTAGTTATTCAGAGAATATTGGCCGCCCGAACATTGGCCAGTTGATTCCTCGTACGAACGTCAACTACGACAACCAGACGCTTTCGACGAGCAACCCTGGTCTGGAGCCCCAATGGTCTCAAAATTATGATCTCTCAGCGGAGTTCTATTTTGAGCCGGCCGGACTTTTCACCGTCGGAGTCTTTCAAAAGGATCTGAAAAAGTTCATTTTTACCGCCGGCGGCCAGCTCGTCCCCGCGGGCCAGGACAATGGTTTCAGTGGCGAATATGCGGGGTTCACTCTAACCAGTCAACTTAACGGTGGAGCCGCGAAGGTGCGGGGGATCGAAGTGAGCTATAGTCAGCAGTGGACCTTTCTGCCCGGAATCTGGAAAGGTCTCGGGGGGTTTGCGAACGCCACGTGGATGGAGGCACAAGGCAATTACGGTGCCGGCAACTCTATTGCACTTGCGCCCAACCCGCGCGTCGCCGGATTCAATCCGTTCATTGGAAATGTCGGCATTTCCTACATTCAGAGCCGCTTGAACCTTCGCGCCAGCTTAAACTATCGACACAAATACCTCGCCACCTTCAACGCCAACGAATCGCGCGCGGGCTACATTCCTGCGCGTCCAACCCTCGATATAAAGACGTTATATAATTTCGATCGACGGATTAGCGTCTACCTCGACATCGTCAACATGCTCAAGGAGCCGGACCGCCAGACCCAGTTCGGATTCGGTCGACCGAATCTGACCCACATCATGAGTCCTCAACTCTTCTTTGGCATCAATTATCGGCAGTAATGCAACCGGCTGCTTTCCTCCCCCGCTTCCGTGGTTAGCCCTTTGGGTTTCAGCTGTCTTGGCGGCGGCACGATGCAGGAGTTGCTTTTTCCATGGGGGAGGGACGAGGAGGGAGGTGCTGCCTGCCCCCTGAGCACCCGCGCTGCCCACCTTCTCAGATAGTCCCAACCGGGACTGTTAGATTCATCTCAACGGATAACAGTATAATAAGAAATTTCCTTAAAAAATGTTAAAACCCGCTCTAGCCCTGGCTTTTACCTTTTGCTTCCTTCTTAGAGCCTCCGCACAGAACCTCCCCAATATTGTACTCTATATCACCGATGACCAGAGCCAGGCCGACGTATCCGTTTATGGTGCCCACCTGCTCCGGACGCCTACAGCCGATAAACTGGCCAAAGCCGGATTGACGTTCAACAATGCGTATGTTGCCTCTCCGGCATGCGCCCCGAGCAGGGCCGCTCTTTTGACGGGAATGATGCCAGCACGGAACGGCGCTGAAGGTAATCACACCTATCCCAAACCTGGCACAATGATTTTGACGCGAAAATTGCAGGAAGCCGGTTATAAAGTCCTGGGATTCGGCAAGGTCGCCCACGGTTCGATGAACGAGGAGTGTGGCTATGACTTTTATTCAAAATCGCCCGTCATGCTTTATGATCATGTGATCGAATATTTCAAGGATAACAATCCTAGACAGCCCATCTGTCTTATGGTGGGGGACCGTCGGCCCCACGTTCCTTGGACTACCGAGAGTCTTTATGATCCCTCTACATTAAAACTGCCCTCCATCTTTATCGATACCAAGGAAACCCGCCAGCATTGGGCGCAATACTATTCTGATATAACGGGAGCCGATAGTGAAATGGGCCGTGTCTACCAGTTCGCCCGGAAAAAATTTGGTGATAACTTTATTTTCGTATATTCATCCGATCACGGAGGCCAATGGCCGTTCCACAAGTGGAATCTGTATGACGCCGGAACTAAAGTTCCCCTAATTGTGGTTTGGCCCGGACATGTAGTGCCCAATATCCGGACTGACGCGATGGTCAGCTGGATTGATATTTTTCCAACGCTCTTGGAAATTGCCGAATCACGGGCGCCTCAAGGCATTGACGGAATCTCGTTTTTGGACGTGCTGAAAGGGAAGGCCAAAGGCCACAGGGAACATATTTTCACGACCCACTCTCAGGACCGGAAGATGAATGTTTATCCAATGCGGAGCGTTCGCGACGGACGCTATAAATATATCATCAATTTATTGCCAGACCACTATCATTCCAATCACTCCGATATTCTCAGGAGGCCCAACTCCGATGCCTACTGGCATTCCTGGGACGACGCTGCCAAAGCAGATCCACGGGCAGCGGAAATTGTCAGAAAGAATCGAATCCGTCCCCCCGAGGAATTTTACGATCTTCAATATGATTCGCATGAGCAGGTTAACCTGATCAATGACGAGAATCATCAGGTGAAAATCAAAACGATGCGCACGATGTTGAAGGCGTGGATGAAAGAGCAGGGTGATACCAATCGGCTGAACGACGACCCTTATCCGATAACCGGTCCAACCCCGTATCAACTGGAAATAAGAAATTGATTTGGGGATGGAATTGTCCCCCAAAATCTCGTTGAGGTTTGAGCATGAAACGAGGGTGGGTTTTATTAAGGGGCGACGATTTCACCGGGAACGGGCGCGAGACGCGGGAATCGGACGGAGTGACGTCGCGGGGGGAGGGCCGATCCGAGGGGGCAGTCCTTGAATTGTGAATGCCATCCCGGCAGAGGCAGGGGACGTTTCGGATTGAGATAAGCCAGATTGTGCAGCGGCACCTGGAATTGGGGTGATAGGGGGCTCGCATTGTTTCCGGATGGGGCGTCGGTTTCGCTCATGGCTCCCCGGCGCCCGGTATCACGTCATCAACCGGGGCACCTTCAGCACGATATCTTTGCGACGGACGGTGCGTGCCGAGCGTTCATCGGCGTCATGGGCGAAGCGGGTGAGAAGTTCGCCTGGCGTATGCACGCCTACACAGTCATGCGCAACCACTACCATCTGGGCCTTGAGACACCGGAGCCAAACCTGGTCGACGGCATGCATTGATTGCAATCGACCTTCGCGATCCGACTCACGCGGTTTCATGGACAGCACGGTCATGTTTTTCAGGGGCGCTACCAGTCACTCCTCAGTCAAGACGACGCCCACCTCACTCGCGTGTACGATTACATCCACCTCAACCCCGTTCGCGCTGGCGTGGTGCCTGCAGATCATTTGTCAGAATTTGCTTGGAGCAGTTTGTCTGCGTGGCTCGCGGGATCGGCGCTCACGTGCTCGAGTCAGTGGTCGTGTTGCGCACCTCAGGCTGCGTAAATTTTGGGGGATCCGTGGATGCCTTATGTCACGGATCTCGTTGCGGTCGCCAACGGCGACACCAATGACGACCGCATGGTTCGCGGAGCACTTTCCCGCGGTTGGGCGATACGCACCGCTGGTTGGCGCAAAGCACTCGCGCGGGAACATGCGCATCTGGCGGTTGCGCCAGAACTTTCGCAATCGGAGGTGAACGAACTGCAGTCGGAGCGCTGGCAGCGCGCGCTGGATTCCGCGCTTAAGGAGTGCGGCCGATCGCAGGAGGAACTGGCGCAATCACCGAAAAGTGCGTCATGGAAGCGAACCTTGGCCCTCAAACTGCGAGACACGGCGGCACCAGGCGATGGACGCGGGCGCGACGACCGATTTCCGGAAGAGCACCAGGTTGTAGCCCGTAAACCCACGTTCCTTCGCCGCGTCCGAGGGAAACCGGACGCCGTGCAGCCGATTTTGAGTCGCGACAGCTGTGCCGAGTTGTTGAGTCAGAGTCGGGCCCGGCGTGGAAAGCGCACGCCACGGCGCGAACAAGTCCGGGTCGGTCAATCCAAGGGCGGTTAGGACCGCAGGATCTTCCAATTCCAGTACGAGGACATTGGCGTGAATCCAATACGTTGAGCTCTGAGTCGTTCGACTGCCGCGATATCGATCGAATTCGGCGCCGGCCGTGGGCATGTCGGCCGAGCAGTAAAGGCAGTGAGTGTCCCGCAGATTGTAGCGACCTGGACGCCCGGACGTGTAGAGGAACTGCGGCGGCGCGTATTTCTCCAGAATGGCCTGTTCGACCATGCGGCAGTGGGGCACGGCGATCGTTTTCCCCGGCAGGCTCGCCAATTTGCCAAAGTCGGGCACGCCGCGAATATCAAGTGGGCTGGCCGGTAAGCGCGTCTTGTACGAAGTCCGAGACTTCGAGCGTTTTGCCGTCGGCGATCCAGTGGAGCGGGGATTTCCGTTCGAGGAGTTCGTTCGCCGTATTGAGCCAAATTCTGAACTTCTCGTCGCTGCCAACCATGAGCCTCATCAATGCGACACCGGCCAGCGGCCGTAGGTCGTCCTGCAATGACGCCGCATCTGGCGTCTTCGAGACCGCCGCTTTTTTCTTTCCGATCCAGTCGCACAGCTGAGTGAGCGTGACACCGTAGAGCTTGCGGATGGCGTCCGCCGAAAGCCGGCCCGAGCTGGGATCGTGGAGATCGTAATTCGGAATCTGCGCGGCGCGATGGGCCGCCCCGCTCCTCTCGGTCGCCCCAGGAAGATCCGTAGCTGATTTGCGGCGTAGCACGCGCCATTTGGCGATCGCGGACATTACATCCGGTTCGCCAGCGAGATCGACCTCAATACCTTCTGGACGCGGAAACGCGCTAAACACTAGATCCGCAATGGTGGAGTGATCGCGACGATGGGAAGGTTTTCCCGAAACGAAAATCAGGGACGGCTCCATTTTCCTCGGCTGTAGACCCGCCAGAATTTCGAGGGTGTCTTGGGGAAATGATTTCGCACTGACGTGGTCGAGGTCCAGCCACACGAAATCGCCCAAGGTTTTCCAATGGGAAATGTCGCTGATGTTAACCGCAGCGAATTCGAATTCAGGCGCGATCGTCCGGGCGTCCTTCTTGGTGAAGGTGGAACGGCCAGCAGTGGCGTAGGTAAATTTGAGCGCGGCGGGCATGGAAGTCGTGTTTACCAGTCGTCTACCATTTGTCAACCTTGTCGCACATTGGTTCCCTATGGCTTTGGGCGGTAGAAGCGCGAAGGCCGCCGAAGACCTCAGGCCCTCCCTTTACCTTTTTGGGACGGGGCTGAACACCTCAGGCCTTACCTTTTTACCCCTTGGAATCGACGCTCGGGCGATCCCCATGAATTGGGGGTTTTACACACTGGCAATGGCGAACTCGGGAAGTCCGAATGCCCTGGTTCTCACGGCATGCCCTACAAGCTTCGTCTCGAATTTCCCGGCGCGATTTATCATGTCATCAACCGAGGGAATTATCGTCGGTGGATATTTGAGGAGTCTGGTGCCAAGGCCGCGTTCGAGACGTGCCTTTTCGAAGCCTGCAAACGCTGCGAATGGTTGCTCCACGCCTTTGTGATCATGAGCAACCATTTTCACCTCGCCCTGGAGACTCCGCGGGGGAACTTGGTGGCGGGGATGCAGTGGTTGGAATCGACGTATGCGAATCGGTTCAATCGATTCCGGAACGAGCGGGACCCGCTGGTATCCGAACAACTACTTGAGGTGTTGAAACGCGAAATCAGAGAGGCGAACGCAGCGGGGGATTTTTGACCTGTTGATTTCCCTCGCCAAAACTGCTCAGGAACTTCGCGAGCTCGGAGATGAATTGCTGCGACTGAGAACGGAAATCGAAGTGTATAGGTTGAGCAGCGTGATCAACCCGCAGTTTCCAGGGGATGTCCACGGTTGACGGATTGACGTCACGACGGCTTGAAAAGCAGCCACCGCTCGACCCACGATGCAATTACTCCCCAGCGAAGTTAAAGCTGTTGTGGGAGCAGAAGGCTGCTCAATGAGAAATGGCTCATACCGTTCGTGGCTTTCGCACCATTCGGCCTGCGCCGCGCTTTCTGCTCTCATGCCTCTTTGTGCTTTTGATCGCTGCCGTTGGCCGGGCGCAACTTCCGGCGACGCGCTTGGCGGCAACGACCCTCCGCATGCCGTCAGAGGGATCGATCAAAGGGGTCAAACTTTGTACTTTGCACTTTCGCAGCAACGATATTTGCGATGCTGGGACAGTTCTGGAATATGGGAAGGCGAAGGAAGGCTTAAGATTTTATCATCCGTGGCAACGATCGGAGAAAGTCGCGAAACACCTTGGGCGGCCACGTTGCGGGTTGCCCCCGCAGGCTGTGCATCAAAGGAAAGAGAGAGGTGGGATTCGATCAGTCGTGCTTGCGGAGCGCATCAGATGCGCCAGCATCACGGGATGAGAACCACTCTGGATTTAGACGAAGATGTCCTGCTGGCGGCGAAGGAGCTCGCGGCGCGTTCGAAGCGGTCGGCGGGCAAGGTGATTTCGGAGGTGTTTCGGCGGGGGCTGCACGCGAGTGAAACACCGGTCGCCCCGCAGGGCGCGCGGAACAAGGTCGCGGCGGGATTCGAGGTGTTGCCGGCGGGCGGCCGAGTGGTCACCGCCCGGCTCGTGAGCAAGTTGCGCGAAGAAACCGAGACGCGATGAGCGCATTGCTCGACATCAATTTTCTGATCGCACTGTTCGATGCGGCGCACGTGCATCATCGACGCGCGCACGCGTGGTTGATCGAGCACCGATCCGCGGGCTGGGCCACTTGTCCGCTGACGGAGAACGGCTGCATCCGGATCCTGGCACAGCCGAATTATCCGGGTGGTCTGCCCTTGCCCGAGATCACCCGCCGATTGCGGCAGGCGCGCAGGGCCAAGGACCATGCGTTTTGGCCCGATGATGTTTCCCTATGTGACGTGAAGCGTTTTGAACCCACCCGGATTCCAAGTGCGAAGCTGTTGACCGACATCTATCTGCTGGCCCTCGCCGTGAAGCGGGGCGGACAGCTGGCAACCTTTGATCGCGGCATTCCAATTACGGCGGTTCCGGGTGCGACGGATCGTCATCTCATTGTGCTCTGATAACGTGCGGCGGGCGGGGGGGAATGCCATCTGTGTCTGTTGCGGGAGTTATATATAGGAGGCCAAGCGGAGTTTAAACAACGGTAAAGCCCTATGCACCCAGGCAACGGATGGCGGATGAGATTCCGAACGAGGCAATGAACTGGCAGCGCAATTGGAGGGCTAAGCGCCATTCGGGTCTGCCTGATACATGTTACATGACGCCTGTCTGACGATCGATGGGAATGGGCCGCAAGCGGTGTGGGTGAAAGACGCGCGAGCCGCTCAAAATCCGTACGTCGCCCGCATCGTCCAGGAGTGCCGCACGCGGGGGAGAAGGTAACGGACGATCACGCCGGGGGCCGTCGCGGAATAGGGGAGGCGGTCTTCCTGGCCGAGGATGTTTTCGATGTTGAGCTGGAGGTCGAGAGACTGAGCCCGTCGCAGGGAGAAGCGTTTGCCGAGCATGCCGCTCCACGTGATGGCACTGCGGCCGAGAATGACGGCGTTGTTGCTGGCACTGTCGTAGCCGATGACGGCGGGGCCGCGATAATTGGCGCCGAGGCCAGCGCGTACGCCGCGGGCGAAGCGCGGCGCGTCATTGGTGAAGCGGTAGCTCGTGAAGGCGTTGAAGGTCTGCTCGACGTGCGCGAAGGGTGACTTGCCGGTGCCGCGCAGGAAGGGCGCGGCGACCGAGAGACCGTAGGCGTAGACGTCGCCGAAGGTCGCGGGGTTCGTGACGAAGTCGCGCTGCGGCGTGCCGTCCCGGGTGCGCACGAAGGTCGCGACGACCGCGGGCGTGTCGTCGAGGCGCGCGGTGCTGCCTTCCCACTCGGACTGCACGCTGGCGAGGAAGGCCATGGAGTCGGAGAGGATGTTGGCCTGCTTGAGCTCGTTGCGGGCGGCGTTGAACGAGATGCTCCAGCCGGGGGTGAGGCGGCCGGTGATCTCGATCTCGGTGCCGCGGCCCTCGAGGTCGGAGGCGTCGCGCGCCTGCGACTCGCCGTTGAGGAGCGTGATGCCGGCGGCGGTGACGGACGCGGGGAGCGGCCGGCCGCCGGCGCGGAGGGTCGTAAGCACGGCGTTCGCGGCGGTGGAGATGTTGTTCTTGGGCGCGTTGAGCGCGGGCTGGAACTGGTTGACGCCGTCGGCGCGATAGACGTTCAGGTTGGCCGAGAG
>Ga0163151_10007468_pt1 | contig 12745 bp, 5 predicted proteins | sample OliLakLV19MP5IB2_FD_145596 | JGI IMG/M metagenome (GOLD analysis project Ga0163151, IMG submission 145596) | Freshwater microbial mat bacterial communities from Lake Vanda, McMurdo Dry Valleys, Antarctica - Oligotrophic Lake LV.19.MP5.IB-2 | ecosystem: Environmental > Aquatic > Freshwater > Lake...
GAGTCCTGCGGACAAGCCGCCGATCGACATCGACGAACTCATCACGCCTGACCCCACGCCACCGGCGGGATCCACCACACCTTCGGCCGGCGACAACTGGACATGGGATGTCGCCAGGCAGGAGTGGGTGCAGGGCGGCGCGACACCGCCAGGCGCGCTGACCGGCCCCGCTCGGCCGCGGGATCGGAACATCGGTACCAATTTATATGCCACGCGCATAATCGAGATCGATTACCAGGCGCTCGCCAAGGGTGAAGCCAACTTCAACGTCGTCGTGCGGCCCGGTGATCAGATCTACGTCGAACCGTCCGTGGACGGCATCGTCACCATCGGTGGCGAGATCACCCGCGTTGGCGTCTTCGACCTGCCGCGCAACGGCGTCATGACCCTGTCGCGCTTCATTGACGTCGCGGGCGGATTCACGCAGCTGGCGATCCCGACGCGTGTCGACCTCATCCGCATGGTCGGCCCCAACCGCGAGGCGGTGGTCCGCATCAACCTCGCTGCGATCCGCAACCGGTCTGAACCGGACATCCTGCTCAAGCCGAACGACCACATCATCATCGGCACCAACTTCTTCGCGTACCCGCTGGCGATCATCCGGAACGGCTTCCGCATGACCTACGGCTTCGGATTCCTGCTGGACCGCAACTTCGGTAACGACGTCTTCGGCGCTCCGCCCACGAACGTCCTCGGGGAGTAAGGCCCGTAAGAGCCGCACGGTGCCCCGGCGTGCGCCGAACCCAGTGTCAGCCTTCGCTTCGCCGCCGCAGTCCGAGCGGAAAGCTTGTCACTTCGGCTCGAACCGGCGCGACCAGCTTCGCGTAACCTGCCGCCTCCTGCGGAGAAGCCCGGTTCCCGACGGGTTATTTATTGAGTCCCCAGAGGATTGCGCGGCGTTCCTCTTCGGGTCAGAACGACTCTTTCCAGCTGGAGCCTCCAGCCGCCAGTGGTCAATTGGCCAGCGGATCAACCGTGATCGCGAGATGACCGATTGAGGAGTGCATTACGGCCGGCGTCCTTCGGCGGGAGAGGCAGACACAACCTTTGGCAGCGGGGAGCCCATTAGCAGCATGACCAGCGGGACGACAGGGACAACTCAGCTTTTTGGAGGCGTGGACGTTGGCGCCTCTTCGCCCGGCACTCTGTCGTTGTCGCCTAAGACAACCCTGATTGCCGGCGTTGTCCTTGGCGCTGTGCTTATCGCGGTGTTCTGGTTCTTCTTCTACGCCCAAGCACGCAGCGCCTATTTTCACCCGTCCGACTGGGGTCACACGCTGGTGATCCCGTTCATCAGCGGCTACTTCATCTGGTTAAAACGACACGAACTCCTGGCGGAGCCGTTCAAGCCGGCTTGGTCCGGGCTTCTCCTGATGGTCGTGGGGCTCGCGATCTACTTTCTCGGCTATCTGGGGCCGAAGTCGCTGCTCGTCCACCACAACGCGCGCGGAGCGGGTGTCGGCCTGACCGTCATCGGGCTCGCGCTCCTGCTCTTTGGCTGGCGGGCGATGCGGTATCTCTGGTTCCCGTTGTGCTACTGGGTGATCTTCGGCCAGACGATATCGGACGCCATTCTCAAACCGGTGACGGAGAGGATGCAGGACATCTCTGCACGCGGTGCGGGCGTGATGCTCGCGGCCATCGGGCTCGACATCGAGCGCGACGGGAACATCCTCACCGTCTACGCCGACGGCGTTGCGAAGCCGCTCAATGTGGCCGAGGCGTGCTCCGGCATGCGCATGCTGCTCGCGTTCCTCGCGCTCGGCGTCGCGATCGCGCATACCGGGCTCTCGCGCTGGTGGCAGCGAGCGCTGCTCATCGCGGCAGGCATTCCGGTGGCAATCGGCGTGAACGTCCTCCGAGTCATGAGCCTCGGCATCCTCTCGCTGTGGGACGTGAACTTCACGGCCGGCAACTTTCATCACGTCATCGGACTCGTTTGGCTCATGCCGGCCTTCGTCATTTACCTCGGCATCCTGTGGGTGCTGCGCAATGTGCTCATTGAGGACGAAACGAGCCAAGCCCCCGTCGTGGAGTCGGGACCGAACTTCCGGTTTCGCAGCGCGGCGCGTGTGGCGTACGGAGCGGCGTTCGCGATTCTCGTCGTCGGCACCTTCGGATTCATCGCCGGCGTGAAGTACCTCCACTACTACGTGGTGAAGGAGCCGGTCCATTTGCGCGCACCGCTCGACTCGGTACCGACAAAGCTCGGCCGCTGGGAGAAGACCGGTCAGGACCAGCGTCTCACCGATGAGATCGTCGGGGAACTCGGCACCAGTCGGTATCTCAGCCGGCATTACGCGCTGGATGGCGACCCGCAGCGGGGCCGGGTCGAATTGCACATGGCGTATTACACGGGCACGATTGACGATGTGCCGCACGTGCCGGATCGCTGCTGGGCCGTGGCCGGATGGGAGCCGACGCAAGATCCGACCAACTTCGATCTGCACATCGACCAGAGCCAGTGGAACAAGTCGAGCGGCGTGGTCAATTACGCAACTGGAGCGGAGTACGCGACGGCGCAGACGCGCGATCCGATCAAGGCAACGCCACTGACCGTGCACATGCCGGTCGGGGCGATGCGCATCCGCATCACCGAATTCCAGAATCCCAAGCACCCGCGAACCCGCCTCCTCGGCGGATACCTGTTCATTGCGAACGGTCGAATCACGCCGGATCCGAGCGCGGTCAAGGCGCTCGCGTTCGAGCGCAGCGAACGGTTCGCCTACTACTGCAAGGTGCAGTTCTCCATGCAGTACACGGCACGCGGCGGTGAGTCTCCGCTGCCCATATTTCAAGAAGCTGCGGATGAGCTCCTGAGCGAGCTGCTTCCGCATCTCATGGCCCGTCTGCCCGACTGGCCAACGGTGGAAGCCGCCTCACGTCCTCCATCCGCGTCATCGCCCACGTCGCCCATGTCGTCCATGTCGCTCTCGTCGCCCGCTGCGACCAGTCCCTGAGCCTCTCTCCCGAACGGTCTCTGCCCTATGGCTACGCGTCTCAACAAGAAGGTCATCATCATCGTCTCCGCCTGCAGCTTCATTGCTGTCTCGGTGGTGGGATTCGTCGGTCTGCAGCAGTGGCGCAGCGATCCCACGCGATTTGTCATCGCCGGTGACGAGAAGTTCGCGCAGAACGATTTCGAAGAGGCGGCCCGGCTGTACGGCCGCGCGATCGGCAAGCAGCCGAACAATCTCGAATTCCACACGAAGTTCATCGAAGCCAGCCGCAAGATCGTGCCGGCGTCAATGAACTCCGCGCGCGAGAAGTACCTGCAATATGTCGGCTCGCTCCTGAAGCGCGCCCAGATCGCCCGCAACGACGAGAAGCTCTGGCGCGAGGTGCTCGCGGAGCGTCTTCTGCAATCCGAACTCAACGACTCCGCCGTCGGCTGGCAGTCGCTTGGCGATCTCGTGTCGCAGGACATGATGAGGTCCATCGGCGAGGACGATCCGCTCACTCCGCTCGCCAAAACACTCGAAGGGTACGCCCGCTCGCGCGCGGTCGCGGTGCTCACGCCCGATGAAGTCACCAGCACGCTCCGTTCGCTCGAAGAGACGATGCCGAAGCTCTCCGGTGCCGATCGGGACCTGGCACTCGGGGGAATTCTCGGAATCCGCGCGCAGCAGGCGATCAGCCTCGCAGGCGCCGGCCAGGCGCGGCAGTCCGCGGAGGCCTGGCAGGCATTCGACGATCTGGTCGCGAAGGCCAAGGAGGAGGCCGCCCCGGGGCTGCAGCTGCTCAAATGGGATCTCATGCGGCTCCGTCTGAGGAGTTCCAACGGCGACACCAGTGTGACTCCCGCAATGATCGGTTCCGCCGCCGACGCGTTGGCCGCTCTGGCGCTGGCCACGGACGAGGGCGTCGCGGTCTTTGAAGCGCTGAAGACAATCGGAGGTCCGGACGTGCCGGACGGATTCACTCGCGCAGCCAGGATGCTTGAAGCGTATCTCGCAAAGCATCCCGATTCACTCATGCATCGCCGCGGGCTGGCCTACTGCCTCCAGTTCAAAGAGCCCGATCGCGCCGAAGCGGAAGCGATGAGGATCATCGATGCTCCGATGGCGACGGTCAGTCTCGCGAGCGCGTCGCAGGATGAGATGCGCGTCGCGGCTGCTCAGCAGCTGTTCGACATCGAATTCACACGGCTGAGCAAAGTGATCGGCAAGGATGCTGCGGCCGCCGATGCCTCATTGAAGCGGCTCGACGCCGCGACCGGTCGTATCCGCGAGCTCTCGGTGGGTCTCACCGATGACTCCTCGATTCTGCGCGCTGAAGGCAAGCTGGCTCTGGCGCGCGAGGAGTATCGAACCGCCGACGCGAAGTTCGCCGAGATCGCCAAGCAGGGCAGCACGATCGACTCGGAGCTGTACGTGCTCTGGTCAGCCGCGAAAGAAGGCTTGAAGGAGACTGGTGAGGCCCAGCGGCTCGTTGACAAGGGGCTGGAACTGGCACCAGAAAATATTGAATTGCTCGAGCGCCGCGGTGGACTTGAACTCTTCAATGGCAAGTTCGATGCGGCGGTCAAGACGCTCACGCAGGTGACGGCACGGGATCCGAATCGCCAGAGCGCTGCGCGCCTCCTCGCAGCAGCGCTGCGCGGCAGAGACGGCGGCACACTCAACGCTGATGATCCGCGCCTCCTGAAGCTGAAGAACGCCGACGAGCTTCGTACTTCCGGCAAGCTCGACGAGGCCCGGGCGATTCTCGAACCGATGCACAAGGAGACGCCCGCCGATGTGGAGGTGATCACACTGCTGGCGTTCGTTGAAGCGGCCGCAGGCAACACGGACAAGGCGATCGCGCTGTGCAAGCAGGGGCTCACGCTCTCTCCGGGCAACGCAGCGCTGCAGCGCACGGTTGTCCTCCTCTCCAGCAATGACCCGGTCAGTCGCGTGGTCGACGCCGTCACTCAGCAGCATTCGCAGGAGCCGGATCGCACGGTGTGGATTGCGATCCGCATGCAACAGGTGATCGACGGGGCGGAAGGCGAGGTTCGGCGGCTCACCGCGACGCGACCTGAGGAGGCCAGGGCACAAGGTGCGTTCCTTCCGCAGCTGCGGGCCGCGGCCGCCGAATGGAAAGACAAGGCGATGCAGGCGGATCCGGCGCATCCCGCCATGCTCGATTTTCGATTCACCACAGCGCTCGTGGCGAAGGATTTTGACACGGCGAAGTCGATACTCGCGCAAGCGGAACAGTCCGCGCGCGACCCGACGATTGCTCCGCTCTTCAAGGCCCGCCTATCAATCGTGCAAGGCGAGCCGGGGCTTGCGGTTGACTCGCTCACCAGGGCAATCGAGAGCGGCAATGACAGTGCCGACCTCTTTCGACTCCGCGGTGCGGCGTACGAGCAGGGGGGTGACATGGCTGGCGCAGTCGCGAGCTACGCGGAGGCGTATCGCCGCAAGCCGATCGATATGAACGCGGTGAAGCCGTACGTGCGCACGCTGATCCAGACTGGAGAGCGGAACCAGGCGCTCGTCGTTCTTCGCGACGCGCGTGGTGTTGCCGGTGACGATCTGGACATCGGCGAGTCGTGGCTTGATCTCGAGGCTGAAATCGGCGACCGCCGCAAGGCCCGGCTCATGCGCGAAGGTCGTTACGCGATCGTTCCGAGCGACCGTCGCAACGCCATGAAGACGGCGGTGCTCCTTGCCGACCTGCAGCCCGAGCACAGAGATGTGACGCTCGACTCACCCGACAAGCCGAAGTACACCGAACAGCAGTGGCGCAGTCTTGCCGCCAACATCAAGGAGCGCGAACTCGAACTCGTGCGCAATGCGTGGCGTGCGAGCAGTGATCGCATATTTGCTTCGCTCATGGCACAGGAGCCGCAAAGCATTGAACTCGCGATGCTGCGCTCGTCGACATACCGTCGGCAGGGGAAGTACACGGAAGCGGAAAAGACGCTCAAAGATCTCATCTATGCAGCAGGTGCCAGTGCGACATCACAGATGTGGATCGCACTGGGCGTGCACTATGTTGAACTGAACAAGAACAAGGACGCCGGGGAGGCTTTCAGTTTCGCTGTCCGGATGCAGGACGATGCGACTCGCGAGGCCGACGCTTCCCTTGCGGAGTACTGGTTTCAGAAGACGGACTGGGCGCGGGCCATCGTCCATCTCGAGCGGGTCGCCGAACGGTCGACTGATCGCAGTTTGAAGTTGCGGATGGCGGAGGCCTACGGTCGCCTTGGCAAGTTCGATCTCGCCAAGCAGAAGATTGCTGAGGCGGGGAACCGTGATGTCGTCGTCTATCAGCTGGAAGCAAGCATCGCGGAAGGCGAAGGCGACAGACTCAAAGCGGAGGGCAAGCGAGCCGAAGCGGTGAAGGTGTGGGAGGACGGGCTGGCGGCGCTCGCGAAAGCACAGGCGCTCGCTGCGAACAATCCCGTGATCCCAGTGCAGGAGGCGTCGCTGTATCGCAAGCAGTATGACGCGGGCGACACAACGAAGCTTGACCCGGCGCTTGCTGCGGCGGACCGCGCGACGAAGCTTCGCGGTGACTACTGGCCTGCCTCCATGGCGAAGGCAGATCTCCTGCTCGCCAAGCAGAATCCCGCCGGGGCGGTACAGGAACTGGAGCGCTTCGTGCGCGCCGTGCCGTCCAACTCCGAAGGTCGGCGCCATCTGATCAAGACACTGCTCGAGCTGCAGATGTGGACGCGGGCGGTGGAAATCGCCCGGGAGGCTGTGAGCCTTTCGCCGAACGATCCGCAGTGGCGCATGTCGCTGGCCGAAGTCGAATTTGCCATGGGCAACCTTGACGCGGCCATCGTCGAGTACGAGCAGGCCGACAAGCTTCGACCCGATCCGCTGTACCTGCAGCGGCTCACGGACTTCCGTCTCCGCAAGCAGCCGCCCGACTGGTCGGCGGTGCTGTCGGGACTGCGCTCGCGTCCCGATGTGGTCGCGATGTCACCCTATCTGCAGAGCGCCGTCGGCGTCGCGCTGATTCACACGGGCGAAATGCGCGGCGGACTCGAGTCGATGCGTTCGGCGTTCGTGTACGCAAAGAGTGTCATTGCGGCCAAGCAGTCGAACCCCAGCCTCATCGACAGCTGGTACGGCAACCTTCGACTGATCTATCTTGTGAATCGGACCGCGGACGCGGAGAAGTTCGTGTACGAGATCACAGGCGGAAAACCCGATCTGCGCGATCTGCGCTGGCTGTCGGAAATGTGGTTCGGAAGTGGTCCCGATGGCCAGAGCCGCGCTGTGGAACTCGCACAGCAGGCTCTGACGATCGACGACGGCGCGGACCCTGCGCTCACCGCGCGGATGTACGACATCATCGGCAGCGTCAAGTACACACAAGGCGACTGCAAGGGCGCCCTTGAGTCATTTGCTGCCGCGATCAAGGCACTTCCGGGCGAGTCTGCGATTCTGAACAACTTCGCCTATCTGTGCGGGGAATGTGCGGATGATCCCAAGCGAGGGCTCGAGCCGGCGTTGACTGCAACGCGCCTGGCGCCGCAGCGCGCGGAATACTGGGACACGCTCGGATACGTGCAGTTCAAGAGCGGCGATCTGGACACAGCGCGGACCTCCATCGAGACATCGCTGCGACTCGCTGAATCCGCAAGCGCCAATGTCCACATGGCAGAGATTCTGATCGCCACGGAACGGAAGGACGAGGCGATGACCCACATCAAGCGGGCTGGCGATCTGAAGCCCGACGCGACGCTTCAGAAGCGGATCAACACCATTCTCGAGCAGCTCCGATGATCGCCATTCCACCGCCAGCTGATCCGTTTCGAACACCCCGACGCACTGACCCGACGAGTGGGACCCGACGAATGCGCACACCGAGCACGGACAGCAGGAAATTGCGATGACAACCGCCGCCCAGAAACCATCCGCCGACCGTTCAGGACCTCGCTCTGCTGTGCCGGTGGTGCAGCCCGGAATCCGCATTGATCCGATTCGAGTCCTCCGCCAGAACCAGTGGAAGATCGTGATCGGCGTCGTGATCGGCGTGCTCTGCGGAGCCGGCGCGAAGATGGTCTTCGACCGCACCTATCCGCTCTACTCAGGCCGGGTGCTCTTCGAACTGCGGCATGCGATCACCAATCCGGACGACATCGTGGCAGGAGATTCTCGCAACGAGGAGACGGTCGAGCGACTTGCCCAGACCGAAGCATCGCGGCTCACCAGCCGCGAGCTGCTCCTCAAGGCGATCCGCAAACGAGACATCGAGAACACCGAATGGTGCAACAAGTTCAAGCAGGACGGTCAGTTCGTGGCGGACCTCGCCGTCGACGCCTTGGAACGGGAGCTGCGCGCGGGTTTTCAGAAGCGTACTCAGTACTTCTCGCTCTCATGGTCGACAAATGTCGACGCCGACGTGCCCATCGTCCTGAACGCCGTCGCGGACACGTATATCGAAGTTCGTAAGTCGGAGGATGATCGACGCTTCACACAGAACAGCGACGTGTTCTCCAGTACCGCGAAGAACCTCGATAGCGATCTGAAGAGCCTCGCTGACCAGATTTTCGAGTTCATCTCCAAGAACAACATGGGGTCCAGGGACGGAGGCGCGGGCGACATCGTCCAGCGCATGGACGACACCGGCCGGCGGATGAACGAAACCAAGGGACAGCTGTCGGTGGCGATCAGCCAAAGGAACCAGGCATGGGCGAAGCTCCAGGGCACCATGGCGCCGAGCGCTGAAGACGTGCGGACTGCGGAAGAGGATCCGGTCGTCCAGCGCATCAACTCATCGCTCAAGGATGTGAGAATCAGCCTCGATCTGGCAGCGAAGAAGTTCACACCAGACCATCGCGAGTACATCGGCGCCCAGCGCACGGTGAACGCGGTCGAGCAGGAGCACGACGTTGAACTGAAGAAGGTGCTGCGACGGAACCTCACCGCCGACCTCAAGCTGTTCGGCGATCGGTCCGAAACGATGGCAGAGCTTCTCAGAAGCTACGAAGAGGATTTCGCGAAGCAGGAGCTTCGCCTGAAGGACTTCACAGCCGCCTCAGCCCAACTGAATCAGATGACTGAACGGCAAAGACGCATGGAGGAGCAGCGGTCGAAGATGCTCGACGTGATGAACCAGCTGAACTCGTTGAAAGCTCGCGAGGATGCGCGGGCTGTCACGATCGCGCAGCGGGCGTTGACCCCGCGCGAGCGCAGCTTTCCCAAGTGGACCATCATGGTGCCGCTCGGTGCTCTGCTCGGACTGGTGAGCGTCCTCGGGGTCGCGTTCCTGCGTGAAGTTCTGGACCAGCGGGTTCGGTACGCCAGCGATCTGGCGGGCATGCATGGTCGCCTGCTTGGCGTGATCCCCGATGTCGCAGACGACCCAACCGGCGTCAAGCGGGCGGAGAACGCCATCCGCGAAGCGCCGCAGTCGGTGCTCGCGGAAAGCCTGCGGCAGACTGCGAGCCACGTGCAGAAACACATGCGCGGTCACAAGACGCTGCTCGTCATCGGCGGACTGCCGGGTGCCGGCGTGACCGCAATCATCACGAACCTCGCCGAATCGATCGCGTCGAGCGGCCGTCGTGTACTGCTGGTCGACGCCGATCTGCGTCGACCGACGCTCGGAAAGGCGCTCGGCGTCAATACGACTATTGGTCTTGGCGACGTGCTTGCGGGCAAGGCGAAGATCGAGGATGTCATCACCGAAGTGAGCGAGCAGATTTATCTCATCGGCGCCGGCTCGCCCGAGCATCGCGTTTTCGAGCGGCTTGCAACCGCGGCTGCTGATGACTTCCTCGCTCAGGCCAAGTCGATGTTCGACATCGTCGTGATCGACGCACCGCCGGCGATCGTCGCCGGTGACGCGATGATTCTCGCAGCCAAGGTCGATGCAACCGTGCTCGTCGTTCGTGCATTCCAAGAGCAGCGCGGACTGGTGTCGCGCCTCATTGCCCAGCTGAACGACATGCCCAGCCAGTTTGTCGGCATCGTGTTCAATCGTCCGCGCAACACCGCCGGGGGATACTTCCGCAAGAACTATGAAGCGATGGCTGGATACTCCAGCGGGAAGTGATCGGTTTCAATTCGAGCATTCCCATGACGTCCGCAGGTTCTCCACGCGCTTCGCTTGTGACCGGTGGTGCGGGCTTCATCGGCTCGCACCTCGTCGAGCATCTGCTGGCGCGCGGCGACAGCGTCACGGTCATTGACAATCTGTCGACGGGACGTCTCGAGAACCTCGACCAAGCGGTCGCGTCGTCGCGGCTGCGCGTCATCACGCGCGACGTGAGCTCCGCGCTGCCGTCGCTGGACCCCCGCCAGTTCAGCGAGATGTATCACTTGGCCGCAGCGGTCGGCGTGCGGCTCGTCATTGAGGAGCCGATCCGCACGATTGAAACGAACGTGCATGAAACGAGCGCAGCGCTGCGGTTCGCGGGCGAAGCGCGCGTGCCGCTGCTCCTTGCGTCCACGAGCGAGGTGTACGGCAAGAGCACCAAGACGCCGTTCAGCGAAGACGACGATGTCACGTACGGTCCGACAACACTGTCGCGCTGGAGCTACGCATGCTCCAAGGCGATCGACGAATACCTCGCCCTCGCGTACCACGCGACCCATCACCTGCCAGTCACGATTGTGCGTTTTTTTAACACCGTCGGTCCGCGGCAAGTGGGCCGCTACGGCATGGTACTTCCACGATTCGTAAAGGCTGCGCTGCGCAACGAACCGCTCGAGGTGCACGGCGACGGCACGCAGAGCCGCTGCTTCTGCGATGCGCGCGACTCGGTGCCGGCGCTCGCGACTTCTCGCCGACAGCCGAAACGCCGGGCGTGTCTTCAATCTCGGACGCGACGAGCCGATCTCGATCGGGGCACTTGCGGACCTCGTCCGGACGACGCTCGGGAGCTCGTCGTCGGTGCGGCTCGTGCCGTACGTTGAGGCGTTTGCGGCCGGGTTCGATGATCTGCTCGTCCGTCAACCCGATCTGCGCCGGGTGCGCGCCGCCGTAAACTTTGCACCGAAGATTTCGCTCGTCCAGACGATCCTCGATATTGCCGACGAGTTCCGCGCCAGGCCTGAAGCGGACGCCCCCGAGCTCGGACGACCGAAGGCACCGGCGACCGCTGTCGCGCAGGCAGCTCGCGGAGGGCGGCACGAATGAGCGGATTGCTGCCATTCCTCTGCATGACCTTGGCGCAGCTCCCTCCGATCAGGACGGTTGATGCCAGCTCGCCCGGTGATCCGGCCTTGGCCGCCGGCACCGATATGCCGTTTCGCGCGCTGGAATTCCTGAACAGCTACGCGCCGGTATTTCTTGTCGCGTTCGTGGTGACGCTGCTCGCCACCCCAATCGTGCGCCGCGTTGCAGTGTGGTTGGAGATCATCGACAAGCCGGATCAGACGCGCAAGTTGCACAAGTTCCCGATCGCGTATCTCGGCGGCTTCGCCGTGTTTGCCGGGCTGATCACGGCGATCATGTACAGCCTGTTTCTCATGAAGGGTCCCGCCGGCCACTACGCACCCGTGCCAATGGCTGTGGTGCTCGGCATTCTGGTGATCACGTTCACCGGCCTGGCGGATGACACGTGGGGCTGGGATCCGCGGCTCAAGATTGCCGGACAACTCGTCGCGGCCGCGGCGCTCGCGATGGAAAACGTCGGCGTGCGCGTCGCGGAAGGCGCGCTGGTGCATTTCCTCGGACCGTCGGACGCACTGCTGCTTTCTGTCGCCGGCATGGAGATTCACAACGCGCAGCTGTACTACTGGGTCGGCACAGCGATCATCGCAATCTTTGTCCTCGGCGGGTGCAACGCGACGAATCTCATCGACGGACTCGACGGCCTGCTGTCCGGGGTGATCGCCATCATGATGATCGGCTTCCTCGCCGTCAGCCTGCTGATGGCAACACTGAACACGGCCGCCGATCCCACAACCTCACTCGCCGGTGCGCGGATCGTGATCTGTCTCGCAACACTCGGTGCGGTGCTCGGCTTTCTGCCATGGAACTTCAACCCCGCGGTGATATTCCTCGGTGACTGCGGCAGCCTGCTGCTCGGATACCTCTCCGTCGTCGTGATTCTCATGTTCGGCGCCGAAGGCGAGACGCACCTCGTGATCGCCGGGCTGATCATCTTCGCGCTGCCGATCATGGACACGCTGCTCGCGATCGTGCGCCGCAAGCTCGCCGGCGTTCCGTTCTCGACCGCTGATTCGAATCACATTCATCACCAGCTCCGGCGAGCGCTCGGCGGGGTGAAGAAGGCCGTCTTCGCGCTGTACGGGATCACGCTCGCCTTCTCGATCCTGGGAACCGCGCTCGCGGCGCTCGTCCTCACGCACGGGATCCGCTTGCAGGTGGTGTATTCGCTGGCGATGGTGCTCTTCGCATTCATCGCGGCCATCGCGATCAAGGCGGCCCGCCGCCAGCAGTGGGAAGGGATGATGGCGACTGCCGCGGCGCAGAAGCAGTCGGTCCCAGCCTCGCCGCCCGCACCGGCTGCCGCAGCGGGGCCGCTTGACCCGGCAACGCCTCGTTAGGTGATCCAGAGATCCGCAGATTGCGGATTTTCACAATCAGGTGTCCGGATCATGGACCGGCACGCGTCGGATGACGCATCGCCGATCTGGCGATTGCGTGGCGACGTGATCCACGATCTGCCAATCGAGTGCCCATCTCGCCGCGTGATCCGCTTGTGCAGACAGCTAGCCCGGATTATTCATCAAGTATGAAGCGCGCAGAAAACTCCGCCAGCGTCGCGCTCTGACGGCGACCGGCGCGCCGTGACGCCGCACGCGAGCGCACCGCCCCCTACCCC
>Ga0163151_10007469_pt1 | contig 12745 bp, 17 predicted proteins | sample OliLakLV19MP5IB2_FD_145596 | JGI IMG/M metagenome (GOLD analysis project Ga0163151, IMG submission 145596) | Freshwater microbial mat bacterial communities from Lake Vanda, McMurdo Dry Valleys, Antarctica - Oligotrophic Lake LV.19.MP5.IB-2 | ecosystem: Environmental > Aquatic > Freshwater >...
CAACAACGGCTCCGCGGGCTGAAAGCGATCCCCGGTGCCGCGCCACCGCCGGCCGTCGGCGGTCGTCGCTCAAACCCCGGCGTCCAGCCACAGTCCAGGGGGACTTCCCGCAGCCACGGACCGATGGCGTCGCAGCCCCGGCAGTTCTGCAGCCGGGCGCACACCACGGCCGTCAGCGTGGCCGTCAACACCGGGCGACGCCCCTGAAGCCCACGCGGATCAGGAACTTGCGCCAGGTCGTCGCGCCAGTCCCGCCGCGGGGCGGTGAACACCAGCCCGACCTCCGTGAGAGAAATCCAGTCTCCGGAAAACTCCTCCCGATCCGACCACCCTGGTCAACGGGCACTTGGGAAGTGCCGTGATGCCGTCGCCCCGTTCGCTTGCGTCCCCACAGCGGTTCTGCCAAGATGCCCAAGGGTTCCACGCGCGGACGTTGTCGCCCAGGAGGACACAGTCCCGCGCGTTCAGTTCTCACGTGCTGCAGATCAACCGTCCTCTCGCACCCCTAGCTCAACTGGATAGAGCATCGGTCTACGGAAGTAAAAAGACCGCTTCTCCGCTCTCCAGAAACATAACGAAAACCCTAAGAAAATAGGTGTTTTCGTGTCGTCGCCACGTTCTCCGAATAGGGCGTATTACGTCGTTTTGGAGCGCCTTGCGGGCGTAAATACGCCCGGCCTTTTCGTTTGCGGTCGATCCATCGCCGGAGCCGTCGGCTATCGCCCGGAACCCCACCGTAAACGTGCGAGGATCACGCCTACGGCGTCCGGGGCAGGCCGTCGGGGAAAAGGCCGTCCGCTACCCGACGCGCCTACGGCAACGAATCGTATCCGGGGGCGGCAAGCGTAGAGGCTGGCGGGAAGGGAGACGGAGGAGTAGATTCCAAGCCCTCCCAACATCTCGGCCTTGAAGGACAAAGAATGAAAGCCACCTACCTTTCAGCTTTGGTTCTCGCAGTAGTGTCATCCACGAACTGCGGACTGTTCGCCCAATCTCGCGAACTCAACGTGGCAGGCTTGAAGGTCGGCGCTGAAGGTCGGCCGGATTCGATGAATGCGAAAGTCATGCAGGTCATTGACGGCAATCGGATGCTCGTCGGCATCGAGGACTCTCGCACCGCTGATGGCGATTACGACACTTGGATCATGCTCAGATGCCCGACTGCGGGCATCACAGATGACAAAGTCTGGAAGGGTGCCGATTGGAAGGCCGTAATTGGCTCTGGTTACTTAAAGGTCACAGGGACCGTCACCTATGTCACGGCAATTGGCGGGTCAAAGACGGTGTTCACAGCCGAGGGTCTGAGCCCTGCCGAGAGTGCCAAGCGCGAGGCCGAAGACAAGCAGTGGCGAGAAAAGGAGAAGATGCTCGCGGATCAAAAACGTGAGGAAGAAAGGAAACTAGCGGATCGGAAACGTGAGGAAGAAAGGAAACTAGCGGATCGGAAACGTGAGGAAGAAAGGAAACTAGCGGATCGGAAACGTGAGGAAGAAAATCTAAAACGCGAAGAGGCCCAAAGAATTGCCGAAGACGCCAAATGGCGGCAGTGGAAGATCGGCGAAGAAGAAGCGTTCGCAGGCAAGTTCATCCAATTCAACGGCGATGGCGTCAATATCCTTCGTCGCGATACGAATCAATCGACCGCCTTCAAGATGGCAGCGCTAACCAAGGAAGATCAGCAGTGGGTCAAGGACGAGATCCAGCGCCGTCGCGATAGGTTCATTGGCCGCTGGCGAATCATCGACGAAAAGGGGGCGACCGCTTTTTACCTCACCATCACCAAATCGCTGCAAGCGCAGAAATCACATGCGCCGACCGCCACTGGAAAATGCGAACTGATTGGAGACGAAGCCCGAATCACATGGAGCGACAAATGGCGGGACTTGCTTCGTCCGCATAACAGCAGCGTCCAAAAGGTCGCCTTTTCACCGACAACGAGTTGGGACGATCCTCCTGCCAATGTGCAACGAGCCGTCAAGGAATCAGACGATCCCGCGCCGAAGCCAAAGGTTAAGCGCCGCTAACCCGCAGACCAGCCGGAGACAACAACGCGCCGATTTCAGTCGTGCGGGCGAAAGCATCGACGTTGGCCGGAAGAATGGACCGGTCGGTACACTCGACGGTTCAGTCCTCCGGCCAGAGCAACCAGAAGCCCCCACATCAAACTTGCCCCGCCCTGATTTCAGCAACGCGGGTGGACGTGATCTTGAACGAAGAAACCCCGGCTCCCGAAGAAGCCGGGGTTCCGCGACGACACTCTGGGACACGCTGTCAGACCTGCTCTCTTCGTCGAACGAGTCGAAACGACCAGATCAGACCTCAGCGAAACATAACTCCCACAGCCAAACAGACCGTATCGCTTCGCAACTTGGCATCAGACAACGTGCCTCGCGATTGCTATCGCCGGTTTGCCTGCATCTCCTCGGTCAGGAATTTAGTTGCCGCAATGACGTAAGCAGGCGAGCCTCCCATTGAGGGGTAGTGGTCTGGAACCAGATTCTTCGCCGCTGCCTCCGCGTCGCCCCTCTCCAGATAGAAGCTGTCGTCTCGCATTTCTGTACCGCCTTGCAGAACCAGAAATCCTTCCTGACGAAGTACCATCGCTCTCTCCCAGTCAGAAGTGGTCAGACCGCCGCACACCTTGTACCGCGGCATCAATCGACATTCGGCGCGGAGCACTGATTTACCGTCGCAGCCTCCCGACGACATGGGAGACCGCTTCGTCCAAGCCGATGATTGCCATTACGTCGCCGTGGTCGTTGTAGCTGTGGTCGTCGGGGTATGCCTCGTATCGGACATAGCACCCGTTGACGAACCTAGCGATCGGACAGTGGCCAGCCAAAAACTCATCGCTGACCATCCAAAGGAGCGGAGGCAAGTTGATCCCCTTCCCCAGTTTGTTGGCTTGGATGATCGTAGGGTCGAGCAAGATCGGACGATCTTGGATCGCATCCGGCAATGCAACCGCTAGATGCCCCTCCCATTGATCCGGTGGAAGCTGTTCCGTGCTTCCCGCCCCTTTGCCGATTTGCGTGATGAACCCGCCCGCTTCCATGTATCCCTTCCAACTCAGGTCATCGTGGGGGTTGCCATGCTCATCGACCCACTGCTTGTGAGCCGGATTCGCAATGGTGACTCCGACAGTCAGCAGGTAGGCGGCGGAATGTCCCATGCGATGCATCACTTGAGTCAGCAGAGCCGCCCCTTTTATGCACGAGTGTTCAGCGTCCCATCGGTGAAGCTCGCGGATCACGGCGTCGCTGATCTCTCCCAGTTTTTCGATGTCCACAGTTTGACCTCCGTTAGCAAGCGTCGGAATCGAGCGCGACATTCACGCCCAGCGAACTCCAGATTACCGCGCAAAATGCGCCGGCTGGTCGAGCCTCAGATTTCAGTGGCGGAGTGGATGCGCCGGGGTGGACACGATATGTCTAGTGATTGCCCCGACTGAGGGGTGGACATATCACGTCTAGGGAGAAGCACTGATGCGGCAGTCGGCAGACAAGATTCTCAGGCGGTTGATCGCGCTCGACAGGCAACTCAAGGAGGGGAACAGTGACGGGGTGAATGTGACCAAGTTCGCACAGAAGTGGGGAGTCGATTACAGGACCATCATGCGCGACTTGGATCGGCTTAGGCGTTTTGGTGGCGATGTGATAGCTCACCAGCACGATGAGGGCGGGCGAGATGTCCGGCGATGGCGCTATCGAAACGGCGCTTGGCCGTTATTCGCCGCAAATATCCCAAAGAAATGGCTCAAGTCTACTGAGCCGAAGTGACGGACGGCACTACCCACGGCAGCGGCCGGTGGTCCGGGCGCATCCGGTCGATTCGGACTTCGTCGGTCCACTCCGCGCGAATCTCTGCGGCCCGCTCCGCGATTTCCTGCGGAGTCGGCGGAGGCTCGCAGTAGACGACCTCGCCGCGGTAACGCCGCTCTTCACTCTGGACGGCACACGTCCGACTACAGAACCGACGGCCGTCCCGCAGCACCGGCTCACCGCAAACCGGGCAGATCAGAACAACACGGTGGCTGCGGCGCTTCAAGGCAGCAACTCCCCGGACGAAAGATCAAAAGGAGGACGGCGGTCGGACAGGAAGGGGGAGCCTGTTCCGACCGCCGGGGTTTGCACCGCACGCCGCCTTCCTACTGGATCGACGCCCCTCCAACTCGCGGAGGACACGGAAAGGGATGTGCCCTCCGCGATGTTCAACAACCGGCGGACGGTGTCGGTTCCCGCAGCCACGAGCCACGGGAACGCCGCCGGTCGATCAAACGCGCTGCCGGTTGTTTTCGGCAGCCATCTCAGCCCAGTTGTAGGTCGGCAACGGCAGGCCCTCGACTTCGGGAACGGCCGCGTGGTGCGTCATCGGGTCTGGCTCTTGGCCGATGTGCGACTGCTGCCGTTGTGCCGCAGCCTCTTCGGTCCAGTTCACAACCGGCAGCGGCAAGCCGTCTTCTTCAGCGAACTGCCGCGTCGCGAGCGTCAAGCCGTTGCCGTGCGATGCGCGCGACAGTGCGGCTGATGCGCACTTCGGGCATAGGACGCGGGGGTCGCTACAGCACGCTGGGTGCGGAGCGTGCGTCATCGCGACGTTAGCCACGAAGAAACCAGTTTGGTTCATGGTCTGGTCTTTCTGTCGAGAGTGAGGTTCAGACGAGAGTGAGGTTCAGACTTCAATCGCGGACACTTCCGCCAGCATCAACGATTGACGCTGCTGACGTTCCGCTTCCATCTCTTCGTACAAGCGGCGTTGCTTCTCTTCCGGCGTGTTCGCGATCAGCTTTTCGACCTTCGCCAGTTCGCGGCGGCAGTGGGTGACGACTTTCTTCAATGCCTTCAGCAACTCGGCATCGGCCGGAGTCAGACCACCCATCGCACCCCTGGCGGCCCAATGGCTGCGGTAATACATGGACTGCTTTGCCGAGTTGAACTCGCGCTCAGCGGCTTCAAGCTGCGCGAGTCGATACCATTTTTGGTTCGCCAAGCGCTTGGCGTCCTGGGCCGGCGGTTCCCATCGCTGGTAGCCGCGCTCATCAGTCATTGCGCCGCTTGGAAACAGAACACGACCGCGGTCAAAGATGCCGCTCCCGCCCTGCCGGGCTTCCCATTCTTCAAGTGTCTCGATCATCACCATCGGCATCGTTTGTCTCCTCAACCTTGCTGTGAGCGCGCCATCGCGCGGAAGAACAACCCCCACTGGCGCGCTTCGTACTTTTCGTCAGCGTCCTGATCGTCCACCTGCATACGGGCGAACTCTGCAGCGCGGCGGTCAGTCTCGCGGATCGCCTGTTCCATCGGACTGAGGCCCCGTTCGCTAGGAAATGACCCGACGATCACACGCCTTTGATGGACGCAATCCGCGACACCGGCGACCACGTTGGCCAAGTCGTCGTGCTGACCCGGAGCATGGTCGATGGCGTCGCGGCCTCCTGAGCGAGTGCGGCGCTCCAGCCCCGCGAGTTGATTGACCAGCATGTCGTTGTCCAGCAGTTCGATTTCGCCGGAACACAACCGCGGCAGCAGTTCCAGATACAACTGACTCTTGGGCTTCGCCGTTCGGGCCAGTGCGTTGTTGCTCCACACGTCTGATGTCGCTCTCGCATAGCGGATACCGCGCAACTCAAAGGCCGACTTGACGAACTCGGCGCTGTAGTTGTCGCCCACGACGCGGCCAATGCCGTAGCTGTGCAGCAGGGCGACCATGCCAGCGATGACGCGGTCGGGGCTGAAAGGCGGCGTCCAGCGCCGGATGAGGTCGAGAACGACCGTCCGTTCGTTGAGGTGTGCGATGGCGAGGGCGGCATCATCGACGCGACCGCCGCTGAGATCGACAAAGGCCCCATACCGGCGCGATGAGACAGGCGCGAGTTCCGTGCGGTCCTTCACGACCAGCGCTTCGATCAGGTCACGCGGCAGGAATGTCGCCACATCGTCACGGAACTCGCCAAGGTACTCGGCCTTGGCCGCCGCGTAGTCCTCCGCCAACGCCTCATCGACGATTCGTTGGGGCAGCGTCGCGTTCATAGTCCGGCTGGGACAGTTCCAGACCAACACGGAGCCGCTGTCGTTCCCGTGGTATCTCTTCCACTGACTGTAGCACCAACCTTTTTGAGCATACGGCGAACTGATAGCGATCAAACGACCGCCGACGGTAGCCAGCGACGGTTTGATCGCCCGGATGAGTTCGCTGTCTGACTTGACCTTGGAATCTGTGTCGTAACCAAAGAACGCACACTCATCGACGACTCCGCACATCAACGTGAAGCCGCGAATCGTCCTGAAGTCACCGGCGGCAATCTCGATGCGCGTGCCGTTGTTCAACTCAAATCCTTCCGGCGTCTCGCGAGCAATCTCCGCGTTCAGGATCGGGGCATCGAACACCGCGCGGACGTAGTCACGGACGATTCGGCCCTGAGACTTGGAGGGTGCGGTGATGAGGACGATGCCGCGTTCGCCCTTCGCCAGCTTGCTTTCGTGCCCCGCGAGGACCGCCTCAAATGCTCCGATGACGGCGGCTGTCCGCGATTTTCCCGACCGTCTGCCGGTGAGGAACAGGGCCGTGGCGAATCCCTCCGCGGGCAGCTTGTCGGGATCACGGCCGGTGCATCGCTGGATCACGTCGTGATCGCCCTCGCACAACGGCAGGCCGTACAGCACCCGAAGCGCCGCCATCCACGGCTGCCACGATGCGAGGTCATCGCCATCGCCGGTGAGAAACGGCCGGAACAGGTTCGGGTCTTCGATGGCTTGGATGATGTTCATGGCGTGGGCGATTCCTGAGCGAGATAGCCTTTCAAGTCCAGCGGTTCCGGCAGCACGTCCAGCCGCAGCATCGCCAGTGCCTTGTCGCGCTCGGCGGAGGCACGGGCAATCTCGCGGCTGAACGTAAGCCGGTCTGCGGGCTTTAGATCGTTGTAGGACTTCGTCAACCAGCGCTGGGCGAGGGCCGCGTGGCGTTCCCACCGCATCGCCGTCTGGATTGAAGCCGCATCGGGGATCGAAATTTCGCCCCGCACCTTGATGACCGCGTCCTCAAGCTGGCGACGAAAGGAATTGAGTCGAATCTCGATAAACTTGGCGTCAGCGGGCAATTGCCCGGCACGCAGGCCGTGCCGCAGGTTATTGCGGTTCCCCTTCGGTGGGCCGGATCGACCGGCGACGCCGCAGAACCGCTTCGGTTCGTGCTTCGGGGGTTCGGACTTAGCGGGTTTCGACATCGGGGGTTTCTCCGCCCGGAGGCGGCGTTTCGGGGTCAAATACGCCCGTTCGGGGCGTATGGTGCGGTGATGGACTGTCGAGATAGCCTATGTTTCTAGGGATATTCGTGGTCTAGGGCATCGGTCTAGATAACCTCTCGCCCGCGTGTTTGCTGTTCGTTCGCCGCGTGTTTCGACCGCGGTTTCGGTGAACTGCCGATTAGGGCGGACGAGAGACTTGCACCGGTAGAGAATCCGACTCCTTCGTCTGCCCCTCGTGTTGCACTGTCCATCAGCAATCTCTCAGCCAACCGCAGCCGCCAAAGGTTCACCCTCAGCGTCTCCACATCAAGCGGCCCCAGCCCGTCCTGCATCATCTGTTCAGCGCCGGCGATAGCCCGCTCCGCTTGAGCGATTGTCAGCCGCAGAGTTACCAGCCATGTTGTGCGCTCAGCACCCGTCATCACTGCCGACTCCTAGTTCGTGACCCAGGTCAATCATCGCGTCGATTTCGGTGAAGTACGTCCTACAGGAAAATGTCGGCCCCTCAAAACTGGCCATCGACCAACGGAAGCCTGCGCCGCGCCGGAAAATCGTCAGCGTCAACCCATCCCAAATCCTCCACAGGTTCCCGCGGTGTGATCGCAACCAGGCCGCGTCGTCCAGAAACTCCTCCCACGGCTGCCGGGTGGTCGCCAATGGCTCGCGCTTGCGGATAGGCTGTCCGATCTTGGGCATCATCCAATCTCCCCACCACGGCGGCCGTTTGTGCTGTGCTCCGCCTCGTTTCGGGCTTCCAATTCGGTGTCCGTCAAGGGTGGCAATCCGCGGGATGCACGGCACACAATGGTGTCGCATTCGGGGTCACGGCACTGCGCGATGTGTTCCGCTGCCAACTCGCGGACGTACACCTCGAAGGCGCTGGGAGCCATTCCGAACCGCTCACAGAATTCCTTAGCAGCGGTCGCAATCTGCTGCCTGATACTCCCCGGAAGAGAATTGAGCGAGATGATGCCCTCTTCGCGTTCGTAGTCGTCGCGGAGTTCGCGCATCCGCTCCAGTCGCTTGCTGTAGTCATCCTGTGGGTGAAACAGTTTCAGCAGGTCCATCTCGTCACCCCATTGTCCGCAGCGGTAGCACTTAAACTTCTCCATGTTCGTGCGGACGAAGAAGCTGGGACCATTGCTGAGACAGAACGGACAGCGCCAGCACGATCCGGCGACCGGCTTGCCCATCAACCTGCGGCAGACGAACTCCAGCAGTGTCATCGGGCCTCCTTCGGCGGGTTAGCCGGGATAGACGGGATAGCCGGGATAGACGGGATTTTAGAGGGTGTCGGGGGCGGCAGATAACGTCCCCACGCCTCCTCAAAATCTGCGCGGGCATACCCCCTAGTTTTCTGATCCTTAGACCGACTCGGCTTGATGCCGAACGGCCGCAGGAGATTCGCCAACGCCTCGCGGGTCATCGGTTCACCCCGATTCCAGCGATACCACGGCTCGTCAGTACGCTCGTGAAGGAGCTTCAAGAACATGTCGGTCGATAGAAACCCGCTGATCCCGCTGATGGTGTTGTCGTCGAATAATTCGCGGCAGGCGGCGAGCAGCCGGACGCCCGGTGACTGGGCTTCCTGTTCCCGATCCCTCGCATCAATTGCGATTGCGAACTCATGCAGGACTTCCAGTGCCTCCATACTTCCATCGACTGTCAACACGGCTTGCAAGGGCACCAGTAGTTCCGCCATGCGGTCGTTCGCGATATCGAAGGGTTCCAGTCGGTCGTAGACCGCGGCCACTTCCTCACCGTGTTCGCTGCACCACATTTCGATCTTCTCTTTGAGAGAGATCCCAACCTCTTCCACCACGCGGGATCGGAATCGCTCAACAACGTCGTCCTTCGTCTTGCGCTTGAGAGAGATAGGGAGAGAACGATCCGCCAAGACCGCGTCCGGTTCGCCGATGAGCGCGAACACCTTGGGAGAGTAGACAGAGAACTCCTGAATCTGAGTGTTATCTTGACCGCCGCAGCGCATGACCTTGGCGTTCTTGCCGATCCCGGCGTTGAGGATTTCGCGAATCGTCTCAGAGGCTTCAGACCCGCGCCGCACGAGCGACTGCGACTCATCCATCAGCAGGGTCGGCTTCTCCTGTTCAACTACCCGATACAGTGCCGCCGGGCTGATGTTCGTGGTGTAGCGCGGCTTCGGAACGATCAGGGCGAGCAAGTCCAGCAGTGTCGTCTTGCCACATCGTTTCTCCGGGGAGCAGATACAAACATGTGGGAACCTATCGAATCGGTCGATCAGCCAGGCGGCGATAATCCATGCGGAGAGGGACACGACCTCCGCATCGTGAAGCACGGCATAGCGCTGTAGATACCGGACGACTTCGCCGACTAGGCCGGATAGCCCCGAAAAATCCCGTCTATCCCGGCTATCCCGTCTATCCCGGCCCGGAGCGGCCTCATCGCCTATAACTTCTCCGGGGAGTTCCAAAGCGGCCGCCCGATTCGTGGCGATACGCTCAGCCACTCCCGACCGCGGCTGGTGCTTGCCGTCGCCGTTCCCGCTGGCGTGGCCGTTCGTCGAGGGCTTCGTTGATTGTCCGACCTTCGGCACGATTACGCCCCCAACTTTTCAAGGGCGCGGCTGGCTTCGCGTGAACGACGGACGGCATCGTCGGGGCTATCTGGAGATTCAGCCCCGGCATTCAGCCGTCGCAGAAACTCCTCAATCGCCGCGAGCGTCGTGACGCGCTTGCCGCCGGACACCCACGATGCGAGCTTGACTCCCCTGACGCCTTTCGTCGCCCATCGCCAGATCGTGGCAGAGTGCGGGCGACCGGGCACGAAGTCGGCAGCCTTCGTGAGCGGAATTGCGTCCTTTAGCGAATCGGTCAGATTCATCGAAAAGCCCCGCGAAGAACGGCAAACGTGCTTGTACGCTTGCAATCTTCGCTGGGGCAGGACGTTCCCGGAGCACGTCTAGCGAACGTGTTCGCTTTTGTTCGATGTTCCCTTGGCTCGCTGCACGGCCATTCGGACGGATGCGGCGCTTGTGTCTGCGCCGGGATTGGCGTCATTCCATCGTGCGGCGATTTCTTTGTAGGTCAAACCTTTGACGATCAGCGGTTCCGCGAAGCTGACTAGAACCGCATTTTTTGACCCGCGCGGCTTGCGCGACGGCTGCTCCTTCTCCATCATGTCAAGCACATTCTGAATCCACGGTTCTCGCTTCACTTCCGTGAGATTTGCCCATACATCCGGCGTCATCTTCGTCCAGCGGCAGACTTCAATTGCAACCCGTTCCTCATTCCGCTCGATCATGTCCGGGTCCGGCAGGGGAAGGCCGTCCGTCACAAGACAAACGAGCTTGACAACGAGGCGTTCGTAGTTGGTCAACACGTTGCACCATCCTTCATAAGAGGGCCAGCCGCCCGGCCGTCGCAGGATGGTGTCCGCAACGGCCGGGCGCTGTACGGCGTGGATCAGACGCCTACCTACCGTCTATTCTACCCCAGCTTCTTGACCGCTTCGACCGCCTTCCGTTCAGCGCCGCGGCTGTAGTGTTCGGTCATCGCCGCATCGGAGTGACCGAGCAACCGCTGGGCGGCTTCGGTGCCGACTTCATCCGCGAGCTTCGTCGCCACGGTGTGCCGCAACTGGTGAGGCACGAACGGAGCAACCCCAGCCCGAACGCAAGCCCGGCCGATGACGTGTGCGAAGTTGTCGCGACGCATCTTGAACAACTTCGCGTCGGGATCGGCTTGCAGGTATCGCCGCAGAATCAGTTGCGCCGTCGGGTTGAAGAACAGTGTCCGGCGCTTGCCCTTGTGGGCCGTTTTATGATGGGCGAGGTCCGCCCGCCACAGTTCGCCCGAACGGTCGATCTTGCCGGTTGTCAGGCCGATGATTTCGCCCGGTCGCGCTCCGGTAAGTAGCAACAGGTCGAAGATATCACGATGCTTTTGGCGAAGCTGCTTACGAACGCGGTCCATGTCAGACTGCGGCACTGACAGTCGGGGTGTTGATTCCGATGCCGCCGTTTCTCCACACGCGAGAGACCGAACTGAACTCAGCGCATCCGCCACGGACTGCGGCACGACTTCCCACGACACGCCCCACCGGAAGACGGCCCTGATCCTTTTAATCTGCCGGTTGACCGTATACCGGCTCCATGCCCGCCGTGGCTTCGGCTTCGCGTTCGGATCGCCAGCAACCATCGCGTCGCGCACCAGCCGGAGTTTCAGCGGGCCGAATTCCGTCACCTGCACAGCGCCGAACATCTCGCGGGCAACCCGCAGCGCGGTCTTAAAACAATGCTGTTCCGAGCGGCTGTATCGGGGGACTTCCTGAACAACGAACTGAAGGAAGAATTCCGCAACGGTCAGGTTGTCAGAGACGGACAGCATCAACTGCCGCGATGACTCTACCGGCTTGCCTTGTGCGAGGTCGGTGAGGACCGCGGCATAGCGGGCGCGGGATTCGGGATTATCGCCGCGGCCCAGGCTGATGAACTCGCCGTTCACCTTGCAGAAAGCCCTGCCGGTGCGACCGACGCAGAAACGGGGAACCGTGTTACGGGGACGAGCCATAGTGCAGCACTCCGGTTTCGGTGCAACTTTGCACCGATTGCCGTTCGTTTTGTGCTGCACTGCGGAACACCCGCAGGTATCGTAACTCTCGATTCAGCAAGACATTAAGGTTTAGTCGGGCTGGCGGGATTTGAACCCACGACCTCTTGCACCCCAAGCAAGCGCGCTAGCCAGGCTGCGCTACAGCCCGATTCCCCCCGACGGACCGCGGTGGGCGGGCCGGCAGGAAACCGTGTTATCGCAGTGACTGCCGCGTTTTGCAAGCCTCCGTGCGAGTTTCGCGCGTGGCCCCAGCCATCGCCCGGCACATTCCCGAGAACCGACTTGGAAATCCTGCGAGACAGGCCGCCACGGTTTGCCGCGAATCACTGATTCCCCTTGACAGCATGGAGGTTACGACCTTAAATCCCCTCGCATTTGTGGCGGCGGTCTGCGAAGGGGGACGATGTCGACAGTCATGCCGGAGGCGGCCCACGATCCGCTCGTCAGCGTGATCATTCCGACGTTCAATCGCCGCGGGCTCGTCGTCCGCGCGATTGAGAGCGCCCTCGCGCAAACGTATCGGCATTTCGAGATCATCGTGCAGGACGACGGCTCGACCGATGGCACCGCAGACGCCGTCGCCGCGCTGTCCGGGCCGATTGATTTCGCGTGGCAACCGAATCGGGGATTGGCGGCGACCCGCAATGCGGCGATTCGTCGGTGTCGCGGGGAACTCATCGCGCTCCTGGATTCGGACGACGCCTGGACCACGGACAAGCTCGAACGCTGCGTGCGGTACTTGCAGCAGCAGCCGGACGTCGATGTGGTCTACACGCCGATGGCCACGGTTGACGCGGAAGGTCGCGTGATGACCGGGCACGACAAGCCGTGCCGGGCCGGCTGGATTCTCGATGAGCTGTTCGAGAGCATCTGCGTTCACGACCCCGCGGCGGTGTTTCATCGTCGGGTG
>Ga0163151_10007472_pt1 | contig 12744 bp, 12 predicted proteins | sample OliLakLV19MP5IB2_FD_145596 | JGI IMG/M metagenome (GOLD analysis project Ga0163151, IMG submission 145596) | Freshwater microbial mat bacterial communities from Lake Vanda, McMurdo Dry Valleys, Antarctica - Oligotrophic Lake LV.19.MP5.IB-2 | ecosystem: Environmental > Aquatic > Freshwater >...
GCAGCGACAATGCGGCCATCGCGACGTAGGCCGCCATATAGCCGCCGAGCGCCGCCACGGGGTGCGCCTGCTGCCACGCCTGCAGCGCCTCGCGGTTCCGCTTCAGCGCGTCGAGGCTCAAGAAGCGGCTGAGGTCGAAGACGAAGAACGCGCCGATCAGAAGCACCACCACGACCAGCAGCGCGACGCGGGCCCACGGACTCGCCTGGCTCGTCGCGGCGGTGGCGCCCGCCTCGTCGCTCACGCCGCCCTTCCCCGCAGCGCCGCCTGCGCGATGCCCGCGAGCATGCCGCGGAACACGAGTTGGTGGAGCGGATAGACGCCCCACCAGTACACCAGACCCGCGAGCCCGACCGGATCGAAGAGCGCCGTCTGCCGGATGATCGAGCCGTCGCCGTCGGGAGTGACCTCGAATTCCAGCCACGCCCGCCCCGGTACTTTCATCTCCGCGGCGAGGCGGAGGAGACGGTTCGGCTCGTAGATCTCGACGCGCCACCAATCGAGCGTGTCACCGACGCGGAGATCGTCAGGATGGCGGCGCGCCCGCCGATCGCCGATGCCGCCGACCAGGAGGTCGAGAAAGCCGCGCAGGTCCCAGAGCCAATCCGCGAAGTACCAGCCCGTCCGTCCCCCGATTTGGCGGATCGGCACGAATGCTTGCGCGGGCGGCACGGGCACGCGCATCGCGCGGGAGTCGACCAGGCGGCTGCCGAAGCGCACGCTGTCCCAGCTCTGCACCGGGCCGCCGGACGAAAGCGCATCCGACCAGCGGGTGAGCGCGAACTCGCCGTCCTCGTTGCGGAGCGCCGCCGCGATCGCCTCGCGCATCCCCGTCGGACGAATGTCGAAGACGCGCGCCGCCGTGTCGTCGCGGACGACGGTCTCGTGGCGCATGCTGTCGATGAGCTTCCGACCGACGCGCGCGTAGAGCGGCGTCACGAGCCCGAGCCAGAGGCTCGACAGCCGCGGCGTCAGCACGGGTACCGGGATCATCAGGCGGCGGAGGCCGCGTTGGCGGGCGTACTCCGCCATGATCTCGCCGTACGACACCTGATCGGCGCCGCCGATCTCGAAGACGGGGTTGGCGGTCGGGCCGCCCTCGATCGGCAGGTCGCGCGCCGCGACCAGGTAGCGGAGCAGATCGCCGATCGCGATCGGCTGCGCGCGCACCGCGACCCAGCGCGGCGTCACCATGACCGGCAGACGCTCGACGAGCGCGCGTACCATCTCGAACGAGAGGCTCCCCGAGCCGATGACGATCGAGGCCCGGAGCTCGACGACCTGCACGCCGCTCGCCCGCAGCACCGCACCGACTTCGTGGCGGCTCCGCAAGTGCGCCGACAGATCCGGCCCATCCTCGCCGAGCCCGCCGAGGTACACGATGCGCCGCACCCCGGCCGCCCGTGCCGCGGCCCCGAAGTGCTCGGCGCCCACACGGTCGTTCGCCTCGAACGCATCGCCCGCGCCCATCGAGTGCACGAGGTAGTAGGCGACGTCGACCCCCGCGAGCGCCGCATCCAACGACGCCCGGTCGAGCACGTCCCCGCGCACGACCTCGGTGGTCGGCGCGACGCGGGGCTGCAGGTGCTCGGGATGGCGGGCGAGACAGCGGACGGGAAGATCTTGGCGCTCGAACGCCGCGACCAATCGGCCGCCGACGTAGCCGGTCGCGCCAGTGACGAGGATCATCGTGGCTGAGACCGTATCAGCCGAGAACGTCGTTCACACGGAGGCGAGTGCGTGGGAATGCGAGGGGCGTGATCGCTTGCCCGCGCGCATACGTCTGGTGCTCGCGATAACCGCGCAGCGCCGGACGGCGGTAGGCGTCGATCGTCTGGGCCTTCAGATCCACGAGCCACACCTCGCGGAGCTCCGCTTTGGCGTAGAGCGGCAGCTTGAGGGTCCGGTCGTAGCTCCGGCTCGAGGCCATCACCTCGATGCCGAGGAGCACGTCGCGCGGACGCGGATGGGCGGCGCCGTAGAAGTCCGCACGCGCCACCAGCACGCAAAGATCGGGCTGGGGCTCGGACCAGCGGTCGAGGATGATCGGATTCTGCGTCCACACCGTGGCGCGAGCGGCAAAACGACGGACCAGGAGCGTGGTGAGCCGCGCGACCGTGCTGGCGTGCGGGGTGCCGATCGGGCTCATCTGAACGATGGCTCCGTCCAGCAGCTCGACACGGTCGTCTTCCGTGAGCACGCCCGCCTCTCCCATGAGGTGATACTCCTCGACGGTGAACCGACGGCGTGGAATGGGCCCAGCCTCCGCGTGTGCTCTCGTACGTGGCACCATCTCGGCACTTAGCACGAACGATCCACGGCCGAGAACCGCGGGACAATGACGCCGAGTAGCGATTGAATCAGTCGCCGCGCGCCGTGCGCGTCACCACCGCCACCGCATCACCGACCGCCACGTCACCGTCCTCGATCACCCGCAAATAGATCCCCCGCAGGTTGCGAGCGCGCCGCTCCGCATGCGCGACGAAGCGGAGCGCGTCGCTGCCGAAGCGGCCCTTGAACTTGACGCAGCCGTTGTGGGCTTTCGGCGTCACCTCGAGCACGGCCGAGCCGGCACGGACGCGGCTGCCGATCGGGAGATTGGCGGCGGAGAGGTCGAGGTCCAGGAAGAGGTTGTCGCCGAAGAGCGGGAGCGGTTGGCCGTTGGCGATCAGCGTCGCGACGTCGGCCTGCATGACGGCGAGCTGGGCCTCGGGCTCGTCCGGGGTTTTCCGCTTCCAGGCGTCGCCCGGCATGCCGTCCGTGGCCGTCAGCCGGACGCGGTCGAGGCACTCCCGACGGCCGCCCGCGCCGCGCGTGACGAGCAGGACGACGCGCCCGGCGCTCTCCGGCGTCACGGCCATGCCCTCGAATCGTTCCACCAGGACGTCGAACGGCAGGAAGCATTCCGGCACGCCGACCGAGGCGGAGTCGATCGCGGAGTCGATCACGGACATGGGGCCGCTTCTAGCCGACGCGCCGCGATCGGCCTACGGGACGGCGCCGAAGAGCGTCCCGGCGAGCGCCGTGACGGCCATCGCCCCGACGCCCCAGAGGACGACGCGCACGGCGGCCCGCGCCATCGGTGCGCCGCCGGCCCAAGCCGAAACCGCGCCCAACAGCACGAGCGCCGCGAGCGTCGTGATGGCCAGGGACGGCGCCACGGACGTCTCCGGGGCGAGCCACAGCGCGGCGATCGGCAACACGCCGCCGGCCGCGAACGACGCGGCGGAGGCGGCCGCGGCCTGCACCGGCCGGGCCCGCATGGCCTCGGTGATGCCGATCTCGTCGCGGGCGTGCACCGCGAGGGCGTCGTGCGCCGTCAGCTGCTCCGCAACCTGGCGCGCGAGCGCTTCGTCGAGACCGCGCTCGCGATAGATGCCGACGAGCTCCTCGAGCTCGCGTTCCGGATTCTTGCGGAGCTCGCGGCGCTCGACGGCGAGATCGGCTTCCTCGCTGTCCGCTTGCGATTGCACCGAGACGTACTCGCCCGCCGCCATCGACATGGCGCCCGCAACCAGGCTCGCGACACTGGCCAGCAGAATGTCGGCCCGCGGCTTTCCGGCGGCCGCGATGCCCGCGATCAGGCTCCCGACGGAGACGATCCCGTCGTTCGCACCCAGCACCGCGGCCCGCAGCCACCCGATCCGGTTCACACGGTGCGGCTCGGCGTGGGCTGATTGCACCGTGGGTCGATAACGGCAGCGTCGGTCATCCGCAACCACGCGACTCGTGGGGGGACGTGGCGGGCCTACCGTCCCGTGTGCTACCTCCCCAGGCAATGACTGCCCCGACGCGGCTCGGCACCGACGCAGAGCCCGTGGAAGTTCAGAGCCGCCTCGGCCGCTTCTTCGCCGCGCTGCTCGCCGCTCGCTGGTGGATCCTGGTCGTGTACGCCGTGCTCCTGCCGCCGGCGGCGTTCCTCGCCGCCAAGGTGCAGCAGGACAACTCGATCGACCGCCTGATCATCGCGACCGATCCCGACTTCGTCGCCACCCGCGACTTCGAGAAGGTCTTCGGCGAAGGCGAGTTTGCGCTGCTGCTCGCGGAGGCGGACGACCCATTGGCGCCCGAGATCGTGAAGCGCGTCGACGAGATCGAGCGCGCCCTCGCTGGCATCCCGCACGTCGCCGTCAATTCCGCGCTCTCGATCTATCGGAAGGCGAAAGCCGGCTTCGACCCGACGCCCGAGAATCTCGCGGCGTTCCGGGCCTTCGCGAGCGGCACCGACCTCTTCCGGAAGCAGGGCCTGGTCGGCGAGCGCTATCTCGCGGTCGGACTCATCCTCGACGTGCACGGCACCGAGGAGCGCCGCGCGGCGCTCGCCGACATCGAAAAGGCGATTGGCGGCTTCCGCGACCAGCCCGCTCCCCTCACGAAGCTGACCGAGCTCGGCGCGCCCTGGGTCGATGAGTACCTCGACGAGACCCAGCAAGGCGCCTGGAAGTACTTCGTGCTGTTCATGGTCTTCGTCGTCGTGCTGAACGTCATCTTGTACCGCTCGGTCGCCACGCTGATGGCGTTCCTGATCACCCTCGGCGTCTCGCTCGCCTTCTCGGTCGGGATCATCGGGGCCATGGGCGGGACGCTGACGATCGTCTCACCGATGGTGCCGATGACCATCCTCGTGACGGCGACGGCGACCCTGGTGTACCTGCATTCCCGCTTCGTCGACCGGCCGGTCGATCGCGCCGTCGCGACCCATCACGTCTTCGCGCTCACCAACAAGTTCGTCGCCTGCACGGCCTCCATCTTCGCGACGGCGGTCGGCTTCGCGGCGCTTGTCGTCTCGGACATCCGGCCGATCCGCGAGATGGGCCTCTGGGTCGCGCTCGGGCTCGCCGCGACGTGGGTGATCACGTTCACCCTCTTCCCCGCCCTCCAGGCCGTGCTCCACACACCCACCGGCCAAGAGCGCCGCATGGCGGGCGCGTGGATCGAGCGCTTCGCGGCGTGGCTGCCGCGCTTCAGCTACCGCTTCCGCTGGCCGCTGGTGCTGAGCTCGCTCGCATTGTCGGCCTGCGGCGCGGTCGCGCTCTTCGGGTTTCCCGGCCTCGTCACGCCGATGAAGATCCTCACCAATCCCGTCGCGTACATGAATCCGCACGCACCGCTCTATCTCGACATCCAACGGCTGGAGCCGCAGATCCCGGGCCTCTCAGTGACGCAGGTGTGGTTGAAGGGCAGCCTCGGCAGCGTCTCGGAGCCCGAGGTGCTGACGGGACTCTACGAGTTCCAGAAGAAGCTCGAGGCCGACCCCGACGTCGGCTCGGTGGTCGGGCCGACGACGATCCTCCGCATGATCCGGTATCTCGCGGGTCAGGGCGATCAGTGGCCGACCGACCCCGCGCAGGTCGAAGAAGCGGCCGGTCAGCTCGAAGGTCTCGTCGGCCAGGAGCCGCTCCTGCAGCGCTTCGTGCAGCCGCACGAGCTCGCGCAGACCCAGCTGACGGTCGTCAGCCGGAAGCCCGAGCACGAGGACCTGGCGCGGCTCTCGGCGTCCATCAAACAGTCGTTCGCGGAGGCGGCGGAGAAGGCACCGGCGCTGAAGGAGTTCGAGCTCGCGATCGTCGGTCTCGCGCCACTCCACGCGAAGATGGCGCAGGGGCTGGTCCCGACCCTGGTCGAGAGCTTCGTCCTCACGGTGGGGATCATCTTCGCCGCGTTCTTCGTGATCTTCCGCAGCGGCACCGCCCGCCTGATGGCGATGATCCCGTCGATCTTCGCGATCCTCGTGATGTTCCTCGTGATGCGGCTCGCGGGCATGCAGCTCAACATCGCGACGATCCTGATCGCGTCGACGGTGCTCGGCACGTCCGAGAACGACCAGATCCATTTTTTCTACCACTTCCTGGAAGGCCGGAGGGACGGCGACGTCGAGCACGCGCTGACGCACACGCTGCTGGTCGCCGGGCGCGCGATCCTCTTCGCGACACTCATCAACGCCGGCGGCTTCGTCGCGTTCGGCTTCGCCGAGCTCCCGCCGATCGCACAGTTCGGCGAGCTCGCGGCCCTCGCGTTCGTGCTGTCGATGCTCGCCGACTTCACGGCGCTGCCGGCGGCACTCTGGATTCTCTTCCGCGAGAAGCCGCGCGACGCCTGAAGCGATGCGCGAGTGGCGCCGAGGACGGGCCGCTACTTCGGCGCGTCGCAGCCGAGGCTCTTACCGCCTGCCGTCAGCTGCGAGAACAACTGGTTGAGCAGCTGCTGATCGTCGCGACGGAAACGATCGCGCACGTTCAGGCACCGGCAGATCTGCGGCCGCGCCGACTCGGTATCGCCGAGCGACACGAAAGCCTCGGCGAGCCGCAGGCGGTTCTCGGGCACGTCGGGGTGGTCGTGCACCAACGTCTCGAGCAGCTCGAGGCCGGTTTCGGAGTCGCCGTGCTTCAGCAACGCGGCGGGCGCCAGCACGTACAGCGTGCCGAGCATGCGGGTCGACGCGTAGTCGCGGAAGGTGGGCTCGAGATCGCGGCTGCGACGCGCATAGGTCTCGACGTCGCGCACGAGGTTGGCCGCGAGCAGCGCCTTCTGCTGCACGATACGGCCCGTGACGGCCGCGCGTCCGAACGACTGACCGGCGCCCTCACACGGGCTCTGGCGCACCTTCTCGTACGCGACCTCGCGCGCGGCAGGCGTGTCGGTGCCCTTTTCGATCAGCCCCTCGAGCTCGTCGGAGACGGCGAGGCAATCGATCGTGGTGCCGATCGGGAGCGGGATGCGCTTCAGCTGACCGCAGCCGCTCGCGGCGATCAATCCGATGGCGGCGACGGCGGCGAGCGCGACGCGCGCGCGGAGGGAGCGTGGAACCCGCACTTATTTCCCGTACGCCGACAGCACGGCCGCGTAGCTGCCGGCGTGGACGGCGTTCAGGGCCATGATGCCGACCTCGGCGCAGGCGGTCTTCCCCTCGCCGTTGCACAGGCTGGAGAGACCGTCCTTGAACTTCTTGCGGTCGGCGGGCGACGTCGTGCCGAACGCGACGAGCGTCATCGACGGAAACTTGGAGCTTTCCCAGACGGAACGGATGCCTTCGGCGCCCTCGATGTGAGGAAGCTCGGCCATCTGCGCGTCGTCGATGAGGGCGCACACGGCCTCGCCGGTCAGCACCTTCTTGATCGCCTGCAGCGGACGCTGGGTCTCGACGAGCTTGAAATCGCCGAGCACGAACGCTTTGCCGGAAACGACGCGCTCGATGAAGCGCGTGTCGTCGGCGTGATCGGTCGCCATCGTCTGCCCGAAGCAGCCTTTGGCGTCCGCGGCGTTCTTGCTGATCAGGAAATATTGCTGACCGCCGGCGCGCGACACGACCGCCGTGCCGACCACCTCGAGCTGGTACTTCTTGCGAAACGCCAGAAACGCCGCGAGCGACAGAATGCCGAACCGCGGCTTCTCGTCCCGGATGTACGACTCGGCGCCGGCACGGGTGGTTTGATACTGGCCGCGCGCGTCGCTCCAACCGTATTGCGTCGCCGCGAGTGTGATGAAGCGATCGAGGTAGCCCTGGGCGAGCGACGCGCCTCCGACCCCGTGCTCTTTCAACACCAGCACGTTCACGCGCGACGGCGGCGGAGCCGCCAACGCGGGCCTTGCCAGCACCGACACGACGACAGCGGGCATTAGCACCGCTGCCACTCTCCGAACGATCGAGGTCTTCATTCGGCGGGGGTCGCGGCTGGGCCAGCGGGACGACGGCGACGACGCCGGCGCTTCTTGGCCGGTGCGGTGGCCGCAGGGCTGGTGCCATCGGCGGCGGCGGGGCTCGCGCCGTCGGCGGCGGTGGCGTCAGGCGCGGCGCTGGGCACGGTCGCGGTGGCCGGCGCGGCATCGGCGCTCCGGCTGCTGCGACCGTTGCCGGACGAGCGGCGCGAGCGCCCCCCACGTCGGCCGCGGCGATCGTCGTCGGTCTGGACCGGACGGGGCACGTGCTCGTACACGCCGTGGTCGAAGTTCGGGAGGATGATGCGCGGCAACGTCGCGCCGATCGCCTTCTCGATGGACAGCAGCTCGTCTTCCTCCTCGGGAGCGACGAAGGTCAGCACTTCACCGACGGCGCCAGCGCGTGCGGTCCGTCCGCCACGGTGGATGTAATCGTCGGGAGAAAACGGCACGTCGAAGTTGACGACGTGGGAAATGCCTTCGACGTCGATGCCGCGCGCCGCGACGTCGGTCGCGATCATCACGGGATACTCACCGCGACGGAATGCTTCGAGCGCTGCGATGCGATCCTCTTGGCGGCGATCGGAGTGGATGCTGGTGGCCGGCACGGCGCCGCGCGTGACCGCACGCGCCAAGCGGTCGGCGTCGACCTTGCGCTTCACGAACACCAGCACCGAGCGCCACTGCTGGCGCTGGATCAGTGTGGTGAGGAGCGCGGTCTTCCGACCCTGGGCGACCGGATAGACGCTCTGCACGATGCCGCTCGCCGGACGCTGCGGGCCGCCGATCAAGATCGGCACGGGATCGTTCAGGATGTCGTTGGCGAGCTCGCGAATTTCCGGGGCCATCGTCGCCGAGAACATCAACGTCTGCCGCTCTTCGGGCAGCGCCCGCAGGATGCGACGAATGTCCGGCAGGAACCCCATGTCGAGCATGCGATCGGCTTCGTCGAGCACGAGCACTTCGACGGACTTCAGGTCGACGTAGTCGAAGCGCATGTGATCGAGCAGCCGACCCGGTGTCGCGACGACGATCTCGGCACCGGCGCGCAGCGCCCGCTCCTGCGGCCGCATGTCGACGCCACCCACCACCGACACCGCCGTCAGGCCGACGTGGTAGCCGATTGCGAGCGCTTGCTCGTCGATCTGCATCGCGAGCTCGCGGGTCGGCGACAGGATGAGGGCGCGGCAAATGTTGCGCGGCCCGGTGTTGAGGCGTTGCAAAATCGGCAGCAAAAACGCGGCGGTCTTGCCGGTTCCCGTCGAGGCGCAGCCGATCAGGTCGCGACCGGCGAGGGCTATCGGAATGGACTCGGCCTGGATGGGCGTCGGCCGCGTGTACCCCATGTCGGCCACCGCTTCGGTGAGCGCCGGGATCAGAGCAAAATCATTGAAGGACGTCGTCATAGGACCCAACGAGGGGTTATCTGACGAAAGACGTTCCTGAGCAAACGGTCAGTCCGGTGGTGTCTCAGTCTGTTCGCTGTCTGTGGTGAGCGGTGTCGCCGGTGGGTGGGTCAGGGTGTGCTCCTACGGTCGCCGGGTTTCCGCCACCCAGCGCCTACAACCCGCCGGTGCCTCTCTGGCCTGGGCACACGCGAGCTGCGGCTCCCCGGAGTACACCCTGACCCACCCACCGGCGAGGCATCGAAACGAGAACACTCGGGCACTCGACTCGCACTCGGGAACCAAAGGCTCCATGAAAATTGAATGAGGAGCAGCCGGCGGGCGGGTTGGGGATGGCTCCGGGGAGCGCCAGCTCGCGTGTGCGCAGGCCATGGAGGCAGCGGCAGGTTGTACGCGCTGGGTGTCAGCGACCGCGCGACCGTAGGAGCCAGCCCCGACCCGCCAGCCGGCTGCCACCAACGCTACCGCGAGAATCGAAGTGAGACAGAACCGTCAGTCCGTGGACGTTGACCCCCCGAGAAGCGCGACGTAGGGAATCGCCGATGGGACTCGTGGCACTGGCCGGCATGAATCACGTCTCATTTCCGGTGCGCGATCTCGATCGCGCGGTGCATTTCTACCGCGACGTGCTCGGACTCGAGGCGCTGCCGCGCCCCGACCTGCCCTTCCCCGGTGCCTGGCTCGGCCATCGCGACATCCAGGTGCACCTGATCGTTCCGCCCGAGGGCGCGCCGCTCGGATCCCCGCCGCCGACGCTGAATCCGCTCGGTGGTCACGTCGCGTTCGCGATCGACGATTACGACGCCGTGGTCGCGGCGCTGCACGCCGCCGGCATCGAGACGCTCGAGGCGGGGAGCACGGTCGGCCAGCTCTGGGTGCGCGACCCCGACGGTCATTTGATCGAGCTGATCGCGCTCCGCGGCGACCGCCGCTAGAAGGGCCTCATGCCGCTCCCTCGCCTCCTCGACGTCGCGTCCTCCATGTTCACGACGGTGAGCCGCCTCGGGGCGGGGGTCCAAGCCCGCCGGCCGGCGCACCGACCGGAGAAACCGCTCGAGCTCTACGAGTTCGAGGGCTGCCCGTTTTGCCGCAAGGTCCGCGACGCGCTCACGGAGCTCGACCTCGAAGTCATGGTCTACCCCTGCCCGCACAACGGCATCGTGCATCGGCCGAAGGCGATCGAGCTGGGCGGCAAGTCGCAGTTCCCGTACCTGGTCGATCCCAATACCGGCACGCGCATGTACGAGTCGGACGACATCATCGCCTACCTCTTCAAGACTTACGGCGGGCGGGAACCCGGCATGCTCCTCCGCGGCACGTTCGCGACCGCGAGCTCGATGCTGGCGTCGGCGTTTCGGCCGACCGGTGGCACCCAGGCCCACGGCTCGCGTCAGCCCGCCAAGCCTCTCGAGCTCTGGAGCTTCGAGGCCAGCCCGTTCTGCCGGATCGCGCGCGAAGCGCTCTGCGAGCTCGAGCTACCGTACCTGCTGCACAACGTCGGCAAGGACAGCGCCGGCCGGCCCGCCCTCGTGGCCCGCGCGGGCAAGATGATGGTGCCCTACCTCGTCGACCCGAACACCGGCCGCGAGATGTTCGAGTCCGCCGAGATTCGCCAGTACCTCTACGCGACGTACGGCGCCTGACGCACCGGCGGTGATCGGTCCGCCGTCGTCGCGTCAGCCGTCGAGCGAGAGCGGATCCAGCTCGTCGAGGTAGTGCTCGATCGCCGCCACGGAGAGCTGCCCACTCCGGAGCGCTTCCCACGAGATGAACGCGCACTGCCAGGCCCTGGCACGGAGCGGAATCCGCTCCGCCTCGCGCTGGGCGCGTGCCGCGAGCTTGTCGTCCGCGAGGCTCGCCGCGGCGCGCTCCTCGAACGCACGGATGGCCTCCCAGTGCTCGCTGGCGCTGCGGCCGCGAAAGACGAAGTCGACGAGCGTCGCCAGCATCAAGATCGTACCGACCTCCGCGCGCGCCGACAGCGCGAGGGCCTCCACGCGAACCGTCAGCTCCCGGCCCGGCGATGCGGACGACCCGTCCCCGAGCGACGGCGGCACGAGCGCCAGGAGGTGCACCGCGATCTCGTCGCGCAGATGCGGCCCCAAGGACTCGAGCCACTCGACGAAGCTCTGGAGCGGCGTCTTGCGGATCTGAACGAGGAGGCCGAGCGGGACGTCGCGCGGATGGCGCTCGTCCGCGCGGCCGCCCGCGACGACGCGGAGGCGGGGATGACGCACGGACGGCGCGTCGATCACCGCGCACCCCGTCGGCGGCGCGGACGCGTTTTCAGCACCTTGCCGAGACGCACGCGCGCCGTTCGCTGGGCACGAGGTACGAGCACTCGTTCCCGCTGCCACCCCAACTGTCCGCCCTGGACCGCATTGCCCACCCCACCTCCAATCCACCAACCCGGACGGAGTCATAAGGAATTTCACGCCCCTTGGCGAGTCGGGCAGGCCCGTGAACGACGGCACCCTGCGGCGAGCACGCTCGTTCACGACAACAGCGGCGTGACCGCGGGCCCGGTCAGAGCAGCGGATCGACGTTTTCAGGCGGGCGGCCGAGCACCGCCCGCTTCCCGTCTTTGATGACGATCGGACGCTCGATCAGGATCGGGTTCGCGACCATGGCCGCGAGGAGCTTTTGCGGATCGTTGACCTTGGCGAGGCCGAGCTCGGCATACACCGGCTCTTTCGTACGCATGAGCTGGCGCGGATCGTCGAAGCCGAGGAGCGTCACGATCTCTTGCAGCCGCGTCTTGGTGGGCGGCGCGGTCAGGTACTCGATGACGACCGGCTCGATGCCGGCGTCGGTCAAGCGCGCGAGCGTCTGCCGCGACTTTCCGCAGCGGGGATTGTGGAGGATCTCGAAGCGCGCCATCGCGGCCGAGGGTGCAGTCGTCGTCGTACGGAGTCAACTCGTGACGTCCGGCCTTGCCCGAACGACGCACGCTTGCCATGACGCCCGCATGGCCGACACGAGCGCAATCGGAGACCTGGACGCAACCGGACAAGCCGACGCCGTCCGCCGTGGTGACGTCTCGCCGCGGGAGCTCGTCGACGAGGCGATTCGCCGCATCGAGCGGGTGAATCCGCAGCTGAACGCCGTCATCCACGAGCATTTCGCGCGCGCCCGCGCCGAAGCCGACGGCCCGCTGCCCGACGGCCCGTTGCGCGGCGTGCCCTTTCTCTTGAAGGATCTCGCCTCCGGCATCCGGAAGGGCGATCCCGTCCACTGGGGTACGCGTTTCCTTCGCGACGCGAAGTACTGCGCGCCCGTGACGTCGCACCTGGTCGAGAAATTCATGCAGGCCGGGCTCGTCATCGTCGGCCGCACCAACGTGCCCGAGCTCGGCGCCTGGACGACCACGGAACCCGACGCCTACGGCCCAACCCGCAACCCGTGGAACCTGGCGCACTCGAGCGGCGGATCGAGCGGTGGCGCCGCGTCGGCCGTCGCCGCGCGCATGGTCGGCGCCGCGCACGCGAGCGACGGCGGCGGCTCGATTCGCATTCCGGCGAGCGAGTGCGGCCTGGTCGGTCTGAAGCCGTCGCGCGGACGCGTCTCGCTGGGACCGGCTGCCGGCGAGATGTGGGCCGGGCTCGCGATCGAGCTCGCCGTCACGCGCTCGATGCGCGACACGGCCGCGCTGCTCGACGCGGTCGCGGGTCCGATGCCGGGC
>Ga0163151_10007477_pt1 | contig 12728 bp, 15 predicted proteins | sample OliLakLV19MP5IB2_FD_145596 | JGI IMG/M metagenome (GOLD analysis project Ga0163151, IMG submission 145596) | Freshwater microbial mat bacterial communities from Lake Vanda, McMurdo Dry Valleys, Antarctica - Oligotrophic Lake LV.19.MP5.IB-2 | ecosystem: Environmental > Aquatic > Freshwater >...
GGAACAACTGGTCCACGAAAGACTCGCCGCTGTCGCGGAGGAGTTGAAGAACAGAAACGCCGCCGGCTTGTGATGCCGGCGGCGGTGAGGAGAGGGAGTTGCTACTTGGAGGCGATGCGGTATGCGCGCTCTCCGCTTTCGGACTTGAAGGACTCGACTGTGATGCCCATCTTCTTGCCAAGGCCGCCGGAGATGAAGCCACGGACGCTATGCGCCTGCCATGCGGTGGCGGACATGATGTCCTTGAGTGTCGCCCCTTCGGGCCGCTTCAGCATGTCGAGGACGATCGCCTTCTTGCTGCCGTCGCGCGTTGTGGGCGTCGCGTCCTTGGCGGTGGCCTGCTTGGCCGCCTCGGCTGTCTTCGGCGCGGTGGGGGCAGCCTGTTGCGCGGGGGCGGGCGTCAGTGCCTGGATGGCTTTCCAGATTCGATTGACCGCCGTCTTGCGGTCAGTGAACTTCTTGACCGGCTTCAGGTCGCCGAAGGGAGGCACGCCGGCGAAGGCGTTCCAGACTTCGGGGAAGCGGGTGATGGGCCAGTCGGCGGAGAACTTGGCGAACTCCTTCTCGCTGGCGAAACGGTCCTGGCCTTCGGGAACCTGCTCGGCGGCGGTGAAGGCGGTGATGTTGTTGTCGGTGGCGATTGCGAACGTGGTCATGGTTTTCTCCTGTTTCAAAATTCGATTTCATCGACGATCCTGCGCGCCTCGTCGGGGCTGATTTCCTGCGCGGGTTCCGCCTCCGAGCGGAGGCGAGCGGCTGTCCGGATGCGGATCTCGCGGCCGGTGGCGAGGTTGGTTCCATACCACCCGCCGCGTGGGTGTTCGCGAGTGATGCGGACTTTGGCCAGCGTGCCGCTTACCTTCACGATGTAGGTCGTTCCGATCTTCACGTTGTGTTTTTGCATGTTCAGTACTCCAGTCCTTTCTGGTCCACCGCGCTGCGGTCGCCGAGGCTGGCGAGGATGTAGGCGAGTTCCTCGGTAACGCGGCCGAGGTCGCCGACGTGCCCCCAGTTGGCGGGTTCCTGCGCCTGCTCCTTGTGGTGCTGCTCCAGGCGAACGGCGATGCGCTTCAGCAGGTCCTGGCAGTCAGCGTGGCGTTCCGCGTAGCAGGCGGCGGCGGTTTGTTTGGTGGTCTTGGCGTTGCGTTGCATCGTACACATACATCACTTCGGTGGCGGCGGAAAGCAAGGCTGAAGTTCGACTTTTCAGAAGAAAGATTAGATGGCGACTGGAGTCTCTCAGCGGGCGTACGCACGATTGCGCGGTGTTGCCCTCAGCGCCGTACAAAAGGCGATCAAGACGAAGCGGATTACGCCGAACGCGGACGGAACCATCGATCCGGAGCGGGCGAATCAGGAATGGGAACGGAACACGTTCGCGGGCAAAACTCTGCATCAGGCGACCAGGCCGCAAGCAGCGCCGCACAGTGCGCCTTCTCCACCGCGTGGCGGTTCAGGCATGCCGGGTCAGCCCGATGTATCGAGCGATCCTGTTGCTGCCTATCTACGGGCCCGCGCAGTGAGCGAGACGTTCAAGGCGAAGACGGCGCAGTTGGAGTATGAAGAGCGCGCAGGCAAACTGATCCAGGCCACCAAGGCCGGCGAGTATGCGGCGCATTGGTCCGCGATCGTCGGTGATGCGCTGGCGGCATTCGCGGATCGCGTGGCGCCGCTGGTAGCCGCCGCGAAATCGGAAGCGGAGATTCACCGGATACTCGTCGGGGAAACGAACGCGTTGCGCCGTAAGACGGCGAAAGCCATCTCGGACGCGGGTTACTGATGGACACACCATTCTCGATGTATCAGGTTGGAGCGGAGGCGTTGCTGCCACCGCGCGATATTTCCGTCTCGCAGTGGGCCGACGAGAATGTTGTGCTCACCGGATCCGGCTCGGCGGAACGCGGTCAGTGGCACACGAGACCGTACCAACGAGAGCCGATGGACGTCCTCACTCCAAGCCATCCGTGCAAGCAGGTGGTCTTGATGTCCGCGGCCCAAATGTTGAAGACCTCTATCATGGTGAACTTCCTCGGATTCATCGCGGATGTAGATCCGGGCCCGACGCTGGCTGTCGAGCCGCGATCGGAAGACGCCAAGGCTCTTTCCAAGGATCGCGTCGCGCCGTTGTTCCGGCACTCGCCGGCGCTCCGCGGGAAGCTCGCCGCGGTGAAGTCGCGCGATTCGAACAACACCGCGATGCACAAAGTGTTCGCCAATGGCTCGGGGCACATCACGTTCACCGGCGCCATCTCGCCGTCCGGCCTGGCCATGCGTCCGATTCGCTATTTGTTGTTGGACGAGATTGACCGTTACCCCACCAGCGCAGGATCGGAGGGCGATCCGGTATCGCTGGCGATGCAGCGCACCGGCGAGTTTGAGCACAACAAGAAAGTAATCATGTGCTCGACGCCGACCGTCGATGGCGAGAGCCGGATCCAGGCTGCGTGGAACACAAGCGACCAGCGCGAGTACTTCGTGCCGTGCCCGAAGTGCAACCACTTCCAGATCCTGGTGTTCAGTGACGGTGCCGACGGTGGGCTGGTGTGGCCGGAAGGCGAGCCGGAGAAGGCGGCCTACTGCTGCGAGAAGTGCCGCGATCTCATCCCACACAACCAGAAGTCGTGGATGGTGGAGCGCGGCGAGTACCGTCCTCAGAATCCTGGCTCGCCGATTCCGGGCTTCCGTGTGTCGCAGTTGATTTCCCCGAAGCGGTCCTGGGGAACGATTGCGGCGGAGTTTCTGGTCGCCAAGTCCTCGACAGAGACGCTCAAGGCGTTTCTGAACACAGTGCTGGCGGAACTCTGGACCGAACGCGGGTCGGCGCCCGACTGGGAAAAGGTCTATCTGCGGCGCGAGGATTACGATCTTGGAATCGTGCCGGCGAAAGGATCGCTGCTTGTGGCTGGCGTTGACGTGCAGGACGACCGGCTCGAAGTGGAGATCAAGGCGTATGGTCGCGGCAAAGAATCCTGGTCGGTTGACTACCGCGTGATTCAATTACCCGATCAATCGGGGCAAGCGCTCAAGACGTCTTCGCCGGAAGTCTGGCAGGAGTTGGAAAAATTGCTGGCGGTGGACTGGCCGCGCGAGTTGGGCGGCACCATGCCCATCATGGCCATGACAATCGACACGGGATTCCGGCCGCAGATGGTGTACGAGTTCGCCGCGCGCCATCCGCAACCGGCTCACGGCCCGGCAGGCGACAGGATCTATGCGCCGCGCACGGTGGTGGCGACCAAGGGCACACCCGACTTTCTGAAACTGATCGCGCGGGTGTCGCCTACGGACGCTATGCGCAAGCGGCAGAACGTCCGAATCTGGCACATTGGCACGCACTGGGCGAAGCAGGAGTTCTACGATTGGCTGCGGATCGTGCTGCCCGACGACGGTACGTACCCGCCCGGATACCAGCACTACGCCTACAAGGATCAGGACTTCTATCGAGGGCTCTGCTCCGAGTCGCGGATCATCCGATCGAGCGGCAGGGTGGAGTGGGTACCCGACAAGTCGATCCGGAACGAACCACTCGACCTCGCGGTGCTCTGCCGCGCGGCTGCGGCGGTCTGTGGAATTGATCGCTTCACGGAAGACGAGTGGGCTGCGCTCGAAGGGAACCCGCAGATAGACCCGCCGCGGGAGCGACGCGACGATGAGTTTTGGGGCAAGCGCGGCAGCAACTGGCTTGGCGGAAAGAACTGGCTCAAATGATCACCGCCACAGAACTGCAATCCATGCGCGACACGCTGCAGCGGGCAATCTTCAGCGGGACTCGCCGGGTACAGTTCACCGACCGCGCGGTTGAGTACAACAGCATCGACGACATGCGGAAGGCGCTCGCCGACATCGACACGGCGATCGCCACCGCTTCGGGCTCGACGCCATCCTCCTTCAGCCTGGCCATGCACAGCAGAGACTAATGAACGCCCTCGACAAAGTGATCGGTTACTTCTCGCCCGAGCGGGCGTATCGCCGCGCGCGATTCCGCTCGGCCACCGAGACGTTCGCGTACGACGGCGCCAAGTCGGGGCGTCGCACTGACGGATGGACGGCGGCCGGCGGCGATGCGAACACTGAGGTCGGCGCATCGCTGATCAACTTGCGCAACCGGTCACGCGACCTCCTGCGCAACAACCCATACGCCAGCAAGGCTATCGCCGAACTGGTCGGGAACACGGTGGGAACCGGGATCGTTCCGCAGGCGAAGACGGGGACTCCTGCTCTCGACAAGATCATCGACGCCGAGTGGCTCTACTTCGCTGAGAACTGCGACCCCGGTGGGCAGTTGGACTTCTATGGAATGCAGGCGCTCATCGTGCGAACGACTGCGGAGAGCGGTGACGGCATCGTCCGGTTCCGGCCGCGGTTGCCGCAGGACAATTTCCGAGTGCCACTTCAGCTGCAGGTGCTGGAGGGGGACTTCCTGGACATCTCGAGAACGATGGGAATCGCCACGGGACACATTGTCCAGGGCGTGCAATTCAACCTCTACGGACAGCGCGAGTCTTACTGGCTTTATAACTATCACCCGGGCGGCGTCTACATGCTGAATCCGCGCGGCGGGATTCTGAGCCAGGCGGTGCCAGCATCCCAGGTGATGCACACGTATTGCATCCTGCGGCCCGGCCAGGTGCGCGGGGTGCCGTGGCTCGCGCCAGTCATGCTGGCGATGCGCGACCTTGACGACTACCGTGACGCGGAGCGCATGCGGAAGAAGACCGAGGCGTGCCTGGCGGGGATCGTCACGCGCCCCGAGGGTTCGGGCGGCCTGCCCATCGGTGCGAAGTCCACGGACCCGAAAACCGGCAACACGCTGGAGCGGATGTATCCAGGCATGATCGAATACCTCAAGCCCGGAGAGGATATCCGATTCAACGCCCCGTCGCCCGCCGGCGGGTACCGCGACTACCTGATGACCGAACTTCAGGGCATCGGTGCGGGCATCGACGTTCCCTATGAGTTGCTATCCGGTGATCTGTCGAACGTCAACTATTCTTCTTATCGCGCGGGCATGCTCGGGTTCCGTAATGCCATCGAGGCGTTCCGGTGGTTGACGTTGATCCCGATGTACTGCCGGCCCACGTGGCGAAGGTTCATTGACACCCTGGTGTTCATCGGAAAGATTCCCGAGGCGAACTATGGCGTGCAATGGACGGCGCCCAAGTTCGAATCCGTGGATCCGCTGAAGGATGCCATGGCCGAGTTGAAGCGCATCCGCACCGGAACGCTGACGCTGTCCGAGGCGATCGCACAGAACGGCTACGACCCCGAGAAGCAGTTGCAGGAAATCAAGCGGATGAACGAACTGCTCGACGAGTTGCAGATCGTCCTGGACTGCGATCCGCGCAAAGTGAACGACAAGGGCGTCGAGCAACAGACCGACCGCGGCGAGACGGCGCCGTCGCCAAAGCAGACTGGCACGGTGAAACATTCAGCCCGGCAGTGGGATTCGCCCACGAGAAGCTACACCTCGTAAATCAGCACCTACAGGAAGGAGTCAACTATGCCCGAAGAGATCACGGGGACAGCGCTGGAGACCGCTCCGGTGGAGGTAATCGCTGCCGCTGCGGCAGAGCCAGAGAGCCATCCGGAAGCCGCCGAATTCCAAGTCGAGCGCTTCGCGGTGGCGGCGAACTTCGCTCCGCCGTCGGCCAATGAAGACGCTCGTACCATTGACGCGGTCTGGTACACGGGCGCCAAGGTGCCACGGTTTGACTGGCGCAGTGGCGAGGAATACGACCTCATCCTCGACATGAAAGGCTGCCGCATGGATCGCCTGAATAACGGCGGCCCCGTGCTGGACTCGCACAGCGCATACGGTGTGGAGAGTCAACTCGGCGTGGTGCGCAAGGCGTGGGCAAAGAAATCCACCGGCCTGGCCACGATCCAGTTCAGCAAACGTGACGCAGTGACTCCGATCTGGAACGACGTGAAGGGCGGCATTATTCAGAACCTCAGCCCCGGCATGTGGATCTACAAGAAAGTTGACACCACTCCGAAGGGCCAGGAACGCAGGGAATTCACGGCGACGGATTGGGAACCGTTCGAGATCTCCCTCTTGTCCGTCCCCGCCGATGCGGCCACCACTTTCATGTCGGCGGCGGGAACGCCACCGGCACAGCCGAATGTAGTCGAAACGCAACGGGCATCTGCCCACATAAAGGAGAAACCTGACATGGAAACGACCACACAGGATGCGGGCGTTGAGGCCCGTCAGAACGAAGCTTCGCTCGCCGCCGCGCGCGACGAGGCGGTGAAGGCGGAGCGGTTGCGTGCGAGCACCATTCGCGCGATCGCGACCGGCCCATTCAAAGTGGAGGAGACCTTCCTCGCCGCGCTGATTGACGAGGGCGTGTCCGTCGACACGGCTCGTGAGCGCATCATGACGAAGCTCGATGCCGAGTTCCAGAAGCATCCGACTCTTCCCATCAACCCGCTCGCAACGTTCGGGGGCAAAGACGAAGTGGACAAGCGGCGCGAAGGGATGGAAGCTGCGTTGCTCTTGAGGGGCAATCCTCGCGCGCCTCGCGAACTGGTCGACAAAGGCCGCGAATTTGCCGGGCTCACGCTGGTGGACATGGCGCGCGAGTGTCTGAATGCAGCCGGCGTGAAGACTCGCGGAATGGACCGGCACGAGATTGCCCGCGTCGCGCTCCAGGGTCGCAGTGGGGCATCCGAATATTTCGCTGGAAACATGACCACGAGCGACTTTCCCAACATCCTCGCGAACGTCGCCAACAAGACCCTGCGCCAGGCGTATGACGCGGCTCCCCGCACCTTCGTGCCGTTCTGCCGGCAGGTCACCGCCGCCGATTTCAAGCCGGTGAATCGCATCCAGTTGAGCGACATCGCCGCGTTGCAGAAGACCAACGAAAACGGCGAGTTCGTTCGCATCTACCTGAGTGACTCCAAGGAGTCCTACGCGCTCACGACCTGGGGCGGCATCGTCCCGATCACCAGAAAAGTGGTCATCAACGACGACCTGCAGGCGTTGACGCGGATTCCTGCCGGCTTGGGCATCGCGGCCGCCACGCTCGAGAGCGACACCGTGTGGGCTGTGATCACGGCGAACGCGAACATGGCCGATGGCGTACCTCTGTTCCACGCGACGCACAAGAATCTGACGGCCACCAATGCCCTTACGGCGGTCGCCAACATCACCGCTGCGCGCAAGGCGATGCGCAAGCAGACCGCGCCCAAGGGCACGATCCTGAACCTGATCCCGAAGTTCCTGATCATCCCGGCGGCGCTCGAAGGCATTGCGGTCCAGATCACCAATCCCATCAATCTGGCGGCAACCGCGTCTTCCGCCGATGTGCCCGCGTTCGTGCGCGCCATGGTGCCGATTGTGGAACCACGCCTCGATGCAGTGGCCAGCGTTGGCGACACCAACTGGTACACGGCGGCCGACCCGAGCTCGATTGACACTATCGAGTACTGCTATCTCGAGGGACAGCAGGGTGTCTACATCGAGACCCGGCAGGGTTTCGAAGTGGACGGCGTCGAGATCAAGGCTCGCCTGGATTTCGCGGCCGCGGCGATCGACCATCGCGGCTTGCAGAAGAACACCGCGGCGTAGGCGGTTGAGTCAACATTCCCGGCAAACAAAAAGGAGAAAAGAATCATGACGAATTTCGTTAAAAGCGGTGATAATCTCACACTCGCTGTCCCCTACGACGTGCTGTCCGGGGGCGGCTTCAAGGTGGGCAACGTCTTTGGAGTGGCGGCTAACGACACGCTCTCGGGCGCCAACGTCGAGTGCGACGTCGAGGGTGTCTACGACCTTGCCAAGGACGCCAGCACTTTTGCGCAGGGCGATCTGGCCTACTGGGACGACTCGGCAAAGAAGGTGACGTCGACCGTCGGCAGCAACCTGTTGATCGGAGCGGTCGAGGTGGCCGCCGCGACAGGCGCCACCGTTGTCCGCGTCAACCTGTTTGGCGTACCCGGTTTCTCGGGACAGGCGCATGGCCTGAAGGTGGCGTATGCCAAATACGACTTCAGCGTGGATGGCGGCGCCACCTGCACACCGACCGTCAGCGACACCATCCCCGACAACGCGGTGGTGTTCGGCGGCGTGGTGAACTCCACCACGGCGGTGACTGCATCGGGGAGTGCCACGGTGTCGATCGGGACCGCAGCTGGCTCCGGAGCGGCCTCGATTCTGACAGCCACCGGCAAGGCGTCGCTGGGTTTGGATGCGGTGATCGTTCCAACGTGCGTGGCCACGCCGTTGAAGATGACTGCGGCCGGCAAGATCAACGTCACGATCGCCACCGGACCGCTGACTGCGGGCGTTATCGAGGTCTGGGTGCTCTACACCACCGCTGCGGCGTAATCCCATGGCAGCGTGGTCACAACAATCTGGCTTGGCGAACGCGGCTCTCCTGGCCGCGTTCGGCCAACCGGTTTCTTACCATCCGGGCGCAGGTGATCCATTCACACTCATCGGAATCTTGGACAAAAGGACCGACGAGGAGCGTCAGCAAGGCGGCGTGTACGCGATGTTGTTCGTGAACCTGTCCGGTTTTTCGGTTCCTCCTGATCGCGGTGATGAGGTGACCGTCGACGGCGCACTCTACACGGTGTTCGAGGTGAAGAACGATTCCGCCGGCGGTTGCTGGCTTTCCATTCGAGAGAAGATCTGATGCCGTCGGTACGAGTGTTCTACAAGAAGCAGGTCCGGATCGATCGGATGAACTTCCGCCAGCACCAGATGTTCAAGGTCGGCACGGTCGGCGTGGCCGCAGTGAAGAACCGGCTGCAGGCTGCGCTGGGCCCGGAAGACCAGCCAGCCAAGCCGCTCGCCAGGCGTTATGCGATTCAGAAGACGAAGCTCGGCAAGGGCAACCGGCGCAACCTGAGTTTCACGGGCGACATGCTTCGCAACCTGTCCCTGCGCACCGTCAGCGAGAAGACAGCGAAAGCGGGCTTGACGTCGCGCAAGGACCGGATCAAAGGCTGGGCAAACCAGAAGATCCAGGAATGGCTGGTTTTCTCGCCCAAGAACAAGGCCGCCGTAGTGGAGGCGACGCGGCGGGTGTTCGAAGAAATGAAGAAGCGGCTCCTGATCGAGCGGAACCTCGGCGGTAACCAGAGATGATCGACACTTCCGAACTGGTCAACAACTTGGTCGCGTCGCTGCGTGACATCCCTGACTTGGTCATGGAGATGGGCGGCGATCCGGAACGGATCTACGCCTACCACGATCAGTACCCGAAGAAGGCGAGCCTGGCCTTCGCCATTCATCAGATGCCGGCGCCGTCGGTGATGGTCGCTTGGCAGGGCACCGCGCCGGGCAGTTTCGGCGGGAGCGACGTGTGGAAACATCAGGCGTCGCTGTTCCTTCGCGCGCGGGAGACCTTCGACGGCGATCCGCCCACAGCGTACTACCGGTTGTTCCGCTTGATTACCAAGGGCGTCCCGGCCTCGGCGGGTGTGCCCATGATCAACGCTACCGTTCATCCCTCCTGCTACCCGATGGATGTGCCGTCAATTCAGCGCGCCACCGATGCAGAGGGACTGGATTACTTCGAGGTGAACATGACCTTCACGGAGATTGGCGATGACTGACGAACGCGTGTGGCTCCGCCCTCCCCACGGGCAAGGCGAGCCGAAGCAAGTCGAAGCGAAGCCCGAACTGCTCGTGCCTTTGATGATCGCTGGCTGGTCGCAGTGCGAGCCGCCGGACACGAAAGAAGAGGTGAAACCCGATGTCCACGACTAGACTGCAGGAGGTTCTGATCTGCTTCGGCAAACAGAAGCAGACCGACATCGCCACCGCCAACACCGGCGGGCAGATGTGGCAGTTGCGAAAGCTCAATGCCGCGCTCGTCAACCCGAAGCTCAACACAGAGAACGACGCCGAGGAGTTTGGTAAGGGTCACGAGTTCCCGACGCAGTCCTTCCAGACGTCGTGGGACGTCAACGGCACGCTGGAGAAATATCTCGGCTCGGAGATCGGCGCCTGGGCGATGGCCTATGGTCTGGGAAAAGTGGTGAAGTCGGGCACCACCCCGAACTTCACGTATACATGCACCCCGCTCATTCCGGCGAGTGGCGACGCAGCAGAGCTGCCTTATTTCTCGTTCGTCGAACAGATCCGGCCTGGCGCGGGCGTGGTTATCGACCGCATGGCAGTCGGCTGCGTCGTCGAAGGTTGGACACTCACCATTGGCAGCGGTCCGGGACGCGCCAACTCGAAAATCAACGTCGAGTTCGTAGGTTCCGGCAAAGCGACCGAACCCTCCGGCATTACGGTACCGGCGGCGACGCTCGAAAAGCTCCTGCCATCGGCGTCGCTCGCGCTCACCATCAATGGTGTCAACTACGTCTCGAACAAGAACATCGTTTCGCTGGAGACGTCGTGGAAAAACAACGTTCGTCTGGAAGGTGGATTCTTTCCAGGCTCGGGCTTTCAGACGCCCGGCGATGCGACAAGCGGAGCCATCCGCGGCCGCCTGGAATTCGCCAATCGCCAGGGCATGCTGAAGTTCGTGGCCCGCTTCGAGAACGGCTCGACGGAGCTGACGAAACTTAAGAACCAGTCCACCGGCACCGCCGTCCTCTTGCTTACTTACGACGCGAACAACTCGCTGGAGATCACATGGCAGAAGGTGTCGTTCTCGATGGCCGAAGTCGGTGAGACGGACGGGATCGTAACCGTCTCCGTCGAGTGCCTGCCGATGTACGACTCCTCGAACGGCATCGTTTCGGCGGTGGCCAAGTGCAACGTGGACAGCATCTGTCAGTAGGAGATGAAAATGGAACAGACGATTTCAGTATTCGACGCGGCGCGCCCGATTGCGCTGCAGTTGCGAACTTCGGCGGGGGTGAAGACCATCCGGGTCCGCTTTCCCTCCGACGAAGAATGGACCGAGCGCCAGCGGCGGCGTAAGGTAATCATCAAGCAGTTGGGGCGTGGCGTCTCGGAGACGATCATCGCCAACGGAGAGGAAGGCGACGGCGCACTGCTCGCCAAGATTCGTGTTCCCGAAGAGAACGCACTGGAAGTAGATGCGTTCGAAGCCAGCCGGATCATTGAGCAGTTGAGCATGGCCGAGGTGGACGACGTGGTGCATGCCGGTGACGCGTTCCGCGTGATGCTCCGCGTGCTCGGCGGTACGGTGACGCACGTGTTGAAGATGGCCTCGGCAAGAGACGTGACTGAATACCGCCGTGGCTTCGCCCGCGTTCTGGACCTGCCCTACAACCGCCAGGAACTCACCATCAACCTTGCGGCCGCAGGTGCGCTCTACAAGAAGCTGATCACGACCACCGAGGGTTATTCTGGCGACGCGCCGATCATGCACCAGGCAGTTGCCGTGAAGGCCGCCATCGACGCGCTCGACGCCGGATTCCAGGAGTCGGGCGACCCAAACTCGTAGGCGGCCCGTGGCCCGAGCAGCCATCCCTGCGATTCCTCGTTCACTGGGCCCTGCGCAGGGATGAACTCTGCGACCCGAAGCTGTGTCCCGACGCGCCCGACGACGGTGACCGGTGCGACCACTGTCCGCTCGACAGGCTCGACGAGGCGCAATCGTCGGAGGCAGGCCTCCTCATCCGGCGCGCTCTGGACCTCCGGGCCGCACTGAAGCTGGGCATCCACCTCGGCCTCGATGATATTCGCGCGGATGAGTTCTACGCGATGTTGATCCTCGAAGACGAACGCGAAAAGCTGGACCGCGAACAGTTGAATCCCCATGGCCGATAACAAACTCGAACTGGTCGTCGCCGTCGAGGTGGACAAAGCTAATCAGTCCATCAAGAGCGTCAATGCCAGTCTGTCGAGCATGGAGGCGTCCGCCACCAAGAGCGCGAAGGGTGCCACCCAGGGCATCGACGGCATGACGGCGGCCATGGTGAAAGGCGCGACGGCGGGAAGCTTGTTCGCCGACGCCATAAAGAGTGCGCTTAGCTGGGCGAAGGAGTTCACCGTTGGTTCCGTCATGATGGCGGCTGAAAATGCCAAGGCCGAGGCTTCCCTCAAGGCGCTGGCGACTGCGCACGGCGTGGGAGCAGCCGCGGCGTCGAAGCACGTGGCCGCAATCGAAGAAATCGGCTTCGAGTTCACCGAAGCCGCGCACGCCGTTCAGCGCCTCATCGTCGCCGACATGGACTTGGCGAAAGCGGAGGGTCTCGCCAAACTCGCCAAGGACGCGGCGGCTGTGCAGAACGTCTCTGCTGGCGAGGCGATGGAGGGTATTGTCCTCGCCATCGAGTCGGGCGCGTCGCGCGGCCTGCGGACCTTGGGCCTGTTCGTCGACTTCCAAAAGAAAACTCAAATTGCGGAGCTTCAACTGGGCCGCGCATTGACGGAGACCGAGGAGAAGCAGATCCGCTACAACGCAGTCATGGCCGAGGGCGCGAAGATCCAAGGTGCGCACGCGGCCGCCTCGCAGACCGTTGAAGGCCAACTGGGCGCGCTGCGGCGCGAGTTCAATAACGTTCGAGAAGACATCGGGGCCAAATTCCAGGATGACCTGAAGGCAACCATCGGCAGTCTGCGCGGCTTGGTCGGGTGGCTCAAGGACAATACCGACGGCCTCACAAAGTTTGGCGAGATAGCACTGTGGGTGTCTGGCATCCTTGCGTCCTACGCGCTAGCCGAAAAGATCATGGCGCTGGCGAAGTCCATCGCGGCTCTGAGGCTCGCCAGCCTGAACCCCTACGCGCTGCTCGCCACGGGCGTGATTGCAGCGGGCGCGATCATCTATAACAACTTCAAGAAC
>Ga0163151_10007482_pt1 | contig 12725 bp, 8 predicted proteins | sample OliLakLV19MP5IB2_FD_145596 | JGI IMG/M metagenome (GOLD analysis project Ga0163151, IMG submission 145596) | Freshwater microbial mat bacterial communities from Lake Vanda, McMurdo Dry Valleys, Antarctica - Oligotrophic Lake LV.19.MP5.IB-2 | ecosystem: Environmental > Aquatic > Freshwater > Lake...
CAAATAACGTCCGCCGTAACCGGGCGGCGACGAAAGATTGTCCATTGGCACAACGCTCGACTTCGCCGCTCCGGTTCACGGCATTGTTCTTCCACGGTTGTCATAGATTGGACGTGGCCAAACACTATGGTTCAGCGTGTTCTTCCGGCTGCGATGTGGGGGCTTTCGACCCGTCGGCAAAAAAGCGGTCGACCGTGAAATGATATGAAAGATACCACTTATTGTCCTCGTTTGCTGGCTTGATCTCGGCGAAAAAAGTAATCCCAGGTTCCAATTTGCATCCTACCGATTTCGTCGCAAATGGGCTCCAGGACGGCGGCTTTGTAAGCCATTCGCCGAGTCTCTGAACAACGAGAGAATCTTGGGCAATTTTCAATTCTTCAGTTGCGTTTCGCAAATGGTCAAGTGCGACGCTGAAATCAACGGCTTCATTCAACGGCGTAGCGACAATGGATGCGACCTGGCCATTCTTTTGAGAAAAAAAGGTGATTTTGGATTGAGTTGTCCACGTTCGATCGCTTGGAAAACGGATGACGAGCGTGCGGTGGTCATCAGCCGCCGTGAATTCCAGTGGATTACCGTCCGACACAGGCCATGAATGCCCTACAACGCGGTCGACAGGTTTGGCCAAACCTACTTGGATTGATGGTGGCGTAGACACAATTGTACTCCTTGTGGTTTCGGCGCAGCCGAGCGTGACAGCAATCAATGAGACACAGATGAGGCGCATCGCAGTTACTTTGTGAACTTTCCTTTTAGAAACTCGTCCATCATCTCGCGTACGCGTGCTGGATTTTCCTGAGCCAACTTTTTCCACGACGGTAACATTGATGTGTCGATCCATTTCCATCGGTCATCAAAGGCACCTAAATTACCGCCAGGGACACATTCCGTAAATGCAACATCATGACCTGGAATGGGGGACTTAAGCATCCATGGCGCATAGTCGGCGAGCCAAGACATGTTTTTAAAAGCCTTTGAGTGTTGGGCGTAAACTCCTTTCTGGAGAGTGACACTCTGTTCGTAGATCAACAGTTGGCGATTTCCCTCCCAAACCTTGCCTTGCTCGATTAGCTCCCAAGCATTAAGTTGTTCAACAAGCAATTCGCCTCGATCTTTGAGATCCCGCATTTCTTTGATACCGCCTTGCGCGTAGGCAAGATGTTGCCAGTAAATATCTGCATAAACTTCGAGATTGCCTTTTCCGAGAGCCGTTGCAAGTTCCGTCCCAGTGGGCGCACCAGTTAGCACAGCGCCAATCGCAATCAGCGGATTTCCCGCCTCGTCGCGCAGTGCTCTGGCTTGGCTCATCCCCTTGCCGACATCACAAGATGCAAAAGCGGCCATCCCTGCCCATACGAACTTCGATGGATCGCGTAAGTACATTTCGGCGTATGCTGCGGTGATACGCCGGTTCATTTCCAAGATATCTCTTGGGTGCGTCGGTGATCCAGGCTTGAACCCAATGAGATTCTGGGCCGCCTGCTCCCATTCCGCCCGTGTCTTCAGTCCCGATGGATCAGTGGCATTCGTAGGCGAATTACCAACGTAGCGGTACAGGTTGGCATCACCAGCTTCGAAACCCAACGGGTCGCTCGTAAGGTCGACGAGCGGAAAGAAACGGTTTATTTGGTCTTCGTCGCAGGATGTGCGACTGTCGCCGATTGTGGTTGTCATTGTTTAATCTCCAGTGTGGTGAACAGGTCGTCGATGGCTTGATGTGACTGCTTGCAATTGTCGTGCTCCGGCCCGGTACCATCAAAATGCCGTTTGTTGAAACGGCGAAGTCGTATTTCATCCAAACATTGCGCGTACGTGTTGGGGTGACCGGCTTCGTGTGGCTCGAAGAGCGCAACGCCACGCATGCTTGTAACAACCACTTGATTCTTGTAGAGGACGCGGTTGGATGGAAAGAGTTGGCGGGCCAAGAGCCAGTCAGCTTCCGACTCAAGCATCTTGTCTTCACTACGGGCGTGCTTTCCAACGTCTTGGGTATGGCGAGCACGCAGGCCGACGAACGAGCCGAGCATTTCATGCGGCCGCAACGCACGTAGGTCAGAACCGGACTGAATGGCAATAGCTGGAAGCTGCTTGTTCTGGATTAGGTATGCATCGGGATCGGACTTGAATCCTCCGTAACCGGATTGCGTGGCCTCGATGTTGTAGATTGCGTTCCCATCGTCAAAGCGCAGGATGAAATGCGAATTGACGCATGCCAACGATACGGGCCAACCCAAGCGCCAGCCGAATGCGACTTGCAGTGCTGACATGTTGCCACATGTTCCTTCGCGTGTGTCGATAACGCCATTCAGGAAAAGGTCAGACGGATTTGTATAGAGAATCCCCTTCACGTCACGCTGGTCTGGATTGTACTGAATTCCGACCTCAAGCTCCAAGTACTGGCAAACCATTCCAAGCCGGAAGTAGCGAATGTCGTTCTCGAATTCGTGAGGTGCCTCGTGGAAATAGGGCTCCCACTGCGGAAGGCAGCGACGCTGAAAGTCCAGTGCCCATGTGTTGACGACGTTCTGGTAACGCGCGATCTCGATGCCGCTCAACGACGGAATGCCCTTTGCCACAATCAGGTTCATCGCCAACGGATCGACTTCGGCGAGACGATCCTCGGGCATGGCGATCAAATCGTTTAGTGTGGTTGTCGCGAAATCGCGTCCCAAGTCGATCGAGTCAGCAACGACGACTGGGCAGGACAAACCGAGTTGTGCGTTCATGTTCGTGTGCTCCAGTGGCAGAACGGCACCGTTCACCGGGCCGCGGCGAACGACGTCGATTTTCAGAAACCGCGCGGCCCGCGGCTCCGTGTGCAACGGATTGTTATCCCTCACTTTTGTGCGGTAAAGTGTTCCTTGTTCTTCAGCGCGTACTGGGCGAGCAGAGCCTCAATGTTTTCGTCGGACGAGTAGTACGTGTTGTCCAGTTCGTCAAGCAATTTATCCTGTTGCTTGGAGAAGCTCGCTAGTTGGCGATGGCGGGGATCATTACCTATGGATGGACCCCCAGTCCCGAACAAGGAAGTAGCTTCACGCAGTATCTTTGCACGCGTAATAGCACCAATTGCAGTTAAGCCTTCGAGCGCCGATTTCCAGTGATCACCAGAAGAATTTGCGAAGTATTGTGAGTGACCACCATTGTTGATTTCGGCATCGTAAATGAAGACGGCGTAGTAGTGCTTTTGAGGCGGCGACAACGGATCGAACCCTTTATTGTCCAAAGCGTCGAAGACGATCTCACGAGCGTTGGAAACGCCAGATAGAACCGCCAGTGCTTCTGCTGCGGCTTCTTGGACCTTCTCGTTCGATGACTTCAATTCGGCGCGAAAAACTTCTTCCGCTGAGGCATCAGGGTTGTGCGAGTAAGCCATGAGTGCTTCGGCATAGTCGTAATCATGAGGGTATTTGTCCACGAACGGTTTAACGGTCTTGAGGAATGGCAAAAGCGTATCATGTGGAATTTTCTGACCTGCTGCATTCAGTGCTCGGATGATGTAGTGGACCTCGTCGTTTTCGACGCTGAAATACTCCGGCGACAAGAGCACAGGCTTCGCTCGATCATTGTCAATAGCGAGCAACAGTTCTGGTGCCGTGCCGCTGATGGAGCCGTCAGCGCGATTCAGTAGTTTTGTTAGCGCGGGAAACATTGCATTGAGGAAACCTTCAGTACATCGTTCGGCCTCCATTCCACGTTCGATACCCATCATCGCGTACGATCGAACATAGTCGTCGTCATCGTTTAATGCCTTCAGCATAAGAGTGATGCATTCCGAATTGCCGATGTTGCCAATCGCTATGGCCGCATGTTTGCGGAAGTGATCGTCTTCGTGGTCGATGTACTTGGCAAGTGGCAGCGCGGCGCCGGCCGGTCCGAGCGGTTTCAGAAGATCGACGATACGTTCGAAAGGTGATTTGGCGTCGAGAGAGTGACCACCCTCACCGAATTGCGTCAAAGCGGTCTTTGGATTCTCAAGCGCCCCGATTAGCATCGGAACGGCCTTTATGCCGACGAGCTTGAGGCGGTCAAAGTTGAAGTCTTCGTCCTTTTGGACGAAAAGACGATCAACCATTTGCTGAATCTCGTCATCCGAGATGTCATCGGGGACTTCCAGCGCTTCCCGCGCGGCGAAATAGTTAGCAGCGGCCTGTTTGTAGTCGGGTTTTTTTACCCAGTCGCGGAACCCGCCGGTATCTTGGTTGCGAGGTTTGAAGAATCGGTATGCGATGACGCCGACGACGGCAAGCAGGGCAATGATCGCAATCGCGGCGGCGGCATATTTCATTGTGCGGCTTGTGTGGGATAACGTCACCGTTCACCGGGCCGCGGCGAACGACGTTGATTTCAAAAACCGCGCGGCCCGCGGCTCCGTGTGCAACGGATTGTTATTTCGCTTTCTCGATTCCCGTGTGACGCTCGAGAATGGCAGCAAGACCATTGCAGAAACGCATCAGCGATTCGTTGGTCTCGTATGCGTCAACACCATCCACGAACGACCTTGCCACGACAAGGCAGAACAGACGTGATCGTGCCAACGCAAGTCTGCAATGGTTTGTGGACTTGTTGGCCGCGGCCACTTCGTAAAGCGTTTGAGCATCTGACTCATTCGCCGTTTCCACGAGGAACACAGTGAATTGTTGGCTATAGTGTTCGGCGTGTTTTTCTGGATGGAGACTTGCCGAAACGGTTGCGCCACCTTGAATGCCTGAGAATGCCCGTTTACTTGCGGGACTATCTTGACCGCCCAACCAAACGTCGGGAAGTTCTGTTGCTACTTCGATCTGACTCGGCTGGTAGTTATCGGATGCTATGAGTTGCGATATGTCGATGATCGTCGGCTTTAGATCAATGCTTGGGTTGTAATCGTCGAATCCCCACCCAATGAACCCGATTCCATCATTCGTTTGTACTTCGTCGTATCCCCACGACTCACGGAGGCTGCGATATTCCGGTGTTTGCTCCGTGAAATCTACCAATAATCCAGCAACTTTCGGCTCAGCCATTTTCGCGGCGGTGCGAAACAATTCGTCAGCGTTGCGACCGGCTTTGTTGGCTGCGTGGTGCAGGAGGCCAAGGCACATCACAATATCGCGAACGTCAACGCGCTCTTGTTCAATCATCGCAAGGGCGGTCAGGCCATCAGCGACAAGATTGGCATTGGGTTCGTTAAGGTCAAACACAGCGGAACGCTTGGCGAAGTTCATCAATGTGTAGAACTGATCCATTCTGATCGAGTGTCTGATCTTGGAACGCTCATCTGCATTTGATAGTGCGTATTGTCTGCAAACCTCTCGGATTTTACCGTCGAGATCATTGGGCGTTGGGTGGATCAGACTGAGGTCGCCGCGCCAAAACTTGTACTCAGTGTCAGGTAGTGGCGAGCTGTCGCCGCCCGCCGTCTCTTTCCACCTCGTTTCTGCCTCGTGTGCATCGGCGAGCTGTTGACCGAGAACAAAAGGTTCATCGTCTGATTCGGGCTGAAGGTCATCGGACTTATCGTTGGTCATGTTGCCCGCCTTGTCAGTACCGCGATCGCAGGACGCCAGCGCGACGAGTGACACCACTGCTAACGCTATCAAATAGGTGGCACGTCTCGACATGGCAACTGGCGATCCTCTTGCGAAATAACTCTCTATTATTCATGGTCGCCCGGCCATAACCGCCCTACCGGTACTTATCGCTGGTTGGGCGACCGGCTTGCTTCCTACTTATCGCCGGTTGGAACCGATGTTTCCACCACTTATCTCCGGTTCTGCCTGAACCGGACGATAAGTTCTTAGCACCGGTTTGCCAGCAGCGGCACTGGCTGCACTTTTACGGATTTTTCCGAAACCGTCAATCCAGCCCCTTGTCGTCCCAGGAAAATGTGTGTACACATGAACACTGCCATTAGCCGAGGGCCAGCCTGCGCGTACTCCGTTCCCGTGGGTGACCATTCCCATTGCCCAAGCTGCCGCCCTGAATTATCTCGATCCCTGCCCTTTTGGCAACCGCTCGCGGAAAGCCCATGACGTCGCGATTGCCCCTACGAGCCGCTGGATTCCGGCATCGATCCGTTACCGGGCGGCGAGGCTCCTGGGTGCGATTCCGGGCGTCTCTACCAGGACTCTATATATAGGCCTCGCCAAAATCCTCCGGTGGGGCCCAAAACCAGGCAATAGTCACGCGAAAACCGTGAAAACCTGCTTCCGGCAGCCAATCGGGGCCAAGACACGCCTCGATGGATTCTTGCGGGGGGTTTCGAGGGCAGACAGGGGCCGGCTCTGAGATTTGCGGTCTGACTCGCCTGATCCTGATCCTGCGCCCCCACGACCCGGCCCAACACCGGCTACGCCCAACAGACGCCGAACACGCGGGGAGCCATACCAGAACCCAGCAGCCCCAAGCCATCCACCGCCCTTCTCTCTATGGGCAACAGGCGGCGACCCTACGGCAAATTCGCATTTTCTCATTTTCTTGCTTGAGCGCGATGACAGCCCCGGCAAGCGACTCTCTGGCCTCCTCGCTCGAAAGCACGCACGGCTGAACTAAGGGCCAGCTCGATGACGAAAGAACGAGAACTGGCGGTGCGTAGACCGGTGCGAGAACGTTTGAGCAAAGTGGGCCAGCGGGTTCTCGGGTGACGCAACATTGCCTCCATGCTTCGTCGTGCTCAGCCTGCGTCGCCACACGATCCCGCTCCGATGCCGCCAAAGCGAACCAAGGGGGAGTCAGGCTGGGGCGTCATGCTGGCTGGGTGCGCGTCCATCCTGAAACCCGTGCGAGCTATTGGGCCGGGTTGAGCGAAAGAAGCTTGGTTGGAAAGAGCGGTTGCGAGCTGGCGGCGAACATAGCGGCAGCAGCTCGCAGCCAAAGGAGTTTCCATTCCGCAGGACGCCATCGCGAGTCTGTCTGCATCGCTTGGTTAGGGGCTGCAGCGTATCGCAAGGGGCCAACCCGACATCGATCGGGCCGCCTTCATGTCCGTCGCTCAGCGGCACTTGGCTCTTGGGGCGATGGCGAATCACCGATGCCCGACTCTTCAGGCGATCGGCTCTCGGCCAACCATCGATGTTTTACGAACCAATAGCCCGTCGCCCCGAGCGCGGCCGAGGAGGCAACCAGCAACAATAGGGCGACTACGGTTGCCGCCCAACTCACCTCCACATAGTCGGCCGACCACGCGTCATAAAACACGATGGGAGAGTGACCCTTCACCACGACCACGCAGCCGGAGCCACAAGCCAACAACAGGAGCGGCAACAGCTACCGGACGACCTTCGCGTGCAGCATCTTGCTCATGCGACGATTCCCATGTCGAAGTTCTTGCCCCGAACTCTTAATTATGCGGCCCCTCGTAGCGGCCCCTTTTTTTCTTCGCAGCGGGATTATGCCACTTTGTGGCAGCTGGCTGCAAGTGGCGATGGGGCAACGGGTTGCGAGCGGTTACAGGCATGTTTTTCGCGGACGCTATCGAGCAACAATGCGGCATAGCAGCGGAGGGAACATTGTGAGCGAATCACCTCGCACGGGGGCCGGCGGCGGGGTCGCTGGTATCGCCAGCGACAGGGCGCCGAGGCTACGGCCGATTCAGTGTGCCCACACTCGCTCGTCGGGTGCGTCGCGGCGGACAAGGCCACGCACAAAGAGGTCGCCGCCAGGATGTTGGACGCCCTCGATAATAAGCGGCGGAGGCTCGGGCAATCGCGGCGCGGCGACACCTGAATCAGTAGGATCGCCCGCGACCACGCCACGACCGCTGGCGGCAAAAACCTTGGCGGCGGTGAACGACCATATTTCATCTACAAGCTGCTCGACGAAAAAGGTTTCGAGGACCGCGGCGCCCCCTTCCACAAGCAGGTTCGTCCAGCGTCGCCGGCCCGCTTCCTGAAGCAGGGCTGCAAGCCGCTGGCCCTCGCTCGCCTGCACCAACGGAAGAACCTCGCAGCCCGCGGCCTCGAGCGCCGCGACACGGCCAGGATCGGCCGCTGGCCCCACCGCCACAAGCACGGGCCACTCGCGAGCCGTGCCCACAAGCTGGCTCTCGAGCGGCAGCCGCGCCGTCGAATCGAGGACCACCCGCACCGCCCGTCGCGGGCCCTCCGGCCTCGCTGACAACAGTGGGTCATCGGCAAGCGCCGTGCCGATGCCAACCAGAATCCCATCCACGCGGCCTCGTAGCTCATGGACGATCGCCCGCGACTCGGGCGACGAGATCCAGCGCTCCCCGCCTAGCGGCGCCGCGAGCACCCCATCAAGACTCGCAGCCCACTTCGCAATCACCCACGGCCGGCCATGCGTGACGAGCATCCGATACGACGCCGTGAGCCGCAGAGCTTCTTCCTCGCAGAGGCCCGTCTCGACGACGAGCCCTGCTTCGCGAAGGGCATCAAGCCCCCTTCCAGCCACCGCTTCAAAAGGATCGCCAGCCGCCACGACCACGCGGCGAATACCCGCTGCCATGATCGCCTCCGTGCAGGGCGGCGTCTTGCCGTGATGACAGCAGGGCTCGAGCGTCACATAGAGCGTGCCACCGCGCGCCGCCTCGCGCGCCGCAGCAAGCCCCGCTACCTCGGCATGCGGCCCGCCAAACCGCTCATGAAAGCCTTCGCCTACGACCTCACCGCCAGCCGAGACGATCACCGCGCCCACCATCGGATTGGGCTCAACATGGCCTTCGCCCAAGCGGGCAAGCTCGACCGCCCGCCGCATGCACGCCGTGTCGAAGGAGTTCGTCAACTGCCAGGAGTCCAAATCGTTTTCTTTTCACCACCGGCCGATGGCTGCTCGCCTCCCGGAGTCCAGAGCTTGCCAGCAGATGACGCAGCAGCAGCCGGAGCGGGCCCGCCGGCACCGCTTCGCGCGGCCAGCGCCTGGAGATCGACACCCGCTTCCATGAGCGTTTCGGCCACGGCCTGCATCACCTGACGGTCGGCCGCATGCTCGCGGCTGATGTGATCGAGCAGCCGCATGGCATCGGTTTCATCGCCCCGCTGCATCCTCACCCGCAGTTCCGTCACGTCGAGCGAGCCGTCGCTTGCCTTCAGCTCGCGAGCAATCGGCCGAAGGGCCGCGATCAGCTCAAGCTTGCGGACGCTCGTTTCCGCGCGTTCGAGCTCGAACCCCAGCGACTCCCAGCGGTCTTCTGGGGTGGCGTCGGGCCGCGAGCCGAGCTCGGTAGCGGCCCGTTCCGCCGCCAATTCAAAGCCAGCGTCCATCGCCATCACGAAGACCCCGCGAAGCTGGTCGATCGGGAGCGCGGCGAAATCGACACGGTGCCACCGCATCGGCGCCAGCCCGCCAAGCGGCTCGCCGGTGGTGATTCGCGACGGCTCGGGCAGCCCCAGCGACTCGCGCAGCCTGCCCCACGCGGCGCTCACATCCCCTCGGCGGGATGTGGTCTCCCCCTCAGTCACGAGCGCGGCCACTCGCCGACGCCCTTCTGGATCGGCCATCGCCTCCCGCGGTGTCTTGCCGAGGAGCTCGGGCAGCGCCGTGTCGGGCCACACACGCACGAGCCGGTCATCCACCAGCCGGCGCTGCGACTCAAGCACCGTGTCGAAGAGCGCGGGCTCGCCCGCCGCGGGGGCAGGCGGCTGCGCGGTGGGAAGCGTTGCCTTGAACTGACTGCCGAGCAGCCAGGTGGTGGGCGTGACGCCGGGCATGCCAGCCAGATCCTGCGCGGCCTCGAAGGAACACCCGACCACCGCAGCGACCACCGGCAACGCAGTCTCCACATCAGGCGTAAGCCCCTGGAGCATCGCCTCGGGCTCGCGGTCGGTCTGGCGGCCAAAGATCAACAGCGACGCCAACAGCCGCGGCGAATCGCCTCCGCCCGCCTCGTACACCCGCCAGGCCGATCGTGGCGGCGCCGCGTTGCGTGAGACCCACTGCGAACGATCAAAACCAGCCGGCTCACACTGCGGGACTTGCCGCAGCTTGTCTTCGAGGAGCTCGAGCGCCGTCGTTCCCGCCTCGCCCGTGGGCACCGCCAGGGGTGCGATGCGATTGGAAAATCGCACGAGAGGCGACCGCTCGGGGTTGGCCTCGGTCTCGAGGGCAATCGCGCGGCCGGTGGCCTCGATGGCATCGTCCGCCGGTGTGTCTGGGAGCTTCGCGAGCGCGAGCCAGGCCTCCGAGGCCTCGACCGGCTTGGCGAGCATCTCACAGAGAATGGCGATATTCGTGTGAACCGCCGGGCTCGATCCGGCAACGCCGCGGAGGCTCCGAAAACCGGTGAGCGCCTTCGTGAGCCGCCAGGCCCACGCATGGCCAAGGGCGATTTCAAAATCAGGACCCCATGATTCGTCCCCCGCGATCTCCGCAAGGGGGATCCGCGTCCGAAGCCACGGCGGAATGCCGGGCGACGCCACGACCGCAGCCAGCATCCGCCGCTCGTCGTCACTGCCAAGGCCACTGTCGGCGAGCCATTCCACAAGCGCCTGGCCAAACCCCGAGTGATGCGTTTCGGCGGCGAAGTGCACGAGCATGCTGGCGATCTTGGCGAGCTCCGGCGTCACATCCTGCAGGCCCTCCTGGCGAGCCGCAGCCGCAGCCACTTCCCGCGCCTTGTCGAAGGAGGCCGCAGCCTCTTGGATGCGACCGGCAATCGCCTCGGTCACCGCCATATGCCCAATGGCCAGCGGATTTTCGGGGCACGCTTCGAGGAAGGCGCGGCTCGTGGCCGCCGCCTCGGTGTACTGCTTCGTGGCGAGCTCGAGCTTCACACGGGTCGCCAAGAGGCACGCTCGCCCCGGATGCTTTTCAGAGACGCGTTTCACCTGATCGAGGGCCGCAGAAATCTGCTCCCCCTCGATGAGCTTCTGGAGCTGTTCGAGGTCGCTAACGAGGTCGGCGCAGCAGAATTTGATTTTCTTGCCGGTGCCGCCCGGGCACGGGGCGTACGTGTCGATGGCCATGGGGTAAATTGGTGCCTCGGGAAAAACGGGTAATGTAGCACTTCAGGCCGTCAGCCCGCGTCCCCTTCGCCATCGCCGCCTGTGCAGCAGCCTCGCATCATCGTCGTCGATCCGGCCGGCCCCCCGGGTCTGCCCTACGACCGGCTCCTCGCCCGGCTCCAGCCGCTTGAAGTTCGCATCGAGAAGTCGCTCGGCAAGGCCGTCGAATTGATCGCCCGCGACTCGTGGGATCTTGGGGTCATCGCGGCCCGAACGGGCGTCTCCGCCACCGCGGCCCATCGAGCCGCCCGCGAGGCCGATCCACAGTTGCCGCTGGTCGTGCTCGACCACTCGCCCACCGTTGAAGCCGCGCGGGCCTGCCTCACCGCCGGTGCGACTGACTACCTCGACATCGCGCAGGCCGAGCCCGATCTTGAAGACGCCCTCGTGCGGCTGCTCGCCGACTCGCGACGGCACGCCGCCGAGGTGGTGCTCAGGCGAGCGGTGGAGCGGCCGTATTCCTTCGCCGGCTTCCTCGGCGAGAGCCAGCCGATGCGGGAGGTGTATTCACTCATCGAGCGGGTGGCCGCAAGCTCCGTCGATGTGCTTGTCACCGGCGAGACGGGCACGGGCAAGGAGCTCGTGGCCCGCGCGATCCACAACCAGAGCCGACGCTCAGCCGGGCCGTTTGTGCCGGTGGACTGCGGCGCGATCCCCGACACGCTTCTCGAAAGCGAGCTCTTCGGTCACGAGCGTGGCGCATTCACCGGTGCCGACGCCCGTCGCATCGGGCTTGTCGAGTTTGCCGACGGCGGCACGCTCTTCCTCGACGAGGTGGGCGAGCTGCCACTGCCGCTTCAGGCCAAGCTGCTGCGGGTGCTCCAAGAGCGGCGGGTCCGCCGGGTTGGGGCGCGTCAGGAAACACCTGTCGATGTGCGAGTCGTCGCTGCCACATCGCGGCCGATCGACCAGATGGTGGCCGACGGCACGTTCCGGCGCGATCTCTTCTATAGGATCAACGTGGTGCGGATCGACCTGCCGCCGCTGCGGGCGCGGGGCGATGATGTTGGCCTGCTGGCAGAACATTTTGCGAACCGTGCCGCCCAGGAGATGGGCCGTCTGGCGGGCGGCCTTTCCACGGATGTCTATCAAATCCTCAAGGGATATCACTGGCCGGGGAACGTTCGTGAGCTTCAAAACGTCGTGCGACGTGCCGTGGCCCTCGCGCGGTCGCCGACGGCCGGCACCGATGATCTTCCCGACGACGTGGTCGCTGCGGCAGGCCGCGTCGCATCTTCTGATCCAAGTCATACCGGTTTCTTCGCGAAGCGTGCGGAGCATGTGGCCCGTTTTGAGAAGCAGTTTTTGAGTGACCTGCTCACGCGGCATGCGGGCGACGTCTCCGCCGCCGCCCGCGTAGCTCGCCTTCCCCGCGGCACGCTCTATCGCCTCATGAAGAGCCACGCCCTCGACGCCGCCACCTTCCGCAGCGGCACCGGCTGATGCCTCACCTTCATTGAGATCCCAGGCGATTCGGCACGCGGCCATAGAAGCCCATGGCGCTGCGGGTGGGCACACGTTCCCGTTTTCAAATTACGTGCGGGCTCGCCCAACAACCCAACGTCCCCTCGCTAGCGCGAGGGGCTTCTATTGGGATGAGGTCACGTTGGCGTCATAGAAGCCCATGGCGATAGCCGTGGGACTGCGGGTGGCGCACGTTCCTGTTTTCAAATCATGCGCGGGCTCGCCCAACAACCCGCCGTCCCCTCGCTAGCGCGAGGGGCTTCTATTGGGATGAGGTCACGTTGGCGTCATAGAAGCCCATGGCGATAGCCGTGGGAC
>Ga0163151_10007494_pt1 | contig 12716 bp, 7 predicted proteins | sample OliLakLV19MP5IB2_FD_145596 | JGI IMG/M metagenome (GOLD analysis project Ga0163151, IMG submission 145596) | Freshwater microbial mat bacterial communities from Lake Vanda, McMurdo Dry Valleys, Antarctica - Oligotrophic Lake LV.19.MP5.IB-2 | ecosystem: Environmental > Aquatic > Freshwater > Lake...
GGCTATCGTGCCTCCTTTTCCGATGTCAGGGTGGGATGGATCCCTCGGTCGCGGCGTATACCTCTGCGCACCGCCGTGCAGAGGGCGGGCATGTCCTGTCGCCGGTCAATCTGTATATAGACTGCAGTCAGGATTGGCCGGTGGGTCGATTGCGGGGTTGGCGGGGGGAGCCGATTTGTGCACAGGCTCGCAATTCTGATCAGGTCCCGGGGCTTAAAGTGGATTCAGTGTGAAACGCGGTATCTTGCTGAAACTCGTGAGCCCTTAATAAGGAATTCGCCTGGTCCGTGTTGAACGCCTGGAAGTGCCGAAATCTGGTCAATGTTCCATGCCGGTAAACAGCTCAGGTATCTTTCTAAAACGTGTATGGCGGTAGCGTGGACTCCTTTAACCCCTCCGATCTCAAATCGATCCTTCATTCAAAGCGCGCCAACATCTACTACATCAGGCACTGTCGCCTGCTGGTGAATGGTGGGCGTGTCGAATACGTGACGGACGAGGGCAATCAGTCCCTTTACTGGAACATCCCAATCGCCAATACAACCGTTCTTCTACTCGGAACTGGCACGTCCATTACGCAGGCGGCCATGCGAGAGCTGGCCAAGGCTGGCGTAATGGTCGGATTCTCGGGAGGAGGCGGAACACCTTTGTTTTCTGCTAACGAGCGGGACTTTGAGGTGGCCTGGTTCTCTCCGCAAAGCGAATACCGACCCACGGAATATTTGCAGCACTGGGTTCGGTTCTGGTTCGACGACGCCTTGCGTCTCGAAGCGGCCAAGGCAATTCAGCGAGCCCGCATTGGCCGCATCGCAGAGCATTGGATGGACAATCGGGCGCTCACCGACAGTGGATTCGTCGTCCAGAAAGATAGGCTTCATTCAGCACTGGACGGTTGTTTGGCTGATATTGCCGTGGCTGCAGACAATATAGCCCTCCTGACAGCCGAGGCTCGACTCACGAAACTGCTATTTAAGCTCGCTTGCGGCGCCGTGAACTACGGTGATTTTGTTCGCGGCAAGAACGGCAGTGGAGCTGATCCCGCCAACCGCTTCCTGGATCACGGCAACTACCTGGCCTACGGCCTGGGCGCCACCGCCGCGTGGGTGCTTGGGCTTCCGCATGGGTTGGCCGTTTTGCACGGCAAGACCCGGCGGGGCGGGTTGGTGTTCGACATCGCAGACCTTGTGAAGGATGCGGTTGTTTTGCCCCAGTCCTTTGTCTCGGCGATGCGGGGTGATGACGAACAAGGTTTCCGTGAGTCCTGCATAGACAGTCTTACGCAGGCCGAGGCTCTCGATTTCATGATCGATACGGTGAAGTCGATAGCCGTCACAATTGGCAAACCCGGGCAATGAACATTCTGGTGATAGCACAGTGCACGAAAAATGCACTCTCTGAAACGCGGCGGGTCGTTGACCAGTTCGCAGAGCGGCGTGGCGAGCGCACTTGGCAAACCGCCATCACCAAACAGGGGATTGATACGCTTTACCGCCTATTGCGCAAGACGGCGAGGAAGAACACCGCAGTTGCCTGTCACTGGATTCGGGGAAAGAATCACAGCGAGCTGCTGTGGGTGGTGGGAGACGCACGGCAATTCAATTCGAGAGGCGCAACGCCGACCAGCACTACGAGTAGAAACGTTCTGCGAGCGGGCGACGAAAATGATTGGCACTCGGCTGAAGATATTCAACTGCTCGCCCGTTTAGCTGCTTTGTTCCACGATGTTGGAAAGGCAAACGATGCTTTCCAAAAGAAGCTAACCAGCTCCAAAGCGGTTTCTGATGCCTTCCGGCACGAGTGGGTGTCTCTGCGTTTGTTCGAAGCCTTCGTGGGCCTGGAGTGCCGCAGCGACAGAGATTGGCTAGAGCGGCTGGTAAAGCTGGATGGTAGTGAAAGCCTGGCAGTGCTGCAGGGGCTCAATAAAGACGGACTTGGCAGCTCTTTCAGTCCGTTCAAATCACTGAAGTTTCCGCTGGCCCGTATGATTGGGTGGTTAATTGTCAGCCATCATCGGTTGCCGACACCGCCGAAGGAGGATCGCAATCGTCTTTTGAAACCAGGGCCTCTTAGTCTGTTGCCGGGTGGCGTGATTCACGAATGGTGCGGCAGTCTTCCCGTCGTTGCGCAAGCCTCGCAGGCAGCTTGTTGGAGCTTCAAGGGTTTGTCCTTTAGCAGCCTCCACTGGCGGCAACACGCAAGCCGCGCGGCGACGGGCATCCTCAATCGACCTGGTCTATTTGGGAGTCAGGCGGAGACCAATCTTTCTAGCCCTTACGTTGTGCACCTGTCTCGATTGGCATTGATTTTAGCCGACCATTACTACTCATCTCAGCCGAGTCACGCGCGCTACGGTGATCCGACCACACCCGATGCGAATTGCCTCTATGCAAACTCGAGTCGTGACAAAGGAGGGTTGCCGCGATTGAAGCAGCGTCTTGACGAACATCTTATCGGCGTGGAAGTTAATGCAAGCCGTTTGATGCGATCGTTGCCCCGAATGGAGCAGAGCCTGCCGCGCATCGCGCGACACAAAGGGTTCCGCGAGCGCAGTGGCGGTGCTTTTCGCTGGCAGAACGGTGCTTTCGATCTTGCCGAGAGCTTGCGCGACAAAGCGATGGAGCATGGTTTCTTTGGAGTCAATCTGGCCTCCACTGGTTGTGGCAAGACCTTCGCTAACGCACGCATTCTTTATGGACTTGCGGACCCCCAGCTGGGGGCGCGTTTCACCGTCGCCTTGGGGCTGCGCACACTGACTCTTCAGACCGGTGATGCCTATCGGGAACGCCTTCACCTTGGTACTGAAGACTTGGCGGTAATGGTGGGCGGTGCGGCAACGAAGGCCCTTCACGAATACTACCGTGCTCGCGCCCGCGATCTCGCGACCGAAGGGAGTGAGTCGGCCGAGGATTTGCTACCCGCCTACAACCATGTTCGCTACGACGGAAGCCTTGAAGATGGTCCACTAAAGACTTGGCTTGGAAGCCAAGGCCAACGCGGGCAAGCAGCCAGTTTTCTGGACGCACCCGTATTGGTGTGTACTGTCGACCACCTGATGCCTGCCTGTGAAAGCACGAGAGGCGGCCACCATATTCTTCCCATGCTGCGGCTCATGACCTCTGATCTTGTTCTGGATGAGCCCGACGAATTTGATCTCGGTGACATTCCGGCGCTGACACGACTGGTGAATTGGGCCGGAATGCTTGGAAGCCGTATTCTGCTCTCGTCGGCGACTTTGCCGCCTGCCTTCGTGCAGGGGCTGTTCAGCGCTTACAACGCGGGCCGCGCCGAGTTCCAGCGTCACCGCGGGCAACCTGGCGTTGGGCAGGATATCTCCTGTGCGTGGTTTGATGAGTTCGACGCCGTCGCCGGAAGTTTTAGGGATGATCCGGACGGCATGGCTTTCCACGAGGCGCACACCAGTTTCATCGAACGACGTATCGCCAAATTGGCTGCGATCAAGGAGGTGAGGCGCCGCGCCGCCATACTGCCGGTGGCGATGATTACTTCGGATGCTAATGATCGCGCCAGCAAGCAGGCGCATATTGGCCGCGAGCTGGCGGAGTTGCTGCGCAACAAAGCCGTTGAGCTTCACCGTAATCATCACAGTGTCGATCCCGTGTCAGGAAAGCGTGTGAGCTTCGGCCTTATTCGCATGGCTAACATCGACCCGCTCTTCGACGTGGCGAGCAGCCTCTACTCGCTAGGCGCACCAGACTGGTGTCGGTTTCATCTTTGCGTCTACCATTCTCGTCATCCGATGCTGGTCCGGGCCGAAATAGAGCGAGAGCTGGACACCTTACTCAAACGTCACAAGCCAGAGGCAGTGTTCGATATCCCCGCCTTTCGCGAAAGGCTCGGGGCAAGTGAGGAGACTGATCAGATCTTTATCGTGCTTGCTACCGCAGTGGCCGAGGTTGGTCGGGATCACTGCTATGACTGGGCTATCGTAGAGCCATCTTCGATGCGCTCGATAATTCAATTGGCTGGTCGAGTAAAGCGCCATCGAGTGTTTAATTGCCCACCCGATTCCCCTAATATTCTGCTGCTCGATCAAAACATCCGAAGCCTGAAGCGACCAACCGGAGGGGTGGCGTTTTGTTGGCCCGGGTTCGAGAGTGCGGACTTCCCTCTCAAGACCCATCGCCTCTCCGAGTTGTTGACCCCGGAGCAGTGGCAGGTGATCGACGCTCGCTGCCGCATTCACCCACGGGAACATCTGGATGCAAAGGGCAACCTCGCAGACATTGAGCACGCGCGGCTATCAGATCTCATGCTGGGGGCGAGAGCTGGCGAAGAGCAACGGCAAATACAAATACCGGTGACCTGGTGGTGGAAGACTCGCGCCCACCTTTCCGGCGTTTTGCAGCAGTGCACTCGCTTTCGAGCTGACCCGCAGGGTCACCAGACCTATTTCTTTCGGCCAGACGAAAGCGGTTTGCATACGGAGTTTTGCTGGCTTGAGGAAGGTGGCAAGGAAATTTCGGTCGAAGGCAACCTGTTAGTGCGACTGCATGAAGCCACTTTGCCCCTGGGGCCCCGAATCTGCCCTTGGGGAACGGTCGATTACGGTTCTGCCCTGCAAAACCTGGCGGAAGCGCAGAGTATGGATCCGGTCGATTGCGCCAGAAAATTCGGTACCGTCGATCTTCCCGGCTCTGAACCCGAGCAGCGGTGGCGTTATCATCCGGCGTTGGGATTCAGTCGCGCTTGAACGCCAGTCCAATTGCTTAAGGAAATCCAGATGGAAGAAGCGTCACGAACAGTTCCAGTGTCTGGTGAAAGCCAACGTATCAAGGAGGAAATTGCCAGATTTCTTCGTGAAGATCGGCTTCAACCAAAGTTAGAGAAGCTTGAGGATGGTGACGATGAAGGCCGGCGGAAGTTGATTAACTCACATGAGCCGGCGAAATGGGTGGCAGACGCGGCGCGGCGTGTGACGCAGATCCAGCAAGTTACGCATGCGGTCAAGTTCACGCATCCATCGGCAGTTGGTTCTGGTTTCTACTGTGTTGGCAATCCGGCTGCTGGTGATACGGAAGTGGGCACCCACACCTTGGGTAGCCGACTCACGTCAGACGTGGTCGGAACCGTAGCTGCCCTTGATGTATACAAGTTTCTGAGTCTTTCGGTCGACAGTCGCACGCTATTGAATCGAGCAATGGCGAATGATCCGGCGCTTATCGAGGCACTATCTGACGTTACGGGTAATGCGACCGATTTGGTGGCTGCATTTGCAAGTCTGACAGAAGCCGCAGGTAGCCCGACTTCTCACACGCTCGCCAAACAACTGTACTGGCCGATGGAAGCTGATTCTTACCACCTCTTGGCGCCACTTTTGTCGTCACCGCTGGCTCATGCTGTGTACAAAACGATAGGCGAAGACCGATTCTCTGATGCCGCGAAGGCTGCTCGAGAAGCTCGTAGGACCGGCAAGACGTACGCGCATGGTTACAGCGAATACCCCTGCGTTGGTGTTCAAAAATTTGGCGGCTCGAAGCCGCAGAACATCAGTCTACTCAACATCGAACGTCGCGGCGTAAACTACCTGTTGGCTTCCGTGCCGCCTGTGTGGAAGTCCGCCGCAATTCGTCCGCCCGTCATGATAGAGACTGTTTTCGGGCGCTATTTCTATTGGCGCCCGGACGTGCGACGACTAGTCGGTGCACTGAAGGATTTCTTGAGTCGGGTGGTAGATGTCAGCAGCAATGCTCGCATTCGAAATGCTCGATCTGAAATGGTGGGTGATCTGTGTGGGGAAACGCTGCAGATGGCTGCAGAACTGCGCGGATCCCTGACACCCGGTTGGACGGCCCAGCCTGACTGCAGGCTCAATCTCGCCGAACAGTGCTGGCTTGATCCGGAGCGCGGCGTTTACGACACGGACTTCGCTGCGCTGTATCGACGGAACGAGTGGCAGGACGAGGTAAGTCTTCGGTTTGCAAACTGGCTTAATGCTCGCCTGCGAACTGACGAGATGCATCTCGGTGCAGCTGAGGCTGCGGCTTGGCAGGGGGCGCTTGGCAATGCACTGAACCTGCTGCGTGAGGATCTCGGCGGTGAATAACGGGGTCTCTCAGATCGAAGGTCTTCTAATTCTTCCGCACTTGAAAGTGCAGGGTGCCAATGCCATATCGAGCCCGCTTACGTGGGGTTTCCCTTCCCCCACTGCCTTTGTCGGGTTCGTGCACGCACTGGAACGGCGGTTGTCTGGGTGCTTCGGTAAGTCATTTGGCGGTGTGGGTATCGTCTGCCATGGCTTCGATGCTCAAGTCTCGAAACCGAATCGGCGCCAGCACTTCATTTTTACGCAGAGTCGTAACCCTGTGTACTTGCAGCGCGACGCACCAAAATTTATCTCGGCCGGAACGCCTGCCGCGATAGTTGAGGAAGGTCGTGCGCATCTGGAAGTAAGTCTCGTAGTTCCAGTTCTTGGCGGCTTTGACGAGAAGCAGGAAGAAGATCAATTCGCGGTTGAGGCTTACGATTGCGCCCTCAGCATGCGGATTGCTGGCGGCAGTGTCCTGCCGCCTAGTGGGTTACGCCAGCCGAAGCCACAGTGGGTGCCTTGGCCGGCAGTGGCCACGGAGCAGCGAAAGGCCTTCGTCCGCCTACGTCGGCAGCTTTTGCCGGGCTTTGCGTTGGTACATCGGCCTGACTTGTTGGCCGAGCGACTGGTAAAGCTGCGTGTGCAAGACATCGACGCCAATGCGTTGGATGCCCTGCTGGATATCACGCGTCGGAATTACGCACCCGTGCAACCAGAAGCAGAAGATAATTCCGCGTCGACTTCCGACAGTGTGGAATGGCAAGCAGAGAGGCGCCCAGGTTGGTTGGTGCCTTTGCCGATTGGCTATGCCGGCATCTCAAAGCTCTATTCCCCAGGGGAAGTGTCCGGTGCCCGTGACGACGCGACACCATTCCGCTTCGTAGAGAGTCTTTATTCTCTCGGCCAGTGGGTCAGCCCTCACCGGCTCACTGAGCTTGGCCAGATAATATGGAACGACAGCACGGATTCGGATGCTGGGCTCTACCGCTGTGTTAACCGCTACGCCGAGCTTTCCGAATTTCGCAATGAAACAGAACAGACCCGAACTCAAGGAGCATAGTCATGGCAAATGCAGAAATTTCCACAGCGTCGGTCCTTGCCTTCGAGCGCAAGCTTGATCCGTCTGACGGGTTGTTTTACGCCGGGCGTTGGAGTGACATTGAAGGTGGTTCCAAGTGGCCAGCTGTGACTCTTCACGAGAAATCTGTTCGTGGCACGATTTCACATCGTCTAAAAACAAAAGATCAGGATCCGGCAAAACTCGACGCATCCATCCAGTCGCCTAATCTGCAAACGGTTGATGTCGCTACGCTGCCGAACGAAGCCGATACCTTACGCCTCCGGTTCACGCTGCGAGTGCTTGGTGGCGCCGGTGTCCCATCCGCTTGCAACAAAGTGGATTATCAGACCAAGTTGCGCGCGACTGTGGAATCCTACGTGCGTGATCATGGTTTCGGCGAGCTTTCTCGCCGGTACGCCATCAATATCGCCAACGGGCGGTTCTTGTGGCGCAACCGCATGGGTGCGGAGCAAATTGTTGTTCAGGTACGCCATCTTGAAAAAGGGGAGATCAAGAAGGCTTGGCAATTCGACGCGCTGACGTTTGATCTCAGGGGTTTTCCCGAAGCGCCCAATGAAGCTATTCGCGAACTAGCCACCGTTATCGAACGTGGTCTCTCTGGTAAGGGCTACACGCTGCTCGAAGTGATCGCTTACGCCCGCGTGGGCGATGGTCAGGAGGTCTATCCGTCCCAAGAGCTGATTCTGGATAAGGGTGAAAAGAAGGGGCAAAAGAGCAAGACGCTATACGAGGTTGGGACGGTGGCGGCAATGCATAGCCAGAAGATTGGGAATGCCCTCCGAACAATCGATACCTGGTACCCCGCCGAAGAGGGCGACGAACTTGGCCCTATCGCCGTAGAGCCTTTTGGGTCCGTTACCAATCAAGGCAAGGCGTATCGCCAGCCCAAGGCCAAGGCCGACTTTTACTCGCTGCTGGATGCTTGGGTTCTCAAGGACTCGCCACCCAAGAACAAGAACGACCAGCACTACGTTATGGCCGTTCTTGTCCGTGGCGGGGTGTTCGGCGATAGCGACAAGGAATAGTTATCGTGAACTTGGACGCCTTTGCGGATATCAAACTCTTGGCAGATCCGGAGTTCCCCGCGCCGATGCTGATGAACGCACTGTTCAGCAAGTTTCACCGACATCTAACGAAGTTTGGTGCCGGTTCGATCGGTGTGAGCTTTCCCGACTCAAGAGATCCTGGTAAATCGCTTGGTCCTAGGCTGCGGCTTCATGGCAACTTTGTAGATTTGCAGCGTTTTCTCGCAACTGACTGGCTGTCCGGCATGCGAGACCACGTAGCTATCGCTCCACCCGAGGCCGTTCCATCGGGCGCTCGTCACCGGGTCGTTCGACGCGTTCAAGCAAAGAGTAACCCGGAGCGCGAGCGCCGTCGCTTGATCGCACGCAAGGGAATCTCCGAAGGGGAGGCTCGTATCGCGATACCCGATTTCTGCGCGGAGACGTTAACCCTGCCTTTCCTTGTGCTTAAGAGCGGAAGCACCAAACAACAGTTTCGATTGTTTGTCGACCACCTGCCGTTGCGCGACGACGCGCAGCAGGGTGTGTTCAATGCCTATGGGCTTAGTGCCAGCGCGACGGTTCCCTGGTTCTGACCCTTAATTTCGGCCTATGCGTAACACCCTGATTTTCAAGGCTCGGGACGGTGCGCCCAAATATTGGGATCGGCGACCAGTTCTGATGATTTGTCCTATCGAATCAGCAAGTTGTTGTCGATAGTTTGCTGTTCACTGCCGGATAGGCAGCTCAGAAACGCTTGATCTGCCCACGAGCGGAAAAAACAATGTTCACTGCCGGATAGGCAGCTCAGAAATCGAAAACTTCCGACTCCACCTTCTTCTTGGAGTTCACTGCCGGATAGGCAGCTCAGAAACGAGTGAAAGGCCAGATAGCCAGCCGGTCGCGGTTCACTGCCGGATAGGCAGCTCAGAAAATGACCGAAGCCGATCGCATCGCCGGTCTGGTGTTCACTGCCGGATAGGCAGCTCAGAAATTACTTATAGATAATGGATAGAATAGAAAGTAGTTCACTGCCGGATAGGCAGCTCAGAAACATGTTCGTGAGGATCGAGCCGATGCCCTGAGGTTCACTGCCGGATAGGCAGCTCAGAAAAATGCCGGTCTCATAGAAGTACATGCAAGGGCGTTCACTGCCGGATAGGCAGCTCAGAAAGTAATGTCGGATGGCGCCCTGCTGTGCGTCCGGTTCACTGCCGGATAGGCAGCTCAGAAAACAGCACTGCGAGACATTTGCGACTCGATGAAGTTCACTGCCGGATAGGCAGCTCAGAAAGAAGAAGTCGCGGAAGGAATGGAAGATGACGTGTTCACTGCCGGATAGGCAGCTCAGAAAGTTAGATTATGATGAGCACGAGGACAACACGGGTTCACTGCCGGATAGGCAGCTCAGAAAGTAGTAACTATCAACAAGAATATCAGCAACAGGTTCACTGCCGGATAGGCAGCTCAGAAAAGACACCGCCGCGCTAGTCCGTTCGCTGTTCGGTTCACTGCCGGATAGGCAGCTCAGAAATATATAGGACAGGGTTTTCAGGTTACTACGGTGTTCACTGCCGGATAGGCAGCTCAGAAAAGTTGTTTTGTCACTTTGACTTTTGATGATGCGTTCACTGCCGGATAGGCAGCTCAGAAAATCGAGACCCTGGGCTGTTGCGGCGTCGCGCTGTTCACTGCCGGATAGGCAGCTCAGAAAAATGGGCTATTCGCTGTATTCATGAGGCTCAGGTTCACTGCCGGATAGGCAGCTCAGAAACGCATGGCTTTACGCTGGCGGGCGCGCTCAATGTTCACTGCCGGATAGGCAGCTCAGAAAGATTGGCTGGCTGACTATCACAGCGGCGATGAGTTCACTGCCGGATAGGCAGCTCAGAAAGAGTAGGGGGATAAGGTGACGGCCATGACCAAGTTCACTGCCGGATAGGCAGCTCAGAAACTGCGGGCAATGTATCGGCTGCCGGCTGGAGCGTTCACTGCCGGATAGGCAGCTCAGAAATCGTCGGTCGGATCAGACCCAGGCCCCTGCAAGTTCACTGCCGGATAGGCAGCTCAGAAATCACCAAGCCCTGCCGAGCCTTGCCGTGCCAGGTTCACTGCCGGATAGGCAGCTCAGAAATGAAAGGGTTGTGATCGGCGATGCCACGCTGTGTTCACTGCCGGATAGGCAGCTCAGAAAATTCGGCCCCAGCGTCTAGCTCGGCGATCAGCGTTCACTGCCGGATAGGCAGCTCAGAAAGGTATGTTTGTCTCGCAGCTGATCAGGAACAGGTTCACTGCCGGATAGGCAGCTCAGAAACCCGACGTCAGAAGGTGACGGCGACAAGGGTCGTTCACTGCCGGATAGGCAGCTCAGAAATGTACGACTACGCAGCCCGCATGGACAGCACGGTTCACTGCCGGATAGGCAGCTCAGAAAACTGCCACTGCGCATTGGCGCCGGGGTTCCGTGTTCACTGCCGGATAGGCAGCTCAGAAAAAGCATCGCGCTCGGCTTCGACGGCCGCCGGGGTTCACTGCCGGATAGGCAGCTCAGAAATAGTGGTGTGCGGCGCTCTCTGCCATGCGCTGGTTCACTGCCGGATAGGCAGCTCAGAAATACAGCCGGAATCCACCGCGCATAGGCGGTGGGTTCACTGCCGGATAGGCAGCTCAGAAACTGTGAATAGGCAAGCATCGGGTTAAGCCCGGGTTCACTGCCGGATAGGCAGCTCAGAAATGGGGATCGTTCAAGCGGGACGTTGCCAGGACGTTCACTGCCGGATAGGCAGCTCAGAAATCCAGGAACACGAACTCCGAGAGCTTGAAGTCGTTCACTGCCGGATAGGCAGCTCAGAAAACGAGCTTACCCATTGGACGGGCGCGAAGCATGTTCACTGCCGGATAGGCAGCTCAGAAAACTAGGAGTAACTGACCCATGGAATACAGCAAGTTCACTGCCGGATAGGCAGCTCAGAAAGCAAAGCTGTGGCACTGGCTGCCGGGCACAGCGTTCACTGCCGGATAGGCAGCTCAGAAAAATAAAGGCCGTCGCCGTTTATGATTGAACCCGTTCACTGCCGGATAGGCAGCTCAGAAATAAAGCAGCCGTAAAGCCTCAGCGCCGCTAGGGTTCACTGCCGGATAGGCAGCTCAGAAAGGAGCACAGAGGGCTGGCCAGGCATTCCGTGCGTTCACTGCCGGATAGGCAGCTCAGAAATGAGAAGGTCACGTATTCGCCGGTCGGACTATGTTCACTGCCGGATAGGCAGCTCAGAAACGAAACTCGGAACCAGTGCGTGGTCGTGTCGTGTTCACTGCCGGATAGGCAGCTCAGAAAATGAGCGGCACGATCGAAGCACTGAAGGCCGCGTTCACTGCCGGATAGGCAGCTCAGAAATCATTAACGCCGGTCGCTAGTACCGCGTTCGGGTTCACTGCCGGATAGGCAGCTCAGAAAATGAACGACCGGCAGCTTGAGATCATAAAGCGGTTCACTGCCGGATAGGCAGCTCAGAAAAGAATCTATTGTCCTCGTTGATACCCATTTCAGTTCACTGCCGGATAGGCAGCTCAGAAAGAATAGGACTCAAGGTTATCAGCCGCCACTGCGTTCACTGCCGGATAGGCAGCTCAGAAATAAAAAAATACCGCAGTACATAATTCGACACGGTTCACTGCCGGATAGGCAGCTCAGAAATTTGCGGTGCCATCCCCTAGGCATGGTCCCGAGTTCACTGCCGGATAGGCAGCTCAGAAACGCATGGTTCAGCAGCGCCAGGCATTCGCCGAGTTCACTGCCGGATAGGCAGCTCAGAAACGCTAAATAAGCCGGCCAATGCGCAGCGGGCCGTTCACTGCCGGATAGGCAGCTCAGAAAATTGGATCAAAGCCCTACGCGATAACGACAGGGTTCACTGCCGGATAGGCAGCTCAGAAAATTTTCACGCTGTGCGTGCTGTCGATGTGGGCGTTCACTGCCGGATAGGCAGCTCAGAAAAAAGCAACGGCACCATCGACGTCCCCCCGCTTTCAGTAGCGCAGGGCTTCAGAGTCTTCCGGCATTTGAAGTTCGTCCCTTTTTCGTAGCATTCAGAACTAGGATTTCGGGGCACCAGATGGAAATGGATAAACACGATGAGGCGCGGATAGTGCGGATAGTACTTTTAAACGACCTGCTCTACCGAATCCCGCCAGGCCGGCATCCTGAATCCCAGCCACTCCCGGCTTGCTTCGGCCATGCCGGCAACACAGAGCGGTGCCTCGACACGAATCCTCCCACCCGTTCACTGCACCGCAAGCGGCATTGCGGCCGTGCGAATTGATGGGGCATGCACCCGCCTTACCCGCTGCGGGTTCCTCGGCAGCAGGCGATCGTCATCTTGACTCAGGAGCGCATCAGATCAGCCGCACCTGTGTCGGCGGTGCGCGTGCGCCGAGCGGCAGCTCGGGTGGGTGCCGATCCGGCGCAGTCTTCTCCATCTGCGCCAGGATCTTCGCGATGACTGTCGGCTCCTCGATGCTGGCAATCACCTTGAGCTTCCCGCCGCAGCGCGCGCAGGCCTCGATATCGATCCCGAAGACGCGCTTC
>Ga0163151_10007495_pt1 | contig 12716 bp, 10 predicted proteins | sample OliLakLV19MP5IB2_FD_145596 | JGI IMG/M metagenome (GOLD analysis project Ga0163151, IMG submission 145596) | Freshwater microbial mat bacterial communities from Lake Vanda, McMurdo Dry Valleys, Antarctica - Oligotrophic Lake LV.19.MP5.IB-2 | ecosystem: Environmental > Aquatic > Freshwater >...
TCCCAGCTTCGCTTCCCTGATCGCGCTTCGCGGCGCGATCAGGGAAGCGAAGCTGGGACGCGTGGACCTCGTGTTCGGCGCGCTTCGCGACAAGGATTTTTCCGGTATCGCGCGCCAGTTGGCGCCAATCGCGGCGCGCGTCACCACGGTGGCCGTTCCTTCGAACCGGTCCGCCGATCCGCGCGCGCTGGCGCGGTTGCCGGTGTGGAGAACGCGGGCCACGGCGGCGCGGAACCTGGAAGCCGCGCTTGCCGGCGTGGAGAATCGCGCTCCCCGGATTCCGGTGCTGGTCACCGGCTCGCTTTACCTCGTCGGCGCCGCGCGAGCGTGGCTCTCACGTAAAAGGAGTTCTCAATGACTTTTCGAATCGGCATCGACCTCGGCGGCACATCCGCCAAGATCGGTCTCGTCAATTCCTCGAAGAAGATCGTTGCCGAGGGTTCGGTGCCGTCGGCCGATTTCCCGGATCCGAAAGACCTCGCCAACCACGTGGCGGACGTCTGCGCCCGCCTGAGCGCGGGCAGGAAAATCCAGGGCGTGGGCGTCGGCGTGGCGGGGGACATCGATTCGAACAAAGGCGTCGTGCGCGTCTCACCCAACCTCGGCTGGAAGAACGTTCCTCTCAAGCGGTTGCTCTCGCGCCGCCTCAAATGGCCGGTCACCGTCGACAACGACGCCAAGGCCGCGGCCTGGGGCCTCTATCACACCCAGGTTCCCAGAACGATCAAGCATCTGATCGTCATGACCCTGGGAACCGGCGTGGGCGGGGGCGTGATTCTGAACGGCGTGCTTCATCGCGGCGCCACGGGCAGCGCGGGCGAGGTCGGACACATGAACATCGAAGAGAACGGACCGCTGTGCAACTGCGGCAACCGCGGCTGCCTTGAGACCTACGTCGGCCGTCCGCACATCGAAAAGAAAGTGCGAGCTGCCCTCGAGGGGGGCCAGAAGAGCAGCCTGCAGGCCCTCTTCAACAAGGACCCCGACCTGATCACGCCCCTGGCCGTGTCGGAAGCCGCGGAGAACGGCGACGCTTACGCGATCTCCATTTGGAACGACATTGGCCGGGCGCTCGGCATCGCGGTGGGCGACCTCGTGTATCTCCTCAATCCCCAGATGATCTGCTTCGCCGGGGGCCTCTCTCAGGCCCGCGAGCTTTTTCTTAAACCGCTCCGAGAGACGCTTGCCCTGCGCTCCTTCAAGACGCCCGTCAACGCGGTCCGACTCAAAGTCGCCGCCAACGCGGCCAACATCGGTGTCGTCGGCGCGTCGCTCCTTTAAGGCGCGCCGCGGCTTCTCCGCGGCCCTCCTGTTTGGCGCGGTTTTCCTTCCCGCTTCGGCGGTCCGCGCCGTCACTCCCTCCGCCGTGGGACCGTCTACCGCCACAGCACAAGCGATTGAATCGACGGTCGATATTTCGACCGTGACCGGCGCTACCATCGAGTTCAACGATTCCACCGGCATCGCCATCGTTGAGGGAAACGCGATGGTCACGTCGTCCACCGCGACCATGAAGGCCGACAAGATCACCATTGATAGCAACGCGAAGACCGGACACGCCGAGGGCCATGTGGAGATCATCCACGGGTCCGGCACGATCAGCGGAACCGAGGCGAGGTATAACTGGGAGCGGTCCACCGGCACGATACGAGGCGCGGCCGGCGTCAGCCCGCCATGGCGTTTCTGGGCTGACGAAATGGAGGAGCAATCCCGGAACGTGTACCAGATGACGGGGGGCTCGCTGACGAGCTGCGAACTCGACCCGCCGCACTACGCGATTTTCGCCTCGAGCGCCAACGTGCGCGTGGGCGATCGCGCCCGGATGCGCCACGCGCGACTCCGCCTGGACATCACGCCGTGCTTCTATTTTCCGTATTACACCCGATCGCTCAAGAAGCAGAAGTACTCGATCCGTATTGAGCCCGGAAATTCAAACCGCGATGGTTTTACCAACCGGACGACCGTGGGGTACCCGTTCTCGCGCAACACCTATACGAAGTTCCGCTGGGACTATCTCGAGCGCACCGGCAACGGCGGCGGCATTGAGCACCGGTACTTCAACCCCAACATCAAGGGTGACATCGACGCCTATTACATCCGCGACACGAACGTGGACCTGGCGCCCGACAGCAAGCGTTACTCCATCCTGTGGAACCATTATCAGCGCCTGACTCCGCGGCTGACCGCCAACGCGAAGCTCGATGTGAAGAGCGACCAGGTGTTCGGCAACCAGTTCTCGAGCGTGGGTAACGACGTCCGAATTGAGAATCAATCGCGCGGCGTTATTTCGGAGGGCGGCCTGGCTTACCAGTTTCCGCGGGCGGCCCTTCAGGTCCAGGTGGACCGGCGTGACCGCTTCGATTCGACCGTTTCCTCGCAGAACTTCATCAGCAAGCTGACGCTTCCGTCGGTCACGTATAACACGATCCCGATCGATTTCAAGCACCTGCCCTTCTACACGAGCTTTTCCGCGAACTTCCGCAACGAGACGCTCGAACGAACGGTGCCGACGCAAACGCTCCGCTATCAGCGTTCCGCGAGCACCGGCGTGCAGATCAAGCGCGATTTCCGCGTCCGCAAAACTCTCACCGTCACGCCGCTGGCGAGCTATAACGAAATCTGGCAGGACCGCGACCTGTCCACGGGGAACGCGAGCAAGGACGTGTATGTCGGGCGCTACACGGTGGGCACGGACATTCGCAAGCGCTTCGGGCGGTCGATCGATACGACCGTCAACTATCTTTACGGCGAGCGGCTCGAACGTAATCGCACCACGCTCGACACCGAAGCCGATGACCGCGGCGTGGAAACCCACCGGGTCGCTTCTTCGCTCGTCAGTCGGATCGGTCGGAACACCCGCATGAGTTTTTCGTCCGGTTACAACTTTCTGCGCGCGCCTCGAAGCGACCCGTCCAGGTTCGACCACCAGGCCGCCCGCGTCACGCCGCCCAGCGCCGACCTCCAGGTCCAGGCCACGAAGAACGTGAGTCTTTACTTCCGCGAGACGTATCAACTCTTCGATTTCACGACCCGCCGCAACGTGCGAACGCCGCTCAACACCTCGGGCGAGGTGCAGGTGGGAAACATCGCCGGCCGGACATACTTTTCCCAGGGTTTCAGCTACACGAAGCCAATCGCGGACATGCCGTCCGACCTGATTCTGACGAACAAGCTGCGTTTTTTTCCGTCCCTGCGCTGGCATCTGGACTTTTTCGTGAGTTATCGGGCAACCGGACAGAGCAAACTGAACTATCATAAGGTCCTGCCGATCGAGAAAACCCTGCGGGTGTCCCGCGATCTCCATTGCTGGGTGCTGCGCATGGAGTTCTCGGAACGGCCCGGAAGAAAGGAAGCGTCTTTCTACGTCGATTTGAAGTCGAATCTCACGTCGCAGCGCAACCTTTTTGCCAAACCGTCGGATCTGCCGGAAGCGCCAGTCGATGTAGCCGATGTGTTTCCGGAGCCGGGCGAGGCGACAACGCCTGATGTGCCGGCCTCCTATTAATAGGAGGGAGATGTGTTAAACTTCCGTCGATGGTTTCTCGCGATTCTTCGAACGGAATCATCAGAAGCTCGTAAATAGGTCAACTTTAAGACTGTTAAGCCACCCTGAGGGGGAAATGTGAAGAAAGTTTGCATGATCGGCACCGGATACGTCGGACTCGTAACCGGCAGCTGCCTCGCCGACATCGGCCACCAGGTCATCTGCATCGATAAGGACAAATCCAAGATTGATGTCCTGAACGCCGGCGGTATTCCGATTTACGAACCCGGCCTCAAGGAACTGGTCGACCGCAACCGCAAGAAAAAGCGAATCCGCTTTTCCACCGACATCAAGGAAGGCGTTCAGTTCGCCGACATCGTTTTCATTGCCGTCAACACCCCGCCCCTTCCCGACGGCGGCGCGGATCTGAGCTTCGTCGAGGCCTGCACCCGGGAAGTGGCCAGCCACGCCAACGGCAAGAAGCTCCTCGTTGAAAAATCCACCGTGCCGGTGCAGACCGGCGAGCGCATCACGCAGACCCTGGCGGTGTTCAACGCCAAAGCCGGCCTGATCGAAGTGGCCTCGAACCCGGAGTTTCTCCGCGAAGGCTCCGCGATCGCGGACTTCTCAAAGCCCGATCGAATCGTGGTCGGCGTCCAGTCGAAGTGGGCCGAGAAGATGATGCGCGATCTCTACAAGCCCGTGAAGGCCCCGATGGTGATCACCGACATCAAGAGCGCCGAGCTCATCAAGCACGCCTCGAATTCCTTCCTCGCCATCAAGATCTCCTACATCAACGCCCTCGCAGAAATCTGCGAGAAGGTGGGCGCGGACGTGACGAAGGTGGCCGAGGGCATGGGCCTCGACTCCCGCATCGGTCGCGCTTTCCTTCACGCCGGCATCGGCTACGGCGGCTCGTGCTTCCCAAAGGACGTTTCAGCCTTCATCAAGATCGCCGAGCTCAACGGCTACGACTTCAAAATGCTCAAAGCCACTGAACAGATCAACAACGAAGCGCGCAAGCAGATGGTGCGCAAGCTCGAATCGGTCATCTGGACCGTGAAAGGCAAGACCATCGGCGTTCTCGGTCTCGCGTTCAAGCCGAACACCGACGACCTCCGCAATGCCCCCGCGATCGACATCATCGAAGAGCTCCTGGCGCGTGGCGCCAAAGTTCGCACCTACGACCCGGTTGCCATGGACCGGTTCAAGCAGCTTCAGCCCGACATCACCTATTGCACTTCGGGTCTCGACGTCGCGAAGGGTTGCGACGGGCTTCTCCTGGTCACCGAATGGCCAGAGTTCAAGAAGCTCAGCCCTGCCAAGCTCAAGTCTGTCATGCGCGCGCCGGTCATTGTCGACGGCCGCAACGCCTTCGACCCCGAGAAAATGGGGAAGGCCGGCATCAACTACCAGAGCGTCGGGCGCGCGTCTTACGTCGTCCGCGACCGCCGCAAACCCACCCAGTTAAAAGTCGTCGCCTAGCCGGACTTACCCTCGCGGAACGATTTCACTAGTATCGTTTCGCCGGATGAAACCGCTGCGCGTCGTCCATCTCGTTTACTACGGGTACGAAAAAACCGTCATCGATTCCCAGGTGGTGGCTCCCGCTCTTCGCCTTGCGGCGGAGGGAATTGACGTTGAACTGGTGTTCCTCGAAGACCTGATACCGTGGCTTCGTGGCGATTGGCGCCCCCGAAAAGCGGAGCTGACCGCCGCCGGACTTCGCGGCCACTTCCTTCCCCGCATTCCCCGCAATTTCCTCGGCCTCAACACGCACCGACTCGCCCGTCTCTTCGCCCGCTTCCTCAGCTTGCAGCCGACCCTTGTGGTTCACGCGCGCGGTTTTCAGGGGGCTGATGTCCTCCTCCCGATTAAAGCCGCGAACCCCGGCCTCAAGCTGATCTGCGACGCCCGCGGCATCGAGTGGGCGGAATACGAACTCGACATCCGCACGCGCCGGGGGCGGGCGCTCAACGGCGTCGAATCGGCCTGGCGAAAAGCGCTCGAAACCATCGAGCGGCGCGCCGTCGCCGGCAGCGATGCGGTTTTCTGCGTGTCGCGCGCCATGATTCCGTTTTTGCGCAAGCGCTCCGATCGGGACGAGGAATCTTTCGACTACGTTCCCTGCGCGGTGGACGTGGATGTGTTCTCGAAGGGTCTCGAGCGGCGCGAGGAGACACGCCGGGAGCTCGGGGCCGGCGACGGTCCGGTGATGGTCTATTCGGGCTCGATGAGCGTCTGGCAGGTACCCGAGACGTCGGCGAAGATCGCCGCGCGCTTCCTCCAGATGGAGCCCGAGGCCCTCTTCCTGATTCTGTCGCCCACGCCCGCGGAATTCGAGGCCCTGGCGTTGGGCGCGGGCGTCCCCAAAGAGAGGCTCCGTGTCATCCGCGCCGCGCACGCCGACGTTCCGCGCTACCTCGCCGCCGCGGACGTGGCCATTCTCCTTCGCGTGGAGAACGTCGTCAATCGTTACGCCTGCCCCACCAAGTTCGCCGAGTATCTCGCTTGCGGGCTTCACGTTCTCGCCACCCCGGCCGTCGAGGAGGTGGCGTCGACCATCCGGGAGACCGGTTGCGGCACCCTCATGGCGTCGCTCGACGATGACGCCGAGATCGACCGCGCGCTCAAGGCCACGCTGGTGGGCGCCCGCGGCGCGGCGACCCGCTCGCGGATGTCCGTGGCCGTGGCCCGGGACAGGTATGACTGGTCCCGCCATTTGGCCACGTTGAAAAAATGGTACCTTCACCTCGCAAAAATCCCCTCATGAGCGCCAACAAGCCTAAAGTCATCGTCGTCATGCCCGCCTACAACGCCGAGAAGACGCTCGAGCGCACCCTTCATGATATCCCCGCGGGAGCGTGTGACGAGGTTATCCTGGTCGACGATTGCTCGGTCGACGGCACCTACGCCCTGGCTCAGAAGCTCGGGCTTGTGGCTGCCCGTCACGAAAAGAACCTGGGCTACGGCGGCAACCAGAAGACCTGTTACCGCATGGCGATCGAACGCGGCGCCGATATCGTGGTGATGCTCCATCCCGATTTCCAGTACGACGCCCGCCTCATTCCGTACATGACGGGCCTCCTTCGCGACGGCGTGTGCGACGTGATCCTTGGCAGCCGCATCCGCACGAGGCGCGAGGCCCTCGAAGGCGGCATGCCGCTCTATAAGTATCTGATGAACCGCCTTCTCACCCTGTTTGAGAACCTCGTTCTCGGTATGGCCGTTTCCGAGACCCACACCGGTTACCGCGCGTATCGGCGCGAGGCGCTGCAAGCCGTGGCTTTCGAGCGCAACTCCAACGACTTTGTGTTCGACCAGCAGATCATCGCCCAGTTCGTCCACGCCCAGCAGCGCATCGGAGAGATCCCGGTGCCCACCCGTTATTTCAGCGAGGCGTCGTCGATCAGTTTCCGCCGGAGCGTGGTCTACGGAGTCGCAACGCTTTACACGATGATGCGCTATGTACTGCACGTTGCCGGCATCTGGAAATACCGGATTTTTCAGAAGGAGCCCGCCTGATGGCCACATTCGCCCTTCTGGTGCCGGTGATGAACGAGGCCCGGACGCTCGATTCGGTCCTCGACCTGCTTCTGGCCATTCCGCGCGTCGACCAGTGCATCGTGATCAACGACGGTTCGCGCGACGGCACCGCTGATGTGCTCAAGCGTCGCCTGGCGGCGGGGGACCCGCGCCTGCGGGTCGTCACCCACGAGCGCAATCGCGGCAAGGGCGCGGGCATCCGCTCCGGTCTGTCCGCGGTGACCACCGATTTCGCGATCGTGCAGGACGCCGACACGGAGTACGACCCCGCCGACCTTCAGCGCATCTTCGACGCGCTTGAGAAAAAAGAGGCGCCTGTGGTGTTCGGTTCCCGCTTTCTCCGCCCCAACCCGAACCTCTACAAGTCCTATCTCTTCGGCAACAAGCTTCTGACCGGCATTGCCAATCTGCTGGGCGGGGGGAAACTCACCGACGCCTACACCTGCTACAAGGGTATGCCCATCGACCTCTGGCGCCGTCTTCAGCTCGTTTCCTCCGGCTTTGAGATCGAGGCGGAGATTGTCATGAAGTGCCTTCTCGCCGGCTGGCGGGTTCTCGAAATTCCGATTTCTTACCGACCGCGGAGCTTTGCCGAAGGGAAAAAGATCCGACCCAGGGATGCCATCAAGGGCATCATGAAAATGTTCCGCATCCGGTTCATGACGCCACGGATCGCGGACGTCGCGTGAGCGCCCGCCTCGCATTCGTCATCACGGATTCGGGAATCGGCGGGACTGAGAAGGCCCTCCTTCAACTTCTGGAACGCGTCGATCGCACCCAGTTCCGGCCAGTGGCGGTCATCATCATCAAGGGACGCCGTGAAATGGCGGAGCGCTGGGAAGCCCTGAAGATTCCGGTCATCACCATCGGCATGGGACGGTGGCCCACGCCCATGGCGCTCTCGCGGTTGCGCGCCCACCTCGACCACCTCCAGCCCGACGCCGTCCACGCCTTTCTCTACCACGCCATCCAGCTTTCCCGGCTCGCGTCGAAGGACCGCCGCTGGAAGCTGATCACCTCGCCGCGCGTGAACTACCGCTTCGCTTCCAGGTTCGCGATCGCCATAGACCGGCGTCTGCGACGCCGCGATGCCCTGTCCATCTGCGAGAGTCGCGCGGGACGGGATAGCCTTCTGAAGATGGGATACCCGCCCGAGACCGTCGCCGTGGCGCCCAACGGCGTTGACGTGGCAACGTTCGCCCGCAACGACGAAGCCCGCGCTCGCCTTCGCGGCGAGTGGGGCGTGGCGGAGGGGGAGCTCGTGGTGGGAGCGGTGGGCCGGCTGCACGCCCAGAAGGGTTTCGATCTGCTCATTCGCGGCGTCTCCGAGCTATCGAGGAGCCCCGTCAAATTTCGCGTGGTCATCGCCGGCATCGGACCTGAGGGCGGCGCGCTGGGCGGCCTGGCCTCCGAGCTCAAGGTGCCGGTAACGTTTCTCGGCGAGCGTTCGGACGTTCCCGCGCTCCTTTCGGCCTTCGACATCTTCGTCCAGTCGTCGCGTTACGAAGGAATGTCAAACGCGCTTCTGGAAGCCATGGCCGCCGGCCTTCCCTGCGCCGCCACGGCGGTCGATGGCACGATGGATGTGGCGAAGGACGGCGAGAACATTCTTCTGGTCAGGCCCGAAGACCCCGTCGCTCTCGCCGTGGCGATCGGATACCTTATCGAGAAGCCCGATCTCCGGAGGCGGCTCGCGGAGAATGCTATTATTGCCGCCCGTAACTTATCCGTGGAACGAATGGTCAGCGCTTTCCATGAAGCCTACCGGACCGTCCTTTCCCACCAAATCTGAGGCGAACTCCCATGGCCGTGCCGTTTCTCGACATCCGCATCCAAGATGAGCAGACGCGCTCGCAGATCGTTTCCGTCCTCACCGAGCTCGTTCAGAAGACCAATTTCATCGGGGGTCCTGAGGTCGAGGGGTTCACCAAGGAATTCGGCGACTATTGCGGTGGGCGCTGCGTCACCGTTGCCAACGGCACCGACGCTCTTATCCTGGCCCTGCGCGCGCTCGGCATCGGCGCGGGCGACGAGGTCATTACCGTTCCCTTCACGTTCATCGCCACCGCCGAGGCCATTTCCAACGTCGGCGCCACCGCCCGTTTCGTCGACATCGACCCGAAGACCTACAATATCGACGTCTCGAAGCTCGCCGCCGCGATCAACCCGAAGACCAAAGCGATCATGCCCGTGCACCTGTTCGGTCAGGTGGCCGACATGGACCCGATTCTCAAAATCGCGCGCGAGAAGAACCTCAAGGTGATCGAAGACGCCTGCCAGGCGCATGGCGGGGAATATCGCGGCAAGCGCGCCGGCTCGTTCGGCGACGCCGCCTGCTTCAGCTTTTATCCGACGAAGAACCTGGGCGGCCTGGGCGATGGCGGCGCCATTATTGTCCAGTCGCCGGAGCTCGGCGCGAAGATCGCGCAGTTGGCCGACCACGGACGCCTTGACCGTTACCGCCACGCCGTCGAGGGCGTCAACAGCCGGCTCGACGCGTTCCAGGCCGCGGGCCTTCGCGTGAAGCTCCGCCAGCTTCCCGCGCGCAACGAACGCCGCCGGAAGATCGCCGATGCCTACAACAAGGGCCTCTCCGGCCTTTCCTTCGTCACGACGCCCACGGTGCCGTCGCACATCGTGCCCGTCTGGCATCTCTACAGCGTCGAGAGCCCGCACCGCGACGCGCTGATGGAGCACCTGAAGGCCAAGGGCATCGGCTGCGGCGTGTACTACCCGATTCCGCTTCATCTCCAGCCGGCCTATGCGCGCCTCGGCCTCAAACAGGGCGCGTTCCCGGTCTCCGAGCGCGCATCCGAGCGCATTCTGGCCCTTCCGATGTTCCCCGAGATGACCGACGCCCAGGTTGATGAGGTCATCGCTGCGGTCAAGTCGTTCCCGCCTCCGCGCTGACCGCATGCTCGGCCTCGACCTTTCCCGCGAATCCACGTTGCCGGCGCCCGAAGTTTCGGTCGTCGTTCCCATTTACAACGAAGAAGAGAACATTCCGCTTCTCCTCCCGCGGCTGGAAAGCGCGCTCAAGGGCATCGATCATGAGATACTTCTGATCGACGACGGATCGGAGGACCGCTCAATGGAACTCCTCCGGGCCGCCGCGGCGAAAAACAGGCGCCTGAAGGTTCTCTCGTTCTCCCGCAACTTCGGCCACCAGGTTGCAGTGACGGCGGGTCTCGAGTACTCACGGGGCAAAGCCGTCGTGGTCATCGACGCTGACCTTCAGGATCCGCCGGAAGTTATTCCCACGATGGTCGCCAAATGGCGTGAAGGTTTTGACGTGGTGTACGGGCAGCGCGCGCGGCGCGAAGGGGAAACCTTCATGAAGAAGGCGACAGCCTCGCTGTTTTATCGGTTGATGCGAGGCCTCACCCATTTCGCGATCCCCGTGGACACGGGGGACTTTCGCCTCGTGAGCCGCCGCGCCACCGACGCCTTCCTGGCCATGCCGGAGCGCCAGCGTTTCGTGCGCGGAATGTTCTCGTGGGTGGGGTTCAAGCAGACGGGCGTGATCTACAATCGCGAGGTGCGGCAGTTCGGTCAGACGAATTACACCTATGCCAAGATGACCCGGCTCGCCTTCGACGGCATCACGTCGTTCTCCTACGTCCCGCTCAAGCTCGCCTCGTACGTGGGCTTCGTTTCCGCGGCCTTCGGCTTCCTGATGATCGTCTACTCGGTTTACCAGAAGCTTTACGGCACCGGCACGATGAAGGGCTGGACGTCGATGATGGTGATCGTGCTCTTCCTGGGCGGCACGCAGCTCCTGATGATCGGCCTGCTCGGCGAATACGTGGGACGCGTGCACGACGAGCTCAAGAAGCGCCCGCTGTACCTCATCCGCGAGCGCGCCAACCTCGACGCGCCCGACGCCCAATTGCTACATTAGCCAGGTGAAACGAGCGCTCATCACCGGCATCACCGGCCAGGACGGCTCCTATCTCGCCGAGCTCCTGCTCTCCAAGGGATACGAAGTCCACGGCCTCGTCCGCCGCGCGAGCCAGTTCAATACCCACCGGCTTGCGCACATCTACGAAGACCCGCACAAAAGCGGCCGCCGTCTCCACCTTCACTACGCCGATCTGACCGAAGGCGCGTCGCTCACGCGCGCCGTGCTCGACACCGCTCCCCACGAGATCTACCACCTCGGCGCCCAGAGCCACGTTCGCGTCAGCTTCGACATGCCCGAATACACCGGCGAGACCGCCGGCATGAGCACGATCCGCCTGCTGGAGGCGATCCGCATGTCGCGTCGGCCCATCCGTTTTTATCAGGCGTCGAGCTCCGAGCTCTACGGAGACAGCGCCGCTCCGCAGAGCGAGAGCACCCCGTTCCGCCCCCGTAGCCCCTATGCGATCGCGAAGCTGTACGCCTACTGGGCCTGCGTGAACTACCGCGAGGGCCACGGCATCTTCGCGAGCAACGGAATTCTCTTCAACCACGAGTCGCCCCGTCGCGGCCCCACCTTCGTTTCACGCAAGATCACCATGGCGCTCGCCGAGATCGTCGCGGGCCGGCAGAAGAGCCTTTTCCTGGGCAACCTCGACGCCAAGCGCGACTGGGGCTTCGCTCCCGAATACGTGGAGTGCATGTGGCGCATGCTTCAGGTCAAAAAGGCCGACGATTTCGTGATCGGCACCGGCGAGAGCCACAGCGTGCGTGAATTTCTTAAGGAAGCGTTCGAGTATCTCGGCATGAACTACCGGAAGTTCGTCCGGATCGACAAGCGCTACTTACGCCCCACGGAAGTGAACGCGCTTCGCGCCAAGGCCACGAAGGCGCACGCGAAGCTTGGCTGGAAGCCGCGCGTGACCTTCAAGACGCTGGTGCGCATCATGGTGGACGCGGACCTTCAACTCGCGGGCGTGCAGGCGCCCGGAGAGGGCCTGGCCGCCCTGAAGAAGGCGGGGATCTCCTGGACCTCGGGGCTGATGCCGTCCACGGTCCATGCCGACTGAGGCGCTGGCCGCCCGAAAGATTCTCGTCACCGGCGGCGCCGGGTTTCTGGGGCGCCAGGTCGTGGCGGCCCTCGAGCGCCGCGGATGCAAGTCGATCGTGGTTCCCCGACGCGCCGACACCGACCTGACCGATGTGGCAGCCACCCGAAAACTTTTCTCCGAAGTCCGTCCCGATGTCGTCATTCACCTCGCCGCCGAGGTGGGGGGTATCGGCGCCAATCAGCAGAACCCGGGCCGCTTCCTCTACGCCAACATGATGATGGGCGCCAACGTCATAGAAGAGGCGCGCCGGGCCGGAACGAAAAAGGTGACCGTGATCGGCACCGTCTGCGCCTACCCCAAGTTCACGCCCGTTCCCTTCAAGGAAGACGACCTGTGGAACGGCTATCCCGAGGAAACCAACGCGCCCTACGGCCTCGCCAAGCGGCTGATGCTCGTGATGGGGCAGGCGTACCGCCGCCAGTATCAGCTCGATACGATTTATCTGCTGCCGGCCAACCTCTACGGTCCTCACGATAACTTCGATCTCCAGACGTCGCACGTGATCCCCGCCATCGTTCGTAAGTGCGTGGACGCCGTCCGGCAGAAACAACCAGAAGTGACGCTCTGGGGCACCGGAGAAGCGAGCCGCGAGTTCCTGTTTGTGAACGACGCGGCGGAAGGCATTGTCCTGGCCACCGAGAAATTCGACGGCGATGAGCCGGTCAACCTGGGCG
>Ga0163151_10007496_pt1 | contig 12716 bp, 12 predicted proteins | sample OliLakLV19MP5IB2_FD_145596 | JGI IMG/M metagenome (GOLD analysis project Ga0163151, IMG submission 145596) | Freshwater microbial mat bacterial communities from Lake Vanda, McMurdo Dry Valleys, Antarctica - Oligotrophic Lake LV.19.MP5.IB-2 | ecosystem: Environmental > Aquatic > Freshwater >...
CTGCTAAGGCAGTGGCAGCGTTTTGAAGCTGGTGCAAACCTAGCATGCCGGTGTGCAGGTTATAAGCGCCTTGTGCAGTCCCTACAACGAACGACTGTCCATTGCTGTCGTGGGAGCTTGGCGTGACGGTGAACTGCCTGCCAACGTCGATGAGGCTGGCTCCAGATTCGGCACAAACCTCTTCAATTACGTCCAAGACCAATTGATCATTTTGTCCGGCAACGATTACTTTGCACCCGGGGGTAATGATGCCCGCTTTTTCCCGGGCAATTTCGCTGCATGAATTGCCGAGGAAGGCCATGTGTTCCAGGCTAATGGCAGTGATTACTGCGGCATCCTTACTTTCAAAAACGTTGGTGCCGTCTTGACGCCCGCCGAGCCCGACTTCTACAACTTGCCAATCGACTTCGTTCTTTTTGCAAAGGTGAAAGAACAGCGCATTCATTGCTCCGAATGTACTTACCGGCCCCATTTCGCTCTGATTAACTTCGTCGATTGCCTGGCGAATTTCTTCTATTCCATCAGCGAAATCGAAGCGAGACACAGGCAGCATGTCGATTGCAATGCGTTCAACATAATCATGCAAGTGCGGACTTGTGTACAACCCTGTTCTATAGCCGCTTTCGTGCAGAATAGAGGCAATCATCGTGCTCGTGCTGCCTTTGCCCTTTGATCCTGTGATATGGATGGTGCGTCTGCCGCGCTCTGGATTGCCCAGTCTTGCCAGAAGCGCCTTCATCGTTTCCAGGCTCATTGTCTGTGCTGAGGGTCCGGCGTTGAACCGCTCCATATCCGGTAAGTCCAGGATGTAGTCAATTGCGTCCCAATAATCCACGATTCTGGCGTCCCCTGATTTTCATTAGCCGCTTCACAGCATCTAGTTTATACGCTTGGTCAGGGCGTGTTATCTTTCGATTAGCTTCCGTCGGACATCGCCAAAAATGTTAGATCTCCGCAATTTTCAGCCTAATAGATGATTCGAATGGTCGCCCACCGTCGACAGAAACTTGGGAAAAAGCGGTGATTATTGTTCAGAAAGAGTGTTTATAGGTCAGCCCGTATTGAAATCAGCACTTGGGATCCGTTAAGTTAGGGTACCTTTCATTTCTCTTCCATAAGCACCGGAAAAACCACCCAGACCCACTTTTAGTACCAATGGATTCTCCTCCTTCAGCTTTCTCGCTGAGTGGTTACTTATTGGCTCTGTTGACGGTTTTTAGTGCTCCTAAGGTGCGCAAACAAGCAATTTACCAGGACAGCTAACGCTGCTGCCCTTGTGGGAGCTTGTGTGCAATTTTGCTGCTCATTATGGTCGAGATTTGCAAAAGTGATGGCTTGATTTAACCAAGAAAGAACTATGGCAAAGAAACTACTTATGCTCAGCACCGAGTACTATCCGCACATCGTCGGTGGTCTCGGTCGCGTCACTTCAGCGCTGGCGCCGGAGCTGGTGCAGCTTGGATATGAGGTCCACGTTGTTACCGCAGATTGCCCTGGCGCAGCCGAACACGAGCTTGTGAACGGAGTCTTCGTACATCGGGTCAGGAACCAGACTGACTACGCGCCTGATTTCCTGCTCAAGACCGCAAGCTTGAATCAGGGAATGGTTCAGTACGCGATGCAGCTTGGTGTCGACTTCGACGTGATTCACGCGCATGATTGGTTGGTGGCCGACGCTGCTTGGACCTTGAGCAAGATCCTTGGGATTCCGCTCGTGTCGACCATCCACGCCACAGAGTTCGGTCGCAACGGCGGCCTGCATAACGAGATCAATCACTACATCAACGCCAAGGAATGGAGGCTGATTTACGAATCCAAGCGCGTTATCGTCAACAGCAACCATATGGTCCGCGAGCTGCAGGCTCATTTCCATGTTCCGGCTGACAAAATCGACGTCGTTCCCAACGGCATCGAGCCTGACCGGCTGCTCTGTGCCAGCAGCTGTGCCAACCTGCGCGAGAAGCACGCTCTGGGCGACAAGCAGGTGATCCTGTTCGTCGGTCGGCTGGTGTACGAGAAGGGCGCTCAGGTGCTCTTGCAGGCAGTGCCAGCAGTGCTGCGCGAACATCCGAACAGCATCTTTGTGGTAGCAGGCGAGGGACCTTACAAGGCGCATCTGGAGGAGATGGCGCGCTCGCTCGGTGTGCAGCGGCAGGTGAAATTCTTCGGCAAAGCGAACGACAAGGACTTGTCCGAGCTACTTGCCGTTGCGAGCGTTCTGGTCGTGCCCAGCCTGTACGAGCCGTTCGGCATCGTCGCCCTGGAAGGTATGGCAGCAGGCGTGCCCGTTGTCAGCTCCGACCGCGGTGGTCTGGTGGACATCATCAAGCACATGGACAACGGTCTCACCACTCATGCAGGTGACCCGGGGAGCATGGCCTGGGGCATTCTGCAGTTGCTCAACGCTCCGGAATTGTCTCAGTCCGTCAAGCTTTCGGCCCGGCAGGACGTGACGAAGAACTACACCTGGCAAGCAATCGCCCGGCTCAGTGCAGCAACCTACGAGCAGGCCATGGCAAGTCACGTTGCTGCCCCTGCTCGAGTTGCCTATTTGCCGATTCGGCCCGACAGCAACGTCGCCTGAGACTATGCCTCTGCCTTAGGGGCATAGTCTCTTCTACTGTCTTCACTTGGGCGGGCGATCTATTGGGGTTCAAACTCCGATATTTCGCCCGCTTTCTTCGCTTTTTGTGATCTCAGAGAAAAAAATTTGTCCGAAAGGTCGCGCGAGCTGTCATAGCTACTGCCGACCAAGCTCGTGCCACGCCTCATTTCTTATTAGTCTTGAGAACGCATTGTCGTGCGCGTGTAATGGGCGTTAACGTGCAATCGAATATCGTCTGACAGAAAAATCGGAAACCGCAAAACAAACAAGCAGTAACTGAGCACTGAACAAAGATCCGAAGCGAATCCACATCGTCTCTGGCGTTGAGCCCTAGCACGACTTACTTCGATGTCAGATTGTTTGGTGTCCTGCAGACGATTGCAAAACCTGTAATCACGAAAGTTCCTTCTATGCTTCAATCCATGCTTCAGTTCGCCGGGCACTACGGATACCTGTTCCAGCTCGTCACCATCCTCGCCATCGTCGCTGGTCTCTGGTTCGGCAAGACGCTCCACACCCACCCGCGCTCAAACTGGGTCGGCGTGCCGCTCAACCTTCTCAGCCTCTTCCTGCTCGGCTATGGCGCTTGGAACTCCTCGGTTCCGGCAATCCTCTCGGCGGTGCTTCTTCTGTGCTTTGAGATGTGCGCCCTGGGCACTGGAGAGTACAAGAGCCACATGGACGAACGCGCGTCCCGTAAGACTCTAATCAAAGACGGGCTCTTCGTTCTTCTCACGCCTTTTGCCCTGCTGGCGATTGCGACGGTCTGCTGCACAACGCTGCTTTGAGCCAGTAACTCACCAACTTGACCAATCAACCAAGTCACTCTTCTAAAACTATGAGATTCTTGCAATTTTTTCGCACGCACGTGCTGTCGGCACTCACGGCCATCGCTGTCACCAGCGGTGCTTTCTTCCATCCGTTTCTGGCGCTGCCGGCAATTATCGTGTTGGCTGTCCTGGCCACTCTGGCGATTCGCCGCCGGACAAATAAAGGCTCCAAGCTTCTGTGGTTCGGCGTTTCTTTCGCTGCGCTGACGACTGCATTTGTCGCTTTGGCCTTTGCTTTGCCGTCGCTAACGGCAGTCACTTGGACCCTTTGGGGGAACGTCAACGTGGTCGCCTACGCACTTGTGGCCGGCGGTCTGGGCTTCCTCGTTTTGAAGCGAGTGCGCAGCGACCTGCCGAAATCGCGTGTTCTCACCGGCATAATCGGTGCAATAGCGTTGATCTTCACGGTGCTGATTCCGGTTGGTCTTATCTGCAATGCCAACGACTCAGTCGTCGCGCTGCAAATGCGTAAGGACATGGATCCGGAGTTGGTGCCCTTGACGCAGACGATTCAAGATCGCATGCTGCCCCAGGCAACCGCCGAAACCTACGTGCAGAGTCTGAATGTGGCCTCCAACACGACGGTGGACAGCCCTCATCTGCAGCTCACGCCCAAAAACGAGCTTCGGTGGCAGTCGGCAGTTCATCAGCGTGATCGGCTTGGACGAATCTTCCAGTCGGTTTCCTCGGTTATCGTGATCGACGCGGGACACACGGATCAGTCCGGTGGTGAGATGCCCAAGTCGGAGTTTCTCTATGGTGATCATAGCTGGCTATACCGTGCTGAGTTCGCTGCTCGCCATCCGTTCTCGACGGTGGCTGGCGTGCTCTATTACCAGAACGCTGACGGGACCTGGTCGATTCTCACTTCCTACACGTCCAAGAAGCCCTCTTGGTCGTTGCCGGCAATAGGCACCATGATCCCCTACTATGCAGGTGTGATGGAAGTGAATCAAACCGGGTGGGTTCGGGATTACAGCCCAGCGCAGGCAGCAAAGAAGTTCGCCGGCGCGGTGCTCTATCCGCCGGAGCTCTTTCGCGCGCAGTGCGAAGCCTACGCCGATTGGCATGGTGGATGGACTGGTGCAAGCTTGCTGCAGAACGATGCGTTGGAAGTCTCGGAGGACAAAAGCGAGGATGCTAAGCTCAATCCGCTTCCCTACGTTCAGCACCTGGAAGGGCTCGGCTTGCAGCTGGTCCTGCCGTTTGAACCCAAAGGTGACAAGCAGTGGGCACTTGTCGAAATTCTGATGGCCGATGCAGGCACGGGCAAACTTCGCAGGATGCAGTGTCCGTCCGGGCTTATTGGTCCGCGTCTGGCGCGTCTTTCGGTTCGGTCCGGCGACACCAGAATCGATTGGTCGCACATTCGCAAGGTGGAACCTCGTTTGGTGGTATCACCGCGCGGTGTCTTCTGGCTGGTGGCGATCGTCTCGCACTGGGAAAATGAACCGGATCGGCATCCGTACGTGACAAGTGTGCTTGTGGATGCGCAGCGGAGCAGCGAATGTTATACGTTTGAAAAAGCGGCTGACATGCGCAAGTTCCTCGCTGAGCCTCCGCCTGCCAAGTAACTCAGGCTCCTGTTCGGCACGCACCACATCCGGTGCGCACCGACGTGGCACTACTGCATCAGATCCGCCGGCGATAACGCTGGCAAGCAGGACGCAGCGCAACTTCATCGACCAATAGACAACTTCAAATTATGTTCAAAAAACTCGGACCAATCGGCGCAACGGTAGCAATTCTCGTCACCCTGGCATTGACCATCAGCGCCAACCAAATTCTCGGACTGACCCCGCTGTCAGCATTTCTGCGCTATGCGCTTGACGCCGCCCTCTTTGCGCTGTGCCTAAAGTGCAGCGCCGTCGGCGTCAACCTTTTCGCCGAAGCTGGAGACAGTGCTCTCATCCACTTCGATGCGCACTTCGACGAACGCGATCGTCCCATGTTCATCACCGGGATTAAACTGGCTTTGGGCTGCGCCCTCATCGCAGCCGTCGCCGCAGGTGGCATCACCGGACTGCTGCTGGCTTTCACCAATCTAAGCGGCCTGCTTGTGGCCTTCGTGGTGCTCGTCTTCAGTGCCACCACGCTTTGCGCAAGCGCCCTGGTGTTGAGCATCCAGTTCAATGTGCACGTTGGCGTCCTCCACGAGGGAATCTGGAGCTCCGTGCTCTCTGGTGTTCGCCGCGCACTTCTGTCGGAGCTTTCGCCGGCCAAATAACTTAGGCTACTTGTTCGGCGCGCACCACATCCGGTGCGCGCCGACTGGCTTGCCTGGAGCGTATCTATGAGAACTGAAACTATTTATGCCTTAGGCTTCATCGCCTTCCTCATCGGAGCAACCATGTTCCTGAACCATTGGGACAGGATCTGGTTCTTCTTTACCGGGCGTCATTGGGGTTATGACAATTCGCCCGCTCCCTTGCGTTCTGCGCAAGCGGCACCGTCGACGTTGTCGAGAGTGCTGTCCAACGACGATCGCAAAGCGCAGATTCAACGGGCCTTCACCCAGGCGCACCAACACTTCAATCGGCAAAGATTCTCAGCTGCCGAAGCCCAACTGCGCACCGGTCTTGACCTTGCCCGTCGATTCAACCTGTTGGATTTGCCGGTCGTTGCTGAGATGTACAACCTTCGCGGCTGTATCCTCTTCGACCGCGGCTTGATCAAACAGTCCTTGAAAAATCACGAGGCAGCTTCCATCATCATGGGGAAGTGGGCGTTCGGTGGTGTTGCTCCCTACGCAGACATGGCGCATGCCTATGTGGATAACATCCGCAGGTGCCGCGAGAGGCTGGGCGAATAGCTCAGCTGGCTCGGGCTGTGTCTCTGGCAAAGGTGATCGAACTGCAAAGTTCTTTTACCTTTTCCACTTTTTGAAATTATACTAGGTAATATAGAAGCAGCTCTACAAAAAAGCAAAACCCCTAAGGTTGGGTTTTGCAGTTGCGATTTCCGCAGGTGTTGTATCTGATGCCACCACGAGCAGTGTCGTGGTGGTCACTGTTCGCGACAGTCTCAGCGGCTCAGTCGACGGCGCATGAACGGCGAGTTGGCGCGGGCGTAAGCCAGCGTCGCCGACAGCCCGAGCAGGCAGCATGCCGCGGGGGCAAGCAGCACTGGCGTGCCTGTCAGGCCGAAGTACATGAACACGGCGGTGGCTGCCAGCAAAAGCCAGCCGATCCGGTTGGCGTTGCGCATCTCGTTCTCCTGTAGGTGGAATGGGATTGAAATCAGAAAGCGGCTGGCTCAGGCGGTGTGCCCGAGGCTCAGCTTCAGGTTGTTGCTTTTGCGGCGTCGGGAGCGACAGCCGGCTTCTTGCGCAGATAGTTCCAGACTGCCAGCTTCTTCCAGAAGGGCTTCTTGTCCGGCTCGTCCCTGTTTTCGAACAGCAGTCCAGAAATGTCGCCGTGGCATTGGGCCATGGCGGAGGAGAGCAGCCGCTCGAAAGCTTTGGTCGAGGGCGCCGTCTCGGTAGTCAGGGCTGTCCAGGCTGCAGCGCACGTGTGGGCGCAGATCTCGTACTGTCCGCGCGCTTGTTCGAGGAAGTCCGTCCGCGCGGCCTTCACGTCGTCTTCGAATTCCTTCGTCAGCTTCTTGACCGTACGCGCGGAAACCCAGGCTTTGATGAAAGCGGCGGCAAGCGCGAAGCTGACAGCGAAAGCCAGCGATGTCCACTGGGGCTGGCCGCTGTTTGCGTCAAGGTGTGCTTCCTTTTGCAGTTGCGGCATGGCGAAGATCGCCCGCATCACCATGTAGACGAACGTGCCGCAGCCGAACATCATGAGCACGCGGTAGCCGATGGTTAGGAGGCTACCCTTGATGGGCGAATTGACGAACTCGTTCAGCTGGTTGTCGTACAGCTTTTTCTTGGTGCGGACGATGTCTACCAGGGTTTTGACGCGGGTGGACAGACCGTGGGATAGACCTACGGCAGCAACGCGGAGCGTCGTCAGGTAGAGCCTTTCGGCGCTGCCTTTGGGCCAGGACTTCAGGGCTTCGAGCAGCTCCGCGGAAGCCTCCAAAGCCTCTTGCCTGGTGCGACTGTCTTTCTCCTCATCCGCCGTAGCCATGGCGAACCCCAGCTCTACGCCAAGATGCGGCCCAAGCTGCTGGATGGAAGGCGGTCGCATTTCTTGAGATGTCATGCGAGATGTCCTTTGTGTAAAAGATAAGTCTTTGTCCCCGATTTCTAGGGGGTCAAAGGCCGAGGATTAGAGCGCAAGCAGCATGAAAGATCCAACGGACAAGACGAAAGCTGCGCCGACAAGAATCACCAGCGTTTTGTTGGTCATAGATACTCCAGGCTCAAGGCCGAACGAACAGTTTGTCTGCCATCTTGCAAATTCCTTCGACCAATCACATGAGCAAGACCGCGCAACAAGGCAACTATCATCACAGCAGTACTGCTGCTTAGAAAGACGCTGGGTTAGTGCAAGGGCTTTGTTTGGGTTGCTTTGCTTTAAGTGAGTTAATCGAAAGGAATATTGAATTGAGCTTAATTGTTAATGGTAACCAAGAGCAATTGCATGCCGGCCCCAGAGGCTCCCCGCAATTGTCAACGAGACTCTTGTTTGCCGTCAGTGGGGCGTGGTTTGCGGTCTTTGTCTCGACTATGGGTCAAGGATGCCTCTGGGGATGGCTTTTCGTACTTGCCCCATCTAGGCGCGCCTAAGAACCTCTCACGAGCTAGCTTAGCGCGTTGGCAATTAAGCAAAGTTAAGCCGCACTATTCCTTGTTTTGAGTGCTTTGGGGTGCCACTACCAGCGGTGGCGCTGTGGGTAAATTTTTTTGGCGGCGATCTGCCCCAAGCGAAAGGTGGTCAGCACGTGCTGCCACCTTTCGCACCGTATGTGGTACTGTGCCATTACGCTGAATCAGCGCTCCAACGTCTTGATTCGTACTGGAGAGACGGCGTTACTTCACCGTTCCATCAGCTCCGATCGTGCGCGTAAATGTCACAAAAGGCAACCAGCGAGAGACTTGAAGCTTTCCTGTGAGCGTGCTGTCGCCGCTCGCGTCCGGCACCAAGGTAAACTCCTTAAGATCACCGGACAAGAGCGACTGTTTCATGCTCACGCCAGTGATCTTGCTGATGCTCAGACCGGCGGGCGCGTTCACGTCGAGGTCGAACTCGATGATCTTTTGAGCGTTGACCGTCACACCGTGTGCGGAATTGCTAACGACAGCGGCGCAGTTAAGCACCACATGGTTGCCCTTGCGGCTCAAAGACTGTGGATTGGCAACGTCGAGCAGGTTAGCCAAAGGAGCGCCGACAGACTTCTGGAACGCTGCGTAAGAGACGGTTGTGTTATCAGGTACAGCCAGAAGTAGGAGCTGCGTCATTGTTGACGAGGCCATTGAAATTGGTCCTTTCATTCGCGGTAAACAGAAAATGACAGGGAACCGGATAGGACCGGTCCCGTGTCTTGAGCAGTCACCTGCCCGTCCGAGTTTCAGTTGCGTCTCTAGTTTGCCGCCGGAGCGCTTGCGTCCACTTGGGGTGGAGCGAGTTCTGCCTTCAGCTTGGAAAACGCTTGCCGGGCGCCGTCGAGATACTCAGCGACGAACTTGCCGGTGGGCTGTGCCACTTCAAGAAGTGACAGGCAGATATCCACGCTCTTGCTCGGGCAGCACCGGGCAGCAGTCCGTATGTTCGTGTTGGACTGCCCAGACCGGCGTTGGTGCGGCAGTGCGCCCGACGATTTTCGCCAGCGTGGTGCCACCTTCGTAAGGCGGTGGTGCCCACTGGATGATTTCGTTGCTTCGAATGTCGCCACCTCTGTTGAGCAGGGTCAGCACCTGATCGATGTTGATACCAGCTTGCAATTCGACGACAAGGGTTTGACCGCCTGCGTTAGCAGCCACGAGAGTAATGCGTTCAGCCATGCTTTGTTTTCCTTCAGTTGTGTCAGTGAGGACGCCCAGAGAAATGGCCGGGCGTCAGGTGGTTGCTGCCGATCGGCGCAACGCGGAAATGTAGGTGAGCCGATGCCAAAGCTTGTCGCTCTAGCTGCTAATGCAAACACGTTGCATGCGCGATGATTATTTGTCGGTCGGATCCGAGGCTGCCCGACTCGCTTCGAACGCCTGCTGATGCTCAACTGTGAGCAGCTCGTAGGCCGAATCGTCGATGAACTCGATCGGATTGGGCAAATCGAGTGCACCAGTTCCGAGCCCGAGCAGACCGCGTTCGTACTTCTCGATTGGGACTCCCAGCGCCTCAAGGACATCTGTGACTGCCGATTGGCAGGTCCACTGATCTTTACGCCGAGTACCAATGCGCATCGAAATGCCGTCGTAACCGGTGGGCAGGTATTGAGTCTGGAACCAGGCTTTCAGGCGAGGCATGAACCAGCGCAGCACAGGCTTGTTGCAGCGAGATTCCGGAAACCATCTTTCGAGATTCGCAAGCCGCCGCGGAAGTTCACGCGCAAGCCACTGTCTGTTGGCCTCGAAGATCGAAAGGGCGATTTTCATGGCTTCGTCGTTCTGTTCAACAGTCCACGGCTGTTTGGGTCTCAGAGCGATGTAATGCCCGGACGCAAGTTGTCCTTTGAGTGCAGAACGCGCAGTGTGCCAAATCACGCCCTTTTCGATGTAAGCCGTGAAGGTGTGCAGCATTTTGCGGCTGCCCTTTTGCCGATCCAGTATGAGCTCCATGTGACCGACACTGACTTTCAACTTGCGGGAAATCATCCCGCTCATCAGCACGACGTAACCCGGTTTCATGGCTTCCACCGGCGGATTGAGCCAGGTATTGGCCGGCAACGGTCCATCGCCGACGACTGGAAAGCGCCGGGCATTGAACAAGTAAATCGTGAGTAAAACCAGCCAGGCTGCTAACTCCGCTACAGCGGCGTAAGCCACCGCAGCTGTATTGGCAGCGCAAAATGCAATCACGCAAAGCGCGCAGCCGATAGCAACTGGACCGCGATACTTGATACGCGAGAAGCGATTGTAGTATGTCCTCAGAAGCCGTGGGCTCTGAGTGATCAGAAGCAGCATCGAGAGCGTGCTCACTGTTACGCAGGCTGCTGCAAAGCCGCAGGGAAACGGACCGAACAGAGAGAACACCAAGAGCATCGCGAGCAGCAAATGCGCGCCGTTGACGAAGAAGTTACGTAGGCGCTTCTGCATGGAAGCCCTCCTTTCTGTATGGGAGGCGCTATGCGCCGCCGGATGTCTTGCCGATGCAAAGGCAATCATGGGTGAGTTAGTAGCCGAGAATCGTACGCAGCGCAAGCAGCCTCTGCTCGGGGCTGGCGAAATCAGTTCGATAGTCCTGAATGCTTCTCCGGATGACCTCATGCGCTTCTTTGCGGTTGTAGGTAGCGGCGATTTGCACGCGACGCTTCTTCTCTCCGGGAAGCTGTTTGTAGGTCCGGAAGTAGTGCTCGAGCCGATCGATTAGGCCGGCAGGGCAATCGTCGATGTCTTGGTAGCCACCATATGCAACATCGTTCTCCAGCACGGCGATGATTTTGTCGTCGGCTTCGTTGCCGTCAATCATGCGCAAACCACCGATCGGGATGGCGCGAACGAAGATGTTGCCGTGCGAAACGTCCTTTTCCGTCAAGACACAAATGTCCAGCGGATCGCCGTCACCCTTCATCTTGCCCTTACCTGTTCGCAGGCTGCACAACTCGGCGATTTTGCTGCCGCAGTAAGTCTGCGGAATGAAGCCGTACAGGGAGGGACAGACGTTGGAGGAGCGGTGGGGGCGGTCTACGCGCAGATGTCCGGAGCGTTTATCGAGCTCGTATTTGACCGTGTCGGTCGGCACGATTTCGATGAAGGAATTGACGATCCGCGGACATTCATCGCCGGGATTCACGCCATGCCAGGGATGCTGCGAGAACAGCGCATCGAGCAGATGCTGCGCTTCCCCGAGCGCTTGCTTGACTTGAAGTGGCGACTTCTTTGACGGACCCACCTGCTGGCGTTCCTCGAACGCGAGCTTGTAGATCTCAGATGTTTCGCGGTCATTGGCTTTGCGCCAGCGAGAACCGTTTCTGACTTGGGCCAGGGAACTATTGCCATCGGCGATAATTCTGCGCCCGTCTTTTTGCCATGTGATATTGGACATATAAAAATGCTCTGTAAATGCCGGTTGATGTCATGGAACCGGACGGGGTATCGCGCGGACGCAATGGCGCTCGCGTGATGTGTTCTGATGTGAGACATGGGATGCACTTGCACCCCATGTCGAATTTCGGCGGATCAGGCGCTGCGCTCCTGTGCCAGCAATGATGCGCGGTATGGCTCGATGGTCTCGCGCACAGCGGCGACAAGCGCGTCGAAGCAAGGATTTGTTTTGGGGCAACGTCCACTTTTTGTGAAGCGCCGACGGATGAACAGCTCGGCCATCAGCTCGTCGGAAATTTCAAGCTGCACGCCGAAATTGCTCGCCAGGTTGACGACGTTTCTGGGACTTTCGCCGCGGTAAAGGGGGCTTTCCGGGTTCACTGCGAAATTGCGTTTCCGCAACGCTTCGAGCACCAGCCCTTTCAGGTGCTTGTTGAGCCCACCAAGCCAGATTTCTGCCTTACGCTGGTTGCCCATCCCGTGGATTGATATTGCAGCAACAGAGTTGTCGAGCATTGCCGTGAGCTGTCTGTCGCGAAAATTCGTGGCTGTAACGTGCAGATCCTGGGGGTTTTCGCGATGTAATCCTTGGAAGTCGAACAGGTTGTAGTTGCGCCCTGCGATCTTGTGCGCAATGGACGAGGTACCTGCTTCGATGTAGCCTCCATGGGGGGAGATGATAGTGATATTCGAACGCCGGTCGGCGACGCGTGAGTGCCAGGCGTTGATCCCCAGATGCTCCTTGAGAGCAGCCAGGGAGGTGTATTTGTCAGCAGGCATGGTGCCTCCTCTCCGGCTTTTCAATAGAACAAGCGAAGTGGCAGCGCCGAAGGCGCTACGTAAAAAAGTTATTGCGAAGTGGGTTGGTTTGCTGGGAAGTTATTAAGAGTCTTTGATTTAAGAGAAACAGGATGCGTAAACCTATTCGCTTGCAGCCCCTCAATTCAAGCAAGGGCGCGTGACAGTTGCGTTTCTTAGCGAAAACTATGCTCAGTCAGCTACTCCCTCTTGACGAGCTGGGACCTTTCGGGGGAGGCGCTTGTCATTTTGCGGTCCAAGTAGGGGAGGGGCTTGCCCTTCCTTTCGGCTCCCGCTGTGCAGGGATAGTTGGGATGCACTGTTGAATGTCAAGCGGTGATTGGGAGGGGACAAGCCCCTCCCCTTGTATGTTGATTGGGTTGGGACA
>Ga0163151_10007504_pt1 | contig 12711 bp, 15 predicted proteins | sample OliLakLV19MP5IB2_FD_145596 | JGI IMG/M metagenome (GOLD analysis project Ga0163151, IMG submission 145596) | Freshwater microbial mat bacterial communities from Lake Vanda, McMurdo Dry Valleys, Antarctica - Oligotrophic Lake LV.19.MP5.IB-2 | ecosystem: Environmental > Aquatic > Freshwater >...
GATGTGACGCTTTGCCAATTCGACGAGAGATATAAACATTTCATCATACATAGTATGGTCCTCCTTCCACGTCGGCCGGTACGCATAGAGAAAATCCTGAAGAAAGTACGGCGACACCGCGCCATTTTGTTCGACAAGATCCATACCATTGTCATCAGCATCAATCGGTTGAATCAATTTTTCATCGAGAATGCGCGCAATATCGGAACTTTCCGCGAGCATTTCCCCGTATGCCTTCCAGACGAGTCCGCATCCAGCATACAAAATACCGTTCTCCCTAGCACCCGCACCTCCTTTTTGGTGGTGATCAAAACGGTTTATAGATGGGTCATATACTCCGCCGACATCGAACACTATATCAGCATTTTCAATAATCTTAGGATCACGAGTACGTGTCACAGTGTATGCCTTTTTCTCTTTCTCCAGCCACAATTCAGCAATCGCACATGCGAAAATATCATCAGCGTGAAATTTGTCGCTATGTGTAACGATGGCAACTGGATCTTTCATTAGTCGCGTACTACCTTATTCGCAAACCAGTTGATAATCGAGATAATGAGCGCGCCCCAGAACGCTGCCATGAGACTGTCAATCGTAAATCCTGCAACCACTTGTCCAACAAAATAGAAAAGTGCCGCATTGACAATCAACGAGAAAAATCCGAGTGTAAGAATATTGATCGGGAGAGTAAGTATAGTAATGACAGGCTTCACAATGAGATTGATGAACGCCAACACTGCGCCGACAATGACCGCAACCCCGATCGAGGAAACCTGAATGCCATCAATAAAATAAGGTACGGCGAGAACCGCGAGTGTCAGTATGAGCCAATGGATAACTACTTTCATAATTTATAGAGATTAACTGAATAATGAATCGACAATTTGTTTAACCATATTTCCGTCTGCCTTGCCCTTGAGCTCCTTCATCGCTTCCGCCATGAGCATGCCTTTCTTCGTCGGATCTGTAATACCAAGTGCGTCTTTCTTTGCGCTCACTATTTTCATCACATCTTCTTCACTCATCATCGCCGGCAAATATGTTTCGAGAATTGCGAGTTGCGCCTTGTCTTCATCTGCGAGATCTTGTCTGCCTGCAGATTCAAACTGCCCGATAGCATCTTTTCTTTGCTTTGCTGTTCTTCCGATGACGGCGAGTGATTCCTCGTCAGTAAGCCTGTCTTGTGGAGTTCGTCCTTTAGCAACGAGTTCGTTGGTAAATGCCGTCACGAGGCCACGCAGAACGTCGAGCTTCACAGCGTCCTTGGCGAGCATTGCCTCCTTTATTTGATTCTTGATGTCATCGTGTAACATAAAGCTATTTTAGCACATGAACGTGTTATAATGAAGCTTATAAAACTATGAAAAAAATCATCTATCTCGACACAGAAACAACTGGAAATGAAGAAAAGGATCGTCTCTGTCAGCTTGCGTACAAAGACGGCGAAACGAGTTTTTCTGAACTCTACAAACCGTCGCTTCCTATTTCTATCGAATCGAGCGCAGTTTGCCACATCACCAACAAAATGGTCGCGGATAAACCGACTTTCTCTGATTCAAAAGATTACTCTCATATAAAAAAACTACTTGAAGACGAAAACGCAGTTCTCGTCGCACACAATGCCAAGTTTGATCTCGGCATGCTAGAAAAAGAAGGCATTGCCCCACCACACCATATTTGTACACTCCGCGTAGCACGGTACCTAGACCGTGATGGCGTCATACCTCGACACAATCTGCAGTATCTCCGTTACTATTTGGAAATAGAAATAGATGCAACCGCACACGATGCTGCGGGCGACGTACTTGTCCTTGAAAAATTGTTTGAACGATTGTTGAAAAAAGTTACTGAGGAAGAAGGTGACGAAAAAAAGGCGCTCTCAAAAATGATCGAGGTGTCTAACACCCCCTCCCTTATCCCTGTGATTACTTTTGGCAAATACGCTGGTCGCAAAATAGCAGACCTCGCTCGCGAAGATCCTGGCTATTTGATGTGGCTACTCACAGAAAAGAGAAAAAGTGAAGGCGATGAAGAAGACTGGATATTCACTCTCGAGAAGAATCTGCAAAAAAAATAAGCCACCGTAGTGACTTAGTAAATATCAGACAATATGATCAAAGTATCCGCTTACGGTTCTTTGTTTGTTGTCTTTATTTCTATTTTGCTGAAGTCGCAGAGTATCTACGACCACTTTTTTTAGTTTATTTTTTTGCTCTGTGTTTTTTACTTTTTTTAGAGCAAGACACACGAGCTCTTCAAGGTTTATTTCTTTTCTGTGTGTTTTCAAATTATGTTCCTTTAGAAACGATTGTATCCTTTTTATCGCTTTACTTTCTAGCAGTTGGTTGCTTGCAGATTTCACCAGTAATTTCTGGCAGAAAAATTCTATAGTTTTCATTTTCGTTAGATTTGATCACATAATACAATATAGTATAAATTTGTCAATAACTGCATATTGGTTCAATGACTTGGAATCAGCTAACCATTTAGGATGAATCCATGCGCCCTACACAACAAATAAACACATTCCAAAGATACGTCGCGAAGCAGCTCGCCTAGTACACTGATGGTGGAGTACAGGAAAGCTTCCTCGACACTTCGGATACTCTCAAAGTGTCATCATTGAATGGGTTGCTCGATCATGAGTCATTGGAGATCATCCCATGCTTACTCGTTCATCAAGACTAAGACATCACCCCAAAAGAATTTCCGAGAGACACAGTCAGGAAGACTGTTGAAAAATATTTGAAATACAATCGATATTCAGAAGTGGTGCATCAAAAGTTACTCAATGATGGAATCAGAGTTTCGTTGTCTTTTGTAAAGAGAACTCTCAAACGACATTACTTAGTCAATAAACGAAGTCCTTGAAAGCGGTACCATCCGCATCAAGAGCGTCCATATCCCTTGCACTCAGGTGATTTAATGGAGATTGATACTATTCACCGAATGATATCCCAAAGGAGAAGATTGTATGTATTTGTGATATTTGATACCTACTCACGATGGGCATACGCTAAAGCATATGCCCGGATGAATGGCAGAACGAGTGCCCGCTTTTTGCAAGAAGCACAAAAATATGCACCATTTCAATTCAAAATGATCCAATCCGATCATGGGCCGAAATTTAGTTCGTTGTTTGTGTTACGCATCAAAAAGAATCATCGGTATACACGGATCGGGAAACCGAACGACAATGCAGACATTGAGAGGTTAAACGGAACTGTGCAGGAATAGTGTTTAGGCAAGCTACCATACGATGTGAGAAAGATTAATTGCGCTTTAAAGAAATATTTTAGATATTACAACTATGAACGGCTTCATGGTTGAATTCTGTTTAAAACGCCAATACAATTAACAAAGTGATTCCAAGCTATTGAATACTAAACGTCTGAGTACAAAAAAAGCGCCCTCCTCTCGAAGAGCGCTTGAACTGCAAGATATACATTAAAAAACATAATCAATATATTGTTGTTGGTGCAAGTATGCATCAACATATTCTGAGGAATACAATCGACGCATTTCAATAATTTGCCGATCGAAATTGCCTTTATTGATAAAAGGGTCAAAATGGCCCGAAAAAGCACTCATTGCTGAAAAGTTCCTGTGAATCGCATTTGCTGTTTGAGCAAATAGATTTTTACTTGTTTCTTTTATCATAGTTTTTTTTAATGAAAAAATAGTATGTCGTAACTCAAACGGCCAAACAAATACAGGACGTTTTTTACTTAATTTTACTCTACCTTGTTCTCTGACAAGCGTCAATCCCCTTTTGATGCACGCAGAAAAAGGCTACAATAAACCCATGGAAATATTACTCGTAATTGTGGGACTCGCTATCGGAGGATTTGTCGCATACCTTTTTGTAAAGAAAAGCCATAGTTCTGGTGATTCTGAGACTGGCACAGCAAACACTCAGATTTTGCTTCAGCAACTAAACGAGCTCCGCAAAACTGTCGACGAGAAGCTCTCTTCGACTGAACGCCAAGTCAACGAATCAATTCGTTTTCAATCTACTGAATCCAATCGTCTCATCAAGGAGATTACGCGTGAGCTCACAGAGGTCAAAGAAACTGGCAAACAGGTCATGGGATTTGCGGATCAACTTCAAAGTCTGCAGGATATCTTGAAGAACCCAAAACAGCGTGGCGTGCTTGGTGAATACTATTTGGAAACTCTTCTCAAAAACGTCCTCCCTCCAGGCTCGTTTGAAATGCAATATCACCTTGCGAAAACTGACGACGGCAGAGATTTGATACCGGATGCAGTCGTCTTTGTGAACGACAAAATAATTCCAATAGATTCCAAATTCTCACTCGAAAACTACAACCGTATTTCCGAAACAAGTGATGCAACAGAGAAAAGCCGTTTGGAAAAAGTATTCGTGAACGATCTCAAAAATCGTATTGTTGAAACTGCCAAATATGTTCGCCCTGAAAACAACACAATGGATTTTGCATTCATGTTCATTCCTCACGAAGCAATCTACTACGATCTTTTGGTTGGGAAGGTCGGTCTCGCTGATGATGAGAACCTTATCCAACGCGCAGCGTCAAAATACAAAGTCATCATTGTCTCTCCGACATCATTCCTTGCATATCTCCAAACAGTTTTGCAGGGTCTCCGAGCTCTTCATATCGAAGAAACTGCAAAGGATATCATGAAACGCGTCGAAGAGCTCGGGAAACATTTGAAAGCGTATGAGGAGTATCACAACAAACTCGGCAACACACTCTCAACTGCCGTGAACCAATATTCCCTTTCGGGAAAAGAGCTCAAAAAGGTGGACAAAGACGTGCTCCGCATCACTGGCGTCTCGAGCGAGATTGAACCGATGCTGTTGGACAGATTTGAAAAAGATGAATAGTAATACTAATAAACTTCGCCCAAAAACGGAATAGCAAACAGCTTTTGCCGAGTGACGATGCGCGAAGTGTCTCCTTGAAACGACTTCACTGCATTCATGCTGGACGCGAGCACTATTGAGTAATCCCCGAATTTCTCTGTGATGTGATCCATAGCTTCATACAAGCTATCTTTTTCCGACGACAGTGGAAACAATGATTGTGGAATATTCTCTTTGCGTACGAGGGCATGACAGGTGATGCCCGTTGCACGGTAGACAATTCCCTTTTTGAAAAGTTGATCAAACGGCTCTCGCGCCGCCGAGACAATCTCGTGTGCGAGATTTGTATTCTCTTTGAGCTCCTGCTCTATCCACGAGCGTTTGTGCGTCTTGTGATCCTTGAGAAAGAACGAAACGTGCTTGGTATAGAGTTTGTTATTGCGAAGCCTTTCGCATGCAATCTCAATATTACGTGAAAGGTGAGAGAAAATATATTCCTTGTCACTTGAGGCTTTGGGAAACGTGCGTGTTGATTGGAGTGATTTGAGATCTTCATGATGATTGCCGACTTCCAAGAGAGATGTGCCTCGAAGCTCGTGCCAAAGCGTTTGATAAGGAGTTGCGAGGTGGTGTTCTATCCACAGGGCATCTTTGCCTACGAAATCTAGTGCGGTGCGCACACCTGCCGAACGGAGCTTGGGTGCCATCCTGCGTCCAATGCCCCAGATATCCTCCACATCGAGTGTCGCGAGAAACTTTTCGCTTTCGCCGTACTTCATTGCTGTGAATCCATTTGGCTTATTATTTTTCGAAGCGACTTTTGCAAGCACTTTTGTCTGCGCAAGCCCGAGAGAAAAAGTGAGCCCAAGTTTGATCTGCAATGTATGCTTCAATCTTTTTGCGATAGCTACCTTATCTTCCCACGTCTTCCCTTGGTTCGTGATATCAAGGAAACATTCATCGATACTATAGTCCTCGACGACCGAAGAAAATTCTCTCGCTACTGCAAGCATCTTTTGGTTGTATTGTTCATAGAGTCCATAATGTGACGGGAGAATGATGACCTGAGGAAACTCTTTGCGAATTTTGAAGACGGGCATACCACGTGTTATGCCGACCTTCTTGGCCTCTGTATTCATAGCACTCGCAATCCCGCGTTCTTGCCCTGTCACTACGGCTTTACCCTTCAGATCAGGCCGTGAGAGCATCTCACATGCGACGAAGAAGCTGTCCCCGTCTATATGAATGATGGCCTTCTCTTCTTTGCTCATGACATCAGTATAGTGAACAAACGTTCACTTAGCAAGAATTTCTTACTATCTACCTTTTTGCGACGGTCGTCGCAAAAAGGTAGATATTGTATGGAGCAGATTTGTTTGCATACAATCGTTTCTGTTATACTCGGACTATGAAGAAAAAAGTGCTTATTATGTTCGGAGGAGTGTCTGCGGAACACGAAGTCTCTATTATCACAGGACTTCAAGTTGTGGAGGCAATAGACAGAAGTGCCTACGAGACATATGTCATTTACGTATCGAAAGATGGTGAACTGCAGTACCTACACAATCTCGTCTCACGAAAAGATTGGATAACAGCGCCCCGCAAGAAGGCTTCATTTGGAAAAGACAAAGATGGTGGCTATGTTTCACTCGGAGGGTTTCCTGAGAAAAAGGTGTATCCGTATGCATCTTATTTTGCATTTCATGGAGGCACAGGCGAGGCTGGTCCGTGGCAAGGCGTCATGGAAGCACTCGCTATACCTTTCACATCTCCCTCAATGGAAGCATCTGTCATTGCAATGAACAAAGAGATTACAAAAGCGCTCGCAGAAAAATTCGGAATCAAGACAGTCAGTGGTGAATCATATTTTGCAAATGATATCAAGAAAGATCCGAAAGAAATCGTCAAGAAGATTTTGGCAAAACACCAATTCCCTCTTATCATCAAACCTGCACACTTCGGTTCTTCTATCGGCATCGGAATTGCAAAAAGCGAAACTGAGCTAGAAATGAAACTTCTCGAGAGTGCTCATGTAGACCGAGAAATCCTTGTCGAAGAGTACATAGGAGACAAGGTTGACTACAACAGCGCTATCAAGAAAATAAATGGCGAGATTGTCGTGAGCGAAATAGAACGACCACTCACTGATGACGAAGTGCTCTCATTTGCTGACAAGTATAAAAAGGGGGGCAAGAAAAGCGGTGGCGAAGGCATGGCGACACTTTCTCGCGAACTTCCTGCCAAGCTTCCTATGGAACTCAAAGAAAGGATCCGAGCGACTGCCAAAGAGGTGTATAGGGCGTGCCGTCTCAAGGGCATGGTTCGGATTGATTTCCTCTATTCCGCAAAATCAGATACGCTGTATCTCAACGAGGTTAATCCAATCCCCGGCTCAATGGCGTTCTACCTCTGGGAAGCATCTGGTGAACTTTTCAAAGATCAAATCACAGAATTACTCGAAGAAGCAGTCCGAGCACACGAAGAATCCAAATCTTTCATATACGATTATCACACTGATATTGTAGAGAAATTTGTTGGAGGTAAGAAAAATTCTTAACCTTCTGAAAACAGATAATTTTAGTAATACAAGTCAGTCAACTCTGGCTGTTGGAGTAAAAACCACTCATCTTGTGAGAACTTCATACGAAGTGATTCGATTGCAGTATGAAGATCTGGGACGAGAGAATACTTCCCTTCCTCTGCAAAACCTTTCTGTACATCAGTAGCAAAGATACTCTTTAGTAGAAATGTGTGGTCGGCCAATCCTGAAAGCTCACGCCCCAGCATTTCGTTCTTGTCGAGATTGTCACGCCCGAGCTCTGGAATGCCGGCAGTAATGACGAGAAGCTTTTGGCCTTGCGCTCCTGCCTGCAATTTCGCTTCGCGTATTCCCGCAAGCGCTGTGGTGTAGCTGATGTTGTACGAATCGTCTATTCCTTGATAGCCAAAAATATTCCCAACTTTCTGCCGTCTCTCCGGAGGCTGGAGCAATTTTACAATGCGAGAAACATAATCTTCGGGTATGTCGAGAATATCTGCGACTTCGAGAGCGAAGCGAAGATTGATTTTGTTTGATTGTGATAACGGCACATCAAGTATTTCTTTTCCTCTGTAATAAATTTTTTCGCTATTAGTTGGAATTTCATGAAGAATCTGATTCTGCTCCTTTGCAATGTGATTGACCCATGCTTCCTCGCTCTCTGGGAAAATAAGATGTGCGTCAGGTTTTGCCTTCACGAAAAGTTCTCCTAATGCATCTCTGAGGTTGTCTTCTGTCCCGAACCTTTCTATATGCTGATCGCCGATGTTTGTGATAATAGCGATGTCTGGCGGGAGAATCTTTGCTGACTTTGCGATACGCCCTTTCGCAAATGCGTCCATCTCGACGATTAGTATGTCGTTACCTTCCAAGAAATAATCTGTGATCCATCGAGAGATGCCCATTGTCGAGTTGATATTGCCGGGAACCATCTGCACTTTGTAATTATATTTGAGTAGTTCAAGCAAGAAATTTTTGACTGTTGTCTTCCCGTAACTTCCAGTGATTGCGACGACTTTGGTATTTTTGCCACGTGAGTGAAAAGCTTCTTCTGCCTGCGCACGGATTTTCCTTTTGAAATGTTCATAAAAGGGCTTTGCGATGATATTGGCGACAAATATATAAAATGGGATCAAGATGGTAGCGACTGCTATGAAAAGCAAACCCACGAAAAGGCTTTCGTGCCAGAAGATGATACCGACAACGTCCAATACAAAAAGTACATATGCTATGACAATTGTGGTCCTTGCTCTGTGAGTGAATTTCACATGCTCGCGTTTCTCGATGTTGCGCCTGAAGAAAAACCTCGGCAACCATCTCATGTAGCGCCCTGTGTCGTATTCCTCTTGTTGGAGGATGTACAGAAAATCCCGAAAAGGGAAAACGATATTAAAGGCTTTTGATAAACTTTTTGATGATGCCATAAAATAATGTTGGATTCTCGAGGTGCGCATTGTGTCCTTCGTTCTCCATCACGATAAGCTTGCTTCCCGAAATCAATGAGTGCATTTCTCGGGCAATTCTGAGTGGGACAGGTTGGTCGTGTTTGCCCCAGACGAGTAATGTCGGCGCACTGATAAGCGGAAGTTCTTTCGTCATATCAAATTCGATAATCTTGCGCAGTATATCTCCCATACCACTCTCATCTGCTAGACGCAAATCCGAATGCGGTCTGATAACTTTAGCACGAAGCCCGAGCGCTTTGCATATTTTGGCGATTTTGATTTTGAACTTGATGCGAATTGGAGGTCGGCGAAGCGATGGCGAACCATAGAGAATGAGTCCTCGGAGCCATACTGGTCGCTCTGAAGCTATCAAACTTGCTATGCGTCCGCCAAATGAATGTCCAAGCAAAATGATATCTTCTGCATCTGTCGTCTCTGTTATTCTCTTCTTCACCCATGTCGCATATTCGGGAATATTCCAAACAGAAGACGGTTTCAGTTCAGAGCCAAATCCCGGCAAATCAAACACAATCACATGAGCTTCTTCTTCGAGCGCCCGTGCAAAATCTTCCCAAAGTTCTTTGCTATGTCTCCAGCCGTGGAGAATGACGATTGTTTTCATAAAACACTTCTATTATACAGTAAGTTGCCTGCGGGCTAGTATTTTCTCACTACAGCTTTGACTGTCGCGACGATAGCGAGATCTACTTCTGGATAAATCGGCTTATACTTTTTGTTGGCAGGTTCGAGATAATATCCGTCTTTGCCTTGGCGAAGATATTTCATCGTGAAGCCTCCGTCGACGTCAGCGATGACAATCTGCCCCACCTTTGCATTCTCTGTGCGCTCGACGATGACATAATCCCCTTCGTTGATACCTGCTTCAATCATAGAATCCCCCTTGACCTTGAGCATGTAACTTGATTCTTTGTGATCAATCAGGAAGTCATCGAGCGAGAGAGTTTCTGTTGTGTCTTCTTCTGACGGCGTCGGGAAACCTGCTTCGACGATGCCGAGCAATCTGATGCGATAAAAGATTGGTCCCGGAATGAGGTGGCGAGTATCGTCCTTCTGCACGAATCCTTCGTCAATCCAGCGAGACACAGACCGCGCGACAGCATTCTTGGATGCGACTCCACAGAGCTTGGTCATCTCCTCGTAGGTCGGCATGCGCCTATGCTTCTGATAAAAGTTCACTATCTTCTTTTGTCGTGGATCTAACATATTCTAAGTATATGTGAACAAACGTTCACCTGCAAGTCAAACCTGTGGATATCCCTCTATACTCGAGGTCCGACCTCGAGTACAAAATTTGGAATGAGGGGGTGTGAAGGAATTAAGGTTGTGGATAGAGGTATACTGGAGTCTTGGTAATGAGTATTTTAGCTACACCTCCTTCAACAAGATAGCCTCGCACCAACGCCTCTGTCTCAGTCCCTTGCAAGATTCTCTCTGAAAGCATCATATCGTTGGTTGGGTCGTCAATCGGGATAACAACAGTCACATCTTCCCCCACTCTCGGCCCAGTACTTCCATCGTCATACCAGAGGATCCACGCAGTGTTCCTTGCAGGATATTCGAGCTTGTAGGCGAAAACGAATGGCTGGCTTGGCATTTTGCTTACAAATGGTGAGCCAGCCAGAAATCGATTCATCTGCTCGCTCACACCTGCGCTCCACACTTCATCCCTAGATTTGAAAGTCGGCACAACACTTCCAAGTGCCATATTCTCATGCGTCAGAATATTAAATTTGAAAAATGCTTCCGCCTGCGCCTGATCTTTGGCTTGCGTCTTTGGACTCACGTTGTCTGAGATGAGAAATGCTCCCGCGACAAACAACACACCGATAACGAACAATGCATTGCGCCACACTTTTGCTTGTTTGGTCATATATGAAGTATAGTATGAATCCTCGATTGCCGAAAGAACAAATAATTGCTATATTTTCGATGTTAAAAGTGCCGAAGTCCTTGTTGGCTTTCAACTTTTAACTTTCTACTTATCTTGGCCCTATCGTCTAACGGTTAGGACACATCCTTCTCAAGGATGGAATCAGAGTTCGATTCTCTGTAGGGTCACCATCAACAGCTAGCACGAGTAGGGTTGTAATAAACTCTTTAATTATAGATATACAATAACAAAAAACATACTTAATTGAGTATGTTTTTTGTTATTGTGATACTTATCCTATAGCCTTACAACGGTTAGTATATGAAAAGTAGGCGATTTCGAAACTCTGTACTTTCGATTAAGCACAAACTTTGATACGAGCCAAAACTCTTGATTTTATTACTATTACGCCTATTTTTTATATACATTGTTAGCCATAGTTTTTATTTCACTTCCTCGAAATAATTATCAAAATCGTCTATTTCCATGGGCTTTATTTTTTTTAAACCAATTCCCCTTGGAAAATATCTTTCCGAGTATTCACCTTGACAATAAAATCTCAAAACGTCGCCTGCTGATTGAATCCATTTAAAAACATTTTCGTCAAAAAAAATCTTATGAATTTCGTTAGTTGTATTTAATTCTTTAGATACTGATTTAGGATGAATTATATCATTCCTTAATTGTTCTAACTTTTTGAAATTACTCCAGAACTTTTCATTTTTCGGATTGTCTAAATTCCTCAAATCAGGTATTATTTTAATTAATTTTTCAGAAGTTGTCATCCATAGCTGTATTGCTTCTTTATCCCAAGTTTCTTTAATTCCACGATTGTTTTTATTTTCGTACGTATAATCATCAGGAATAGCGAAGTTTACAAACGCTTCGATTGAGTTGTAAGCAAAAATGACACTTACCTTAACTGCCTCCAAATAGTCGTATAATTTCGTCAATTCTTCTCCTTTGAACTCTGCTATTTCTCCTGCAATCAATTTTGGTTCAATGAGCTTTCTATATATACTCGTAGATTCAATAAAAGCTTTGTGGCTAATATTGATAAACATTGAAATAATATTTGGTGTTGAAAATGTAACATTAGTTTTTTTAATTTTATAGATTTCCAAAACATTCAGAAAAATGGTTTTGTTCTGTTTTATTGCACGTACTACAACAGGATGATGCTGACGATAATCATTTTTCTTTTCCTCTTTTTTTGATTTAGATGATTCCATTTTTTATTTTTATTTCTTGATTTTCCATAAATTTATTTTATAAAATACTTAATATCCTTTTTATAAATCTTCGCAAAAATTTGAAGTTCGACAACATCAACTCTTTGCTGTCCTGATTCAACATTAGAGATGTGCGATTGCGGACGCTTTAATTTCTTTGCAACCTGCACTTGAGTCAATCCAGCTTCTTCGCGGGCTTTTCGCAATCGCTCAACAAAATAAGCATATTCCTTTGTTCTTATTGACCTAGTCATATATTAACATTTTCTTCGGGTGTTCGACACCCGAAGTCACACCCGAAGTCATAATAACTACATAGGAATTTCCTGTGTAGTTAGGGAAAATTTCTTCAAATGTTCTACACCCAAAGAAACTGGTGGGTGGTGCATAGTCTATGCAGAACTAGAAATACGTCGTATACTCGCGACTTATGATATAAAAAAAGCCACCTCAATTAAGTGGTGGCTATTGTAATTACTTTCTCTAAAAAATTACGTTAATTCTTTTCTAAACTTATTTTCTTCTTTAAATCCACGCACTTTGTTACGAAGCCAAAGCACACCTAAAAAAAGTATAAATGCATTGACTACTGTCACAAAATACCAAAGAGATAAAGTTGTTTTAGTACTTGGAATAAAGAATTGGTACAAAAACAATATTAGTATACACAAATAAACTAGTCCAAAGAATAAGTTTTGTTTTTTCCGAGAGCGCTTGTAAGCAAGTATACATCGAAGTAATAGGAATAGGGTATAGGT
>Ga0163151_10007506_pt1 | contig 12706 bp, 8 predicted proteins | sample OliLakLV19MP5IB2_FD_145596 | JGI IMG/M metagenome (GOLD analysis project Ga0163151, IMG submission 145596) | Freshwater microbial mat bacterial communities from Lake Vanda, McMurdo Dry Valleys, Antarctica - Oligotrophic Lake LV.19.MP5.IB-2 | ecosystem: Environmental > Aquatic > Freshwater > Lake...
AAGGGCAACGATTTCTGGGCAGGAGGGTCCGCACCGGGGCGAGAGCGCCGCTCAAAAGCCGGTAGACACTCACGGAAGTGCCGTTGACCGTCCTATCCTTGACAAACATTGTTCACCTGACTCAGGCATAGAGGCCGCTTGGTGACCTTGCTCACAGCAAGAGCATTCTGAGTCAAGATTGGGTAGCCCGTGATACGGACGCTTCGCTTTTTGCTCCGGAAATCTGCGAAACAAGATGCATTAGAAGAGCGATCCTTGCGATTGCTTCGTAGGATAGAAAATGCCAAGAACTAGCCAAGTGTTGTATGGAAAGAACGTTCCCATGAAGAATCTCGTATCGCGTTTCGGCGAACACAATTCGTCAAGAAACTTCTTTTTGACACTCTCTGCCGCTGCTTGTTCTGAGCCAAGACGTTCGGCTTCGTTCAGAAACAGGACGCCCAGTTCCCAATCTTCACACATCGCTTTGTGCGGCTTGTCGTCGTCGTCGCACTCGAAAACATAGTGGAACGTGTACGGTATTTTTCTCAACGGTTTTTGCTGTGGGCCAAACAGTGCCATTTGCTGAAACAAGTTCGCCCATTCGGGTTTCCATTCGGAATCCGCCTCCCTGATTTCCATGTCCAGGACTCGGGTCGGTCTGACGATTCCAAGAGATGTTTTGTCTTCGTCGTGCTTACGCTTCAATTCTCGCAAAGTATGGTGGGGCAGTTGGTCGACGATGTCGCGCCGTGCTTGCCAGTCTTTCTTCGTGTCAAGTTTCTCTCCGACCAGCCTCAGCGAATCCAAATTCGGTTTGCGACTCTCCTTCCGATTGTCGTTTGCCGCACCGCGAGCCTCCAGTTCAACTTCAATCCACTGGTATTTCTGGAAACGTTGACTTTTGGGGCGGTAGCGATAGTCGATTGGATAAAGTCGAACCCATTCCCTCAACTCTGTAATTCCTGCGGTACAAACCAACTCATTGTGACTCCGCGAAGGATGCGGATAAGTCATTACTGTGATGAGAACCCGTGTTGTTTCAGATTGCGGCATCTTCCTGCCTCAGGTGATTCACGGATAGCCCCGTTTTGAGAGAGACAGCATCGGCCAGGTGTGAACGATGACAGCGACACGCTTCATGCTCCATGCAAACCAAAACACTAGGCTTCGACTGAACGAGTTCGCATACATGGTCAATCGCCTCGTGTTCTTGTTGCAGTGTTCGATCACGATACTTCTCAAAGAGCGTGTCGTAGGTTGCTTGATTCGACAAACCCTGACGAAGCTCAGAAGCGATTCCAAGTTTGGGCAGATGAACGTATTCAATTTCAAGCTTTTCGCAGAGTTTACCGAGTGTCGATTTGTGAAATCCAAAGCGTCTTGCCACCGGATTCATGCGAACATCAATCAGCCGTTGCATCCCGCTGGCGACCAGTTCGTTCAGAAAAGCGTCTACGCTTTGACCCTCGTATCCACAGGTGTAGATTCCGGGCTTCGCTATCGCCTTTTCCGTGAGCCGCTTGCGTTTGCTGTGAACGGTGAACGCAGGATACCGCTCGTAAACGTAGTCGAAAAGAGAATCCATTTTCCAAGAAGAGAATTTCCGCACAATTGTCGCGATGTCTCGATTGAGAGCGGCACCGGCAAGATTCGGTGATGAAGTGCTGCCGATGGCCCATTGATCGCCGTCCGATCGCAGCAGCCCGATCTCAGCAAGTTTGCCAGCTTCCTGATAGAGCGAGAACGAAAAAGGCCCGTAGTGGTAAGGGACGAAATCAAAAAACGCGGACCCGCCCGCACTGGTCGTTTCGTTTCGCAATAGGAACGACCACTTTGTTAGCTCCATCCGTCCGACCGGGCGATTGGCAGCTTGAAGGAATGCTAGCAGGACTTTCTGGCGGGTAAACATTGATCTTCTCTGAAGGCACGGATTGCTTTTAATCCAAGAATACCAAAACCGCTACTGCGGCGTAATCGCAGTTATTTCGACGACGAAGGATCCGGCAACCTATTTTCGCAACTGCAAATGCAGCCGACCGATCCTGCTTGTTGCAGCGACCGGTGATGATGAGGAACAATCACTCAAGGAGTTTGTTCGCATTGGGGCAGACGAGCTGAAATCGAGTCCGGCGATCTGGGTGGAAGCTGCCAGCGGCGGACTTGCCATCATCGATGACCACAAGACTTGGTGGGAAAAAGCCCTTGCCGGTCTTTGCGACTTGCGAGTCATAGCACTCGAACGGCTGGCGGAATACGTCGTCCGAACGCGAGAATTGATTGAAGTCGAAGGGCTTCCGATCGGAAAGGCACTCGGTCAAGCGTTGCCAGCTCTCCACTTCCCAAAAGATTCGTCGTTCTTCGACCGCATCAGCGAACGAACACGGACGCACAAGTCAGCGTGGAACCGTGAATACAAACGAGTTTACGGAAAGAACGCTTGTTTTCTTGAGAAACGCACGCCTTAACAGCTAATCCTCAACGAAGATGTTTTGCGGAAATCGTTCGACAAGGTGAAGTCCGAGATCGGCGACCGCTATCATCCAACGATTGAGGCATTCATTGAAGCTCCGAGCGGATGGAACGAGCAAGCTGCCGCTCTTTCGCAATGTGAATGGGAAGACATTCACCTGTTGTTCGATGGGCTTCGCAGAGTCAAGTTGAATTTGGGCGAGGAGACACGACAATTTTTTGTGAGGAGCTGAATCCTGAGTTGCTCAGCGAAGAGGACAACGACTACCTCAATATCCTTGAAACTCGCAAGAAACCTGGCGAATCAACCGAGGAAGACCAACAGTTCTACGAGTCGCACCGCAACGAACTCAAGGACGAACGGAAGCTCCGATCAGCATGGGACAAGTTCATCTACGGTCGGCCACGCGAATGCACAGACTTCGTGATCGGACTGGCTGCCAGTATCGAATCGCTTTTCAATCAAGTTACCGACGCGAAGAAGCGAACACTGTTGATCCGTTGCGACAGTGCGAACAAGCGTGATTTGCGAGACTTGAATTATCACGCTGGCGAATACTTTGCGATGCGTTACGCCGGGTTGAAGTCAGTGCTTGGCAGCCGGGTGAAATGGGATGTTGGAAAGCTGTTTGAGTTCCCTGAACTTGTCGAAGAGTGGCGAGATAGCAACAAGAAGCAAGACAAGTTGAACACGTCGCAAGCTAAAAAAGCGTTGCAACTCAAATTCTATTTGGAAGTTGAAACGGAGGCTCCCGAAGGAACGATCGACAAAACTTCGACCCAGCTCATTTGGTTTTACGATGTTGGTGCCGTGAGCAGTTCTTTCGTTGCTGACTGGCGGCGACTGGTAAAGCATCCGTTGGTCCACTGCCGAACCGGTCTCGATCCGATCAGTTCCAAAGGAATCTATCAGGCGGTCAGTCTGTCCGACGTGCAGACATTCATCATCGCAGGGCGAAGGGTATGGCGGGCGAGTTCCCGCACGGCCCCGGCCATCTCCACGCCAGTCGGCCCGCCGCCGACCACGACGAAAGTCAGCAGACGGCGACGGTCTTCCCCGCTCCCTCGCTCGGCCCGCTCGAACGCCGACAGCAGCTTGCGGCGGATTTCGGTCGCGTCCTCAATGGTCTTGAGGCCCGGGGCGATCGGCTCCCAGTCGGCGTCGTGGCCGAAGTAGTGGTGGGTGGACCCGGCGGCGACGACCAGCGTGTCGAACGGAATTCGGTCCCCGTCGGCCAGGACGACCTCACGGCCGACCGTGTCAAAGTCGGTGACCTCGCCGAGTAACACCACCGCGTTCTTCTGACGGGTCAAAATGCTACGGAGTGGGGCGGCGATGTTGGCCGCGGACAACGCCCCGGCGGCGACCTGATACAACAGCGGCTGGAACAAGTGGAAGTTGCGGCGGTCGATCAGTGTCACCTCGACCGGGCTGCGGCGAAGCCCGCGGGCGCAGTACAACCCGCCGAATCCGCCACCAACGATCACGACTCGGTGTTTGCCTCCCGAACGATCCGGCGTCATGAATTTTCCCTCCGTTCCGTCTCGCAACCCGGCCCGTCCGACCCGGCCGCGTATTCCCGCATGTCTACTCGCCCCTCGCTCCACCCGGACAAGATCGGCTCGACGATCCGCCACGACTCCTCGGCCTCGTCTCCTCGGATGGACAACACGGCGTTCCCGTCGAACACATCGAGAAGCAGCCGGGCATACGCCGACAACTCCTGCGGTGCGAGTTCGGCGGCGAGGGTGACCGGGTCGAGGACGAACGGGTCGCCGGGGCAGTTGATGTTTACCCCAAGTTCCATGCGATCCGGGTTCAACCTCAACCGAAGCACGTTCGCCGGCGGTGCGGCCTGCTCGAATGGTAGGTGCGGAACCGGGCGGTAATGCACGACGATCTCGTTCTTGTCCCGGCCCAGCGCCTTGCCGGTGCGGAGGACGAACGGCACTCCGGCCCACCGCCAGTTGTCGATGAACAGCGTGACTTCGGCGAACGTCTCGGTCTGCCGGTCGGCCTGAACGCCGGGTTCGTCCAGGTAGTTCGGGATGTCGCGCTCGCCGACTCGCCCGGTCGTGTAGCGGGCGCGGACGGTGTGCCGGGCCACTTCGTCCGGCGAGAAGCGCCGGACCGCACGCAGCACGTCTACCTTGCGGTCGCGGAAGTCCCGCTCGTTGAACGACACCGGGGCTTCCATTGCCGCCACGCAGAGCAGTTGCAGCAGGTGGTTCTGCACCATGTCCCGCAGTGCCCCGGAGTGGTCGTAGTACCCGGCCCGGCCTTCGAGGGCGACGGTTTCATCCCATACGATCTCGACTTTCTCGATGTGGTCGCGGTTCCACAGGTACTCGAACACCCGGTTGGCGAACCTCAGCCCGAGGACGTTTTGAACCGTTTGCTTACCGAGGAAGTGGTCGATGCGGAAGACGGAGCGCTCGGGGAACGACGGTCGCAACAGCTCGTTCAACGTGCGGGCCGAGGTGAGGTCGTGGCCGAACGGTTTCTCGATCACCACCCGACTGTCGGCGGGCAACTTCATTGCGGCGAGGACGCGCAACACTGGCTCGAAGACGACCGGGGGCAGTGCGAGGTAGACGGCAACCGGCCCGCCGGTCTCGCCGATGACGGCACGGAGTTGGTCGGCATCGGTCACGTCTGCCTTCCGGTACTCCAAAGCACCGATAACACTCTCTCGAACCGCTTGAGGGATGTTCGGGCGATACTGGCTGAGGCGGTCGGCGATGTGCTGGCGAAATCGGTCGGTGTCCCAGTCATCTCGGCCCACACCGAGGATGGCGGCGTTCGACAGGAGTTCCTGCTCCCGCAACTCGGTCAGGGCGGGGATGAGGTAGCGGGCAGTCAGGTCGCCCGTGGCACCGAGAATGATAAACCTCGTCGGCATGGCCGATCCTCTGCTTGCATGGTTGTGGCCGTTGGCTGTGCCGTGCGACCCGTCGAACCGAAGGCACCGGTGGTCGCTTTGGGAGGGGAAACCTATGAGTAGTCTATTCGATCGTGGCTTTTACGGCGATGATCGATAGGCCATAATCCAACAATGTAAATCTAGTTGTGAGCGGACACAGAGCGGTAGCAGCCCAGAAACAAAAGGAGCGTCATGGCATCGAGGATCGAAGATTACGCCTTGATCGGCGATTGCCAAACAGCCGCCCTCGTCGGCCGGGACGGGTCGATTGACTGGCTCTGCTTCCCCCGGTTCGACTCGGGAGCGTGTTTCGCCGCTCTGCTGGGAACGGCCGAGCACGGGCGTTGGCAAATCGCCCCTGCTGATCCCATCCGCAAAACGACCCGTTCCTACCGGAACAATACGCTCGTTCTGGACACCACGTTCGAGACCGACACCGGCACCGTCACGCTAACGGACTGTATGCCAATCCGCACTGGCCAACCAGACCTCGTGCGGGTCGCGCGGGGCGTGCGCGGTCGGGTGCGGCTGCGGACAGAACTCGTCGTCCGGTTCGATTACGGAAGCATTACCCCGTGGGTTCGGCAGGAGCCGGGCGGCGTGCGGGCCGTCGGCGGGCCAGACACGATCCACGTCCACACGCCGGTCCCCCTTATCGGCGAAGGGTGGACGACGGTCGGAGAGTTCGAGGTGGGCGAAGGCGAAGAAGTCTCGTTCGTGTTGAACTGGCACCCGTCGCACCTCGACCCGCCGCCGCCGATTGACCCGACCGCCGCGGTCAAGTCCACGGTGGAGTGGTGGCAGGCGTGGGCGTCGAAATGCACCTACGAAGGCGAGTGGCGGGAAGCCGTCGTCCGTTCGCTGATCACGCTGAAAGCGCTCACCTACGCCCCGACCGGCGGGATCGTTGCCGCCCCCACGACCTCGTTGCCGGAACACATCGGCGGGCAGCGGAACTGGGACTACCGCTACTGCTGGCTGCGGGATGCCACGTTCACCCTGACGGCGTTCATTCAGTGCGGGTACACCGACGAGGCAGCCGCTTGGCGGGAATGGCTCCTTCGAGCCGTCGCCGGCAAGGGGTCGGAACTTCACATCATGTACGGGTTGGCCGGTGAGCGGCGGTTGCCCGAGATGGAACTCCCGTGGCTACCGGGGTACGAGAACTCGAAGCCTGTGCGTATTGGCAACGGGGCTTACGACCAGTTCCAACTCGACGTGTTCGGCGAGGTGATGGACTGCCTGCACCTCGCCCGGCACTACGGCCTAGAGAAGCCGTCGGGCGGATGGCGGGTCGAGCGGGAGTTGCTGGCCCGGTTGGAGGAAGTCTGGCAACAGCCGGACGAGGGCATCTGGGAGGTGCGCGGCCCCCAGCGGCACTTCACCCACTCGAAGCTGATGGCGTGGGTGGCGTTCGACCGGGCCATCAAAGATGCCGAGTGGTTCGGGTTGGAAGGCCCGGTGGATCGCTGGAAGAAGTTGCGGAACGAACTGCACGCCGAAATCTGCGATCGGGGCTTCAACCACAAACGGAACGCCTTCACGCAGTTCTACGGCAGCGACGAGGTGGATGCCGCCGTGCTGGTGATGGCCCAGGTCGGGTTCCTCCCGCCGACTGACCCCCGGATCATCGGCACGGTCGCCGCCATCGAACACGACCTCGTTCGCGGCGGGTTCGTGGACCGCTACCGCACTGAGAGCGGCGTGGACGGGTTGCCGAAGGGCGAAGGGGCGTTCTTGCTCTGCACCTTCTGGCTGGCCGACAACTACGCCCTCATGGGGCGGGACGCCGACGCCCGCCGGGTGTTCGAGAACCTGTTGGCGATCCGCAACGACGTGGGCCTGCTGGCCGAGGAGTACGACCCGGTCGCGCGCCGGCAACTCGGGAACTTCCCACAGGCGTTCTCCCACCTCGGCCTCATCAACACGGCTCGCAACTTGACTCAATGGGAGAAGCCGGCCGAAGTGCGAAAGAAGGCATGAAGGAGGTTGTCATGGTTGTTGTGTTAATGGGTGTATCGGGTTCGGGTAAAACGACGATCGGCAAGGTGCTGGCCGCCGATCTGGACTGGACGTTCGTGGAAGGGGACGACTTCCACCCGGCCGCGAACGTCGAGAAGATGGCCGCCGGCGTTGCCCTGGACGACGACGACCGATGGCCCTGGCTCGGGGCGCTACGGGAGCGGATCGGGGCGGCGTGTGACAGCGGTGAGAGTGCAGTGCTGGCCTGCTCCGCGCTCAAGCAGGAGTATCGGGACGAGTTGGAACGGGGCTGTCCCGGCGACTTGCGATTTGTTTACCTGACCGGGTCCGAGGAACTGATCCGCCGCCGGTTGGAGGACCGCGAGGGCCACTTCATGGACCCGGCCCTGATCCACAGCCAGTTCGAGGCGTTGGAACCGCCCGCGGACGCGGTCCGCGTCGATGTCACCCCGGCCCCCAACGAAATCGCGGCCGACATCCGTCGGCGGCTTGGGCTTTAGCACACTCGGAGACGTTGCACGATGGATTCGTTGACGCGGACAGACGACACGGCCGAAGGCCGACGGGTCGCGGAGGCGGCGACGGACCCCTACGGATGGAAACTCTGGGGGCCGTTCCTGTCCGAGCGGCAGTGGGGCACGGTGCGGGAGGACTACTCGGCGGACGGCGACTGCTGGCGGTCGTTCCCGCACGACCACGCCCGTAGCCGGGCGTACCGCTGGGGCGAGGACGGGCTGCTCGGCGTCACCGACCGCGAATGCCGGCTGTGCTTCGCCCTGGCCCTGTGGAACGGGCGTGACCCGATCCTCAAGGAGCGGCTGTTCGGGCTGACCAACCCCGAGGGCAACCACGGCGAGGACGTGAAGGAACTGTACTACTACCTCGACGCCACCCCAACCGCCAGCTACTTGAAGGCGCTGTACAAGTACCCGTTGGCCGAGTTCCCCTACGCCGAGTTGGTCCGCCGCAACGCCGAACGCGGGTTCGACGATCCCGAATTTGAGATCACCGACACCGGCATCTTCGACGGCGGACACGCCGATGTCGTCGCCGAGTACGCCAAAGCCGGACCGACGGACGTTCTGGTCCGCGTCACGCTCACCAACCACTCGCCGCACCCCGCCACGCTGCACGTCCTGCCGACGCTTTGGTTCCGCAACACCTGGAGTTGGGGCGGCGGGTACGAGGCCGAGTGGGGCAAGCCCGAACTCTGGCAGGACGGCGACGGCGTGATGGCCGAACATCCCACCCTCGGCCGCTACCGGCTCGACGCCGATGGCCCGCAACAGTGGGTGTTCACCGAGAATGAGACGAATTTCGGCCGGTTGTTCGGCTCCTCGAACCCAACGCCGTTCGTGAAGGATGCGTTCCACGACTGGCTGATCGGCGGCAGGGGTGACGCCGTGAACCCGGATCGGCGTGGGACGAAGGCGGCGGCAGTATACAAACTCGACCTGCTGCCCGGGCAGTCGGCGACGATCCGCCTGCGGCTGCGTTCCGCCGAGTTGTCCGGCCCGGTGTTCGGTACCGGCTTCAACACGACGTTTGTCGCCCGGATCGCGGAGGCGGACGATTTCTACAACCGGCTGGTTCCGAATGTGTCGAACACCGAACGGCCGGTGTTCCGGCAGGCGAGCGCCGGACTCGTGTGGTCGCAACAGTTCTTCTACTACCACGTCGGCGACTGGGTAGCTGGTGATCCGGCTCAACCAGCCCCGCCCGCCCACCGCACCCACCCGAACCAGGACTGGCCGCACCTGTTCGCCCGAGACATCCTGTCGATGCCGGACAAGTGGGAGTTCCCGTGGTTCGCCGTCTGGGACACGGCGTTCCACATGATCCCGCACGGCGACCTCGACCCGGCGTTCGCCAAAGACCAACTGCTGCGATTCCTGCGGGACTGGTATCAGCACCCGAACGGGCAGATACCGGCCTACGAGTTCAACTTCGCCGACGTGAACCCGCCCGTCCATGCGTGGGCGTGCCGACGGGTGTACGAGCGGGACGGCCGGCGGGACAAGGTGTTCTTGAAGCGGGCGTTCCATAAGCTCGCCCTGAACTTCACCTGGTGGGTGAACCGCAAGGACATGACCGGCCGCCACCTGTTCGCCGGCGGGTTCCTCGGCCTCGACAACATCGGCGTGTTCGACCGCTCCCACGCCCTGCCGACCGGCGGTCACCTGGAACAAGCCGACGGGACGGCGTGGATGGCGTTCTTCTGCGCCGAGATGCTGGTCATCGCCCTCGAACTGGCGAAGGACGACCGGGCCTACGAGGACATGGCGAGCAAGTTCCTCGAACACTACTTCTCCATCGCCCAGGCCATCAACACGCTCGACGGCACCGGGCTTTGGGACGAAGCCGACGGGTTCTACTACGACCACCTGCACCTCGACGGGCGGATGATCCCGCTCAAGGTACGGTCGATGGTCGGACTGATCCCGCTGTTCGCGGTGGAATTGATCTCCCGCGAGGCGCTGGAGAAGCTACCCGATTTCCGCCGGCGGCTGGGGTGGTTCGTGCGGCACCGCCCCGACGTGCTCGGCCACCTCGAACTGCCCGGTCCCGATGACCCGTTGGACCGCCCCAACTATCTACTCTCCCTCCCGTCTCGGCAGCGGCTCGAACGGCTGCTGCGGTACGTCTTCGACGAGGCCGAGTTCCTGTCCCCGTTCGGCGTCCGCTCGCTCTCCCGCGTCCACGCCGACCACCCCTACGTCTTCCGGGCCGGGAATGCCGATCACACCGTCGCCTACATTCCCGGCGAGGCCGACAGCGGGCTGTTCGGCGGCAACTCGAACTGGCGCGGGCCGGTCTGGTTCCCGGTGAACTTCCTGCTCGTCGAGGCGCTGCGGCGGTACGGGGCGTACTACGGGGACGAGTTCCGGGTCGAGTGCCCGACCGGATCGGGCCACTGGCGGACGCTCACGGAGGCGGCGGACGAGGTGGCGGCACGGCTCGTGCGGCTGTTCACACCAGACGAAGCCGGCCGTCGGCCCTGCCCCGGGGACGCGGCCCGGTATGCCGACGACCCACAGTGGCGCGACCTGATCCTCTTCTACGAGTATTACCACGGCGACAGCGGCCGGGGGTGCGGGGCGAGCCACCAGACCGGCTGGTCCGCTCTGGCCGCCACCCTCATTCGGGATCGCAAGGAGTGACGATGGCGAACGACGAACGGACGACGGCGGGCGAACTCCCGACAGCCCCGGTCGAGCGGTGGCTGACGCCGATCCGCCGGTTCCTCCACATCGAGTCGGCCAGCGGTGTGGTCCTGTTGGCCTGCACAGTACTGGCGCTGATCCTCGCCAACTCCCCACTCGCGGGGTGGTTCGCCTCGATCTGGAAGACGAAAGTCGAACTCAACCTCGGCGACTTCCAACTGGCTGGCGACCTTGGCCACCTCGTCATCAACGACGGACTGATGGCGATTTTCTTCTTGGTCATCGGCTTGGAAATCAAGCGGGAGATCGTGGCCGGGGAACTCCAGGAGTTCCGAAAGGCACTGCTCCCGGTGTTCGCTGCGGCAGGCGGGATGGTCGTCCCGGCCGGAGTGTACCTGGCCCTCCAGTGGGGGGAGCCGGGCCAGCGGGGGTGGGCGATCCCGATGGCGACAGACATCGCGTTCGTGGTCGGGTTCCTCGCCCTCTTCGGGAATCGGGTTCCATTCTCGCTCAAGATTCTGCTACTCACCCTCGCCATCGTGGACGACCTCGGGGCAGTCCTCGTGATTACCTTCGTTTACACCGGGGCCCTGGCGTGGAACTGGCTCGCACTGGCCGCCGCGGGAATTGCCCTTACCTACGGGCTGAACCGGGCGGGTGTCCGGTCGGTCGGGGTGTATGTGTTGTTGGGAGCCGTCATCTGGGTTGCGGTGTACAAGTCGGGCATCCACCCGACCGTGGCCGGGGTGCTGCTCGGGCTACTGACACCGGCGACCGCGTGGGTCGGGGACAAGACGTTCTTCGCCGTCGTCGGCGGATCGTGGGACCGTCTCCGCGGCTATGAGCCGAAGGACGAGCAGCGATACGCGGACCTCGATAAACTTCAATTCGCCGCCCGGGAGGCCGTGTCCCCGCTCCACCGGCTGGAGACGGCCCTGCACCCGTGGGTGGCGTTCGTCATCATGCCGGTGTTCGCCCTCGCCAACGCTGGCGTGCCACTTCAAGCGTCCGGTTTAACAGACCCGGTAGCCATCGCCATCGCTCTCGGGTTGGCGGTCGGGAAGCCTGTCGGAATCGTACTGTTCTGCTGGTTGGCGGTGCGGTTCGGGCTGACGGCGCTGCCCGAAGGCGTGAGTTGGTTGATGCTCGTGGGCGGGGCGTGCCTTGCCGGGATCGGGTTCACGATGGCCCTGTTCATTAACGGGCTGGCGTTCCCGGTCGCCGACTTTCCGGCGAAGGAAGCAGCCGGAAAAATCGGCGCGCTCCTCGGATCGCTCGTCAGCGCTGTCCTCGGTGCCGGCATCTTACTGGCGGCGGTGAGAGGACACTTGGGGGCAAACAGGGGGGCAAACAGCCCCGAAACGTGAAGTCTGCGGTAGAGCGAAGGCCAACACGAACGGGACTTATTTGGGACGAAATCGGTCTGTGTAGCGTCAACTAGTTTTCCCCTCCCCGCGACAATTAGCCTTCCCGTTTTTGAGTGAATCGGCCATGGCATTCCTCCCGGAAGATAGGAGGGATGCGATGGTTAAGGATGGCCAAGTGCGTCGATTGTGGCGGGAGATGGAATCTCCCGTCCCGTTAGTATGGTGTTCAGCGAGTCCGATGCTTTCCTGCCAAGCTCGCGGCACGATCGATCAAGGCCGGCTTCGCACCACTTTCGTTCGCGCCCCACAATAATTCGTCTGGCAATAACCGATTCGTCTGGGAAGGGGTGTGAGTAGGACGTGCTGAAGTTCCTCTTCCAGCTTTGTAGGATTCATCCCGTTATTGTTACGCTTTGGTCTCCTTGAAGAATTGCTTTCTGAACCACTGCATCGATGGGCCGAGCACTCGGTCAACCCAGTTGTCTACTTTCTTCTGCGGTGTCGCCTCCAGTGCTTCTCGAAGCTCGGATTCGGTGCATTTGCCCGTCATCGCTCCGATGACCAACACCAGGCCGGTCATGCCATCTTGGCTCTGCTGCCCCTCGATGCGCTTCAGCTTGCCAAAACTCGACTCCAGGATCTCCGTGCTGGCCACGAATCGCTCGTCGGACTTCTCCGGCTGGTACTTCGCGACGTACGCACGCAACCAGGCAAGAGCAAACGGAAGTAACCCCACCCCTGGAGGGCGCTGGCGTGATTCCAGGGGCCGACCACGGACCTGCGCGGGCCATCCGATAGCCTCGTCCGAATAGAAGCC
>Ga0163151_10007507_pt1 | contig 12703 bp, 8 predicted proteins | sample OliLakLV19MP5IB2_FD_145596 | JGI IMG/M metagenome (GOLD analysis project Ga0163151, IMG submission 145596) | Freshwater microbial mat bacterial communities from Lake Vanda, McMurdo Dry Valleys, Antarctica - Oligotrophic Lake LV.19.MP5.IB-2 | ecosystem: Environmental > Aquatic > Freshwater > Lake...
GTTCTGCTCGACCTCGTAGGTCAGCGTCTTGGAGGAGAATTCGGCCTCGGCCTGCGCGAGCGCGGCGTTCGCCTTGCGTTCGACGCGATCGACCTCGCGATTGAACTCCTCGGCGTTGGCCTTCAACTCGGTGAAGGTCCGCTCGTAAGTGAACTCCTCGAGCAACTGTTTCTTGGCCCGGGCGATCTCCCGGTTGATCTTTTCCTTCTGCAAGGCGATGCGGGCGGACTCCAGGTCGTTCTGGGTTTTGTAGCCCTTCTTCACCAGCCGCTCGGTGAACTCATAGGTCTCCTCCGACTGGGCCACCGTCTCGTCGGCGAGGGTGACAGCCGACTTCAATTCGTCGAGCAGTTGCTTGTATTCGCCGGCGACGGGCACGCCCTTCTCGTCCCGCGTGCCGTATTTCCTGAGATCGATGGCGGCGAGGTCGAGCTTGAGCTTTGCCGCGGCGATGTCGCTGGCGTTCTGCGTCTTCTGGATCTCGACGTTCTCTTCCGCGGTCTTCAGGTTGGACTGCGCGGTGGTGACGGCGATTCTTTGCGTCGTCTCCCGGTCGACCAGGGCCGACGAATCGAGCTCGACGACCAGCTCGCCTTCTTTGACGTGCGTCCCTTCCTTGACGATGCTGATGATCGTCGTGCTGCCCTCCACCTTGCAGGTGAGCACCGCGTTCTTGAAGCTCTCCAGCGTGCCGCGCTCGGTCACAGCGATCTGGAACGGCCCACGCTTGACGGACTCGGTCACCAGATGGTCGAGCTTGCGCTCCGGGCTACCGAGGAACGGCAGCCGGGAGGTGAGCGGCTGAAGATACGGCCCCAGTTGCTCGCGCGCGAGGACGCCAGCCGTCACCACTCCGCCCAGCAGGGCGAGCAGGATCAGCCGCTTCGACCACGGCGACCGTCGGCGTGACGAAGCCGTGGTCGTCGCTGGGGAACTGTGCTCCGAACCCCGGTCCGGGGGGAACCGGCTGGGCTCGGTCGTCGGGGAGCTTCCCGGGGGCAGGAGGGTCGTTGACATCGGTGGGCTCGCTCAAGGTGGGAGAGACGGCGGGGAGGGACGACAGGCTTTGGTACACCGGATCGATCCAGATCCCGCGCTCGTCAACCTGCATGATATCCATATCGCGGTGAATGTTAATGCGATTCTGTTCGTATTGCACCCAAATTCGGATAAGTTCGTTCTGGGCATTGAGGACTGACTGCAGGGCATTGATTAGATTCAACCCCTGATTGCTCTGTTGGTTTCCCTGTGGTTGGGCCTGGCCGGCCCGAACGGGCTGATTCAGCGTCTCGATGTTGGAATCGAGCTGCAAGGCGGCGATCCGCAGGTTTTGTCGAGCGGTCTCAAAATTCTGTTTGAGCGCCACCAAAGCCCGCCACTCGGTACGGACGTCCAGTTTCACATCGTCCTCCAAGGCCATATAGGCCCGCCGAGCCCGCTGATAGTTGATTTGGGACTGCCGGTAGGCGTTCCGTTCCAGCACCTGATCGAGCGGTGCCGTGAACTGCACGCCGGCCTGGAAAGTGCTGCGATCGCCGCGGAAATCGAACGGTTTGTTCCCGCCGGAGGTGCCGACGTCACCGCGGGCAACCACGTTCAGCACGGCTTCCAGCCGATTGGCGGCCACTTCCATCTGCCGGCGGGCGTCCATCACTTCGCCGCGGGCGTTCATCAGGTCGAGCTGGTTCTCGAGGGCGAGCTGCACGGCCGCTTCCTGCGTCATCTCGAACTTGTTGAGGGTAATCAATTCCGACCGCAGACCGGCCTGAATCGCCCGCAGGCTCTGGGCCAGTTGCAGCAGGTCCTCGCGGACGTTGTCGATGTCCCGAAAGGCTTTCACGCGATCGTCCAGCGGCACGCCGGGTGCGGCCATCGCCGCTTCCAGATTCTGCAGCCGGGCCGTGATGTCCGAAAACACGTCCAGCACCACCGCCTGATAGACCAGTTTGGCGCGGTCCAGGTCCTGGGTCACCACGCGGCGGTCCTCCAGGTCGGTCAGGCTCGCCAGCCGCTGCGGCAGAATCGCGTTCACGCGCTTAAAGTCGGTTTCGACCTTGTCCAAACCTTCGGTGCGAACCTGTTGCCGCAATTCCTCCATCCGCGTCACCGACCGGCGCACATCTTCGAGCGGCGGGTCTCGCGAGTCGATCGGCTCCAATTCTTTCTTGAACCCAATAATCGCGTCTTCCAGCAGGTTCAACGACGGATCGATCAGTTCGAACTGCTTGAGCAGCGACGTGTCGATGGACAACTGAAAATCGGTGGGAAGACCCAGCGTCAATTTGTAGAGATCGAGCGAATCGAGGTATCCCCGCTCGGCATCGCGCAGGTTGTTCTCCTGCGATGACAAGCGGGTGAGCAACTGCGCCAGATCGAGCGTGACGACTCCGGCCTGGGCGCGCAGGAACAGGTTGTTGATCGTCTGCTTCCACTCGAGATCGTCGCTCAAGTCCGAAAGCCGATCGCGTTCCCCCTCGCCCATCACGCCGCGCCAGGTCAGCCGTTCCCGGCGTTCGTCGTGTTCGATCTTCAACTGCAAGTCGGGCGGAAAGACCACGTTGGCGGGCAGTTTGGCGAATTTTTCGTAGGGCGGCGCAGAATTGAGCTCACGCAGCCGTTCCACCTGCACCACCAGCGCGCGGATGTTGCCCTGCTGGTTGATCACGGTCTGCCGCTGCCGCAGCAGGCCCAGAAACCCGCCCCCCGCGCCGTTGACCACCACGTTGCCGAAGAAGGTCTTGCGGAACCGGGCCAGCGTGCGGATGTCGTACAGCACGGAGCGTTCGCTCTGCGTCAGGTTTTCCAGCACGATCTTGCGGCCGGCCCCCAACAACAGCGGCTGCGTGATGGAGTACGACAGCACCGATGACGAGTTCGTGTTGTTGTCGCCCGAGAACATCCACAGTGTGTTGTTCGCCAGTTCGAGCGCCCACTGCCCGCCGGTCGGAAGAATCTGTCGGACGCCCATGCGGTTGTTGAACTGCAAGTCGTCGCGCACCGAAGGCGTGTTGAGATAGTTCAACGACGACGTCGGCTCATTGCCGCTGATGCCCAGATAACGGACGTTGAACTGGAACCGGTCGAACGTCAGCAGCAGCGAGGAAAGATAGGCGTTCTCGATCGCCGTCTGATATTCCCGGCTGTGAATGTTGGCCAGTTCGAGGGCCTGCAACAGATTCAGGTTGTTGATCGTCGGGGCCACGGGCTGTGTGCCATCGGCGGTCGTCACGCCGCTCGCGGTCCCTTCGGGATCTTCCCAGGCGGCTTTGACGACTGGTGCGAGGCCGAAGTTGGCCAGCCACTGCGGGTTCTCGACGGTCATCGAGTCGCCGACTTTGTGCCAGCTCTTGTAGCCCTTCATGCCGTCCACCCAGTGCATGTAGCGATGGGCGGCAGGATCGTCGGGAGGCAACGGCGTCAGGTCGGGGTTAAACGGATCGTAAAACCGGCTGCGGGGATCGGCTTCCACCGTCACGCGGGGCAAATCCCAGCGCGGATCCTGCGTCTTTTCGAGCAGCAGATTGTACGTGTCGAAGTCCGCCTGCGACCGCCAGAACATCCGCGAACAACCGGCCTGGCAGACCAGCGCCACGGCCGCCAGCAGCGCTGCCAGCCACCGCTGGCGCGAGCCTGTCTGCCATCCATCCGTCAGGAGTGAAGCCGAGTTCATGCTGCCGCATCACCTTTGAGGGACAACGACCCCGCCCGACAACGCGCACGGAGTCTCATCCAAGGTTTCGGATTCGGAAGAACCCCGACATCAGGAAAAATCGGAAATGTCATCGTATTTTGCCCATTCTTCGGAGCGTCCCGAGGGACTGGGGCGGGCAATTAACATGGGAATTTCGGGTAGCTGAGTCGCAATTTTCGACGACCCCAGTCACTGGTCACTGGTCAGTGGTCCTTAGTGCGGACGGAAAATCCATCCTTGTCGACCTCCCAGCGCACCACACGTTATTCTTCACCAATGACCAATGACCAATGACCAATGACCAATGACAACGGACTCCTCCATGCCCTTTCCGCAGTTCGATCGTTCCCAGCTCCGCATTCTCCCGTTGGGGGAGCGCGTCCACGACATCCGTCGCGACGGCATCCGCATGGACCCCGGCGGGCCGCGGCTGCCGTTTTCGCATCCGGCGTTGCCGACGCTGGCGGACGCGATTGTCGCCGCCGCAAAGAACGACCGGGCGGTGATGTTCATCTGCGGCGCGCACGTGCTGCGGCAGGGGAATTCGCCGCTGCTGATCGACCTGATGCAGCGCGGGTTGCTCAAGCACCTGGCGCTCAACGGAGCCGGGGCCATTCACGATTTTGAGCTGGCGATGATCGGCCAGACGTGCGAAAGCGTGGCCCGTTATGTCAAGGAGGGGCAGTTCGGTCTGTGGCGGGAAACATCGCGCATCAACGACGCCGTCAACGCCGGTGTCCGCGACGGCCTCGGCTTCGGCGAAGCGGTCGGCCGCGTCATCGAAGAAGAGCGATTCCCGTATCGCGACACCAGCGTGCTGGCGGCGGCGTATCGGCTCAAGGTGCCGGTGACGGTCCACGTGTCGATCGGGCAGGACATCGTCCACGAGCATCCCAACTTCGACGGGGCCGCCACCGGAGCCGCGTCGTACACCGACTTTTTGATCTTCACCGAGACCGTCACGAAACTCGAAGGGGGCGTGATGCTCAACATCGGGTCGGCGGTGATGGGACCGGAGGTCTATCTCAAGGCGCTCGCGATGGCCCGCAACGTGGCGCATCAGCGCGGTGAGCACATCCGCCAGTTCACGACGGCGGTGTTCGATCTGCCGGAGCTCGGCGATGACTTGTCTCACGAAGCGCCGAAGAGCGACCCGCGCTACTACTTCCGCCCGTTCAAGACGATTCTCGTTCGCACGGTCGCCGACGGCGGCCGCAGCTTCTACGTGCAGGGGGACCACAAGGCGACGGTGCCGGCGCTGTACGATGAGATCATCGCCGCTTGCGGCTAAGCCGCAAGCGGGCTTCATCGGCGGTTCGGAGATTTACGCGTGGCGGTGAAGCGCGGGTCGACGAGCGGCTTGCGTGTGATCTCATGCCAGTGGCGGATGTCGATCGCATACGGCCCCTGCGGCTGGTGGTAGCTGCCGAATTCGCGCAGGTACTTGTCCAACCGGCCGACCTTCTGGCCCGCCTCCAACTCGCCGGGGTAGGTGCTGCCCGGCTTGCGGCCCCATTGGATGCGCGAGCCGCCAGTGGATTCCAGTTCCAGCAACACGTCGTCCGGCTGCGTGCTGGCGGACGTGATCCGCGGCGCTACGATCGCCGTCAGTTGCAGTTCCTTCCATCGCGGCCCGATGAAATCCGCCAGCGCCGCGGCGGCGGCCACCGCCGGGTCGCCCCACGGCTTGCCCGCCGCGCCGAAGGGAATCGACGTGATGCCGCGGACGACGAGATAATCGCGGGCGTCGTCCGGCGTGAAATCCTGCGGCGGGAGCAGAATGCCCTGCGGGTCGATGGGGTACAGTCCGTCGGGCACTTCCACCAATGCGACCACCCGGCGATATTGCAGCTTTACCGTCACCAGCGCCGGGGCCTGGTTGCTGACCTGGTCGACCCGCTCGACCCACGGATGGGCCGCGAACGCCGTCGCGACCTTCAGCGGCAAATCCGGATCGAGCAACGGCAACTCAGAGGGCAGATCGGCGCGGCGACGGACCTGTTCGATGAAGTCGACCGGCAACGGATCGGTCGCCGGTGGGATCAGCAGCACGTCCTGAAACCGCATCCGATATTCGGGGCGCTGCGTCAGATCGGGAATCTGCCGACGCACCCACGGGCCGAGGACCGGAATCATCGCCAGCAGGGCGGCGGCGATCAGCAACCGCGGTCGAAACAGCCGCTCCCGCAGCGTCGGCCGCGGAGGCGGCGCGTCGGCAGTCACCTCGACGATCGGTGCCGGCGGCGGAACGGGGGCCATGACATTCCACGGAATCTGCGGACACGGTCACCGTCTGGTGATCGGCCGTCGCCTGTGGGGCGAATCACTCCGGGAGGCCCTTCGGCCGGTTCTCACGCCGTTCGGCGGCGCGCGAGACTGTTCTGCAGATGATGCGGACGGGGCGGTCGACCCTGCCAACAGGCCCACATGCTCCGTTCGCACAATTCGGAAAAATCGATACCGACGCGCTGCGCTGCCTTCGGGATCAGGCTGTGGCTGGTGAGGCCGGGAACGGTGTTGATCTCCAGCACCCACGGCCGATGGGCCGCATCGACCCGCAGATCGACGCGGGCCAGCCCCTTGGTCCCCAACGCCCGGCAGGCTTCCGCACCCGCGTGTTCGATGCCGGCGACCTCCGACCGGGGCCAACCGGTGTCGAACCGGTATTGCGTGCTCTCATCAACGTACTTGGCGTGATAGTCGAAGAACTCCCGCGGCGTCTCGATGCAGATCGCGGGCAGCACGACGTCATCCATCAACCCGACAGTCCACTCGGTCCCGGCGATGAACTGCTCGATCAGACCGAAGCTGTCGAACTGAAAACACAGCCGCAACGCGGCATCCAGCTCGGATGGTTCGCGGACGATGCTGATGCCGAGGCTCGACCCCTGCGTGTCCGGCTTGACCACCAACGGGTAGCCGATGGTGCTGACCAGCCGCGCGATCCGCTCGGGATCGTCGGCATAATGGACGAGGGCGTACGCCGGCGTCGGCACGCCCGCTTGCGCGAACCGTTCCTTCGCCGCGGACTTGCTGAACGCCAAGCGCGAAGTCGCGGCGTCGCTGCCGGTGTACGGGACGCCGGCGGCCTCCAGAATCTGCTGCACGCCGCCGTCTTCGCCGAACCGGCCGTGCAAGGCGATGAACGCAACCTCGAACTGCCGCCAGTCCAGCGACGGTAGATCGACCACGGCGGGATCGAGATGGATCACCGTATGCCCGCGCGACGTCAGCGCCTGCTGCACCGCCGCGCCGCTTTGCAGGCTGATCTCGCGCTCGTCGGAATCGCCGCCGGCAAGCAGGGCGACGCATAATGGCGTGATGTTCGATGGGGAATTCATGGGGCACATCCTTGTGCGGGCGCCATATTGGTTTGGTGATACAACGATGATTGATCGTTCGTCCGCTTCTCTGTCCCGGAGGGACTACAGCCATTAGCCGGGGGTTGAGCGGAGCGACACCCCCGGAAGTGGATGCTGTCCACCATCGACCCTGGAAGGGTCGCAGCGCCGGAGTGTGCTGCGACCCTTTCAGGGTCGTCCTTATCGCTCATCGTTCACCGGGGGTGTCGCTCCGCTCAACCCCCGGCTAATGGCTGGGAACCCTCCGGGTTCGCGATGCGGGTGGCATCGACCTGTGTCTGAAGAGGCTGTTCACGGCTTCCTGGCACGCAATTCGTCGAGGAATTTCGCGACGGCGTCGTGGCCGGCGGCGGTCTGGCGGATCACCAGCGACACCGTGGAATCGAACCCGCGAACCGTCGCCATGCCGCCGGATGCATCCCAGCTCTTCGGCAACACGCCGGCTTGCAGGCGCGTCAAAATCGGCTGGAAATCGGGCCGGCCCGATGCGGCATCCTTGAGGACGAGATCGGAAACATCGTACACCCGCACCTGCAAGCCCTCCTCTGACGGAGCCGGTGCAGCCGGGCGGATGTCCGTCGCTGGCACGTCGACCCCGAGCACAACAATCCCCGATTCGACCGCATATCCGAGCCGGGTCGGTTCGATGAGTTGCTTGAGCACCTGATCGAGCGGCACGTTCTCGAACTGACACGAGACCGGCGCGGCCAACGGCTCCACCGCGGCCGCGGCCGATTCCGGTTCCAGCACGAGCCGCAGCCCCGCCTGACGGGCGACGTCGCGGAGGACATCTTTGCGCGGTTGCCGTTGGGCTTTGATCGAGATCCGCTTCTCCAGCACGCGGTCGGTCGCCAGCGTCGTGGAGGACGTGACGGCGATCGGTTTCGGGACCACGTTGTCGTCGCCGAGGATGACCGGCAACGGGGACGGCGCACCCGCTTCGGTGGCGCTGAAGTGGAACTCGAACCGTCGTCCGCGGTCGCCGTCGATCGTCACGCCCGCCGCCGCGCCGGTGGTTTGCACCGTGGGGGAGGCGATGACCGCCGCGCGGCCCTGTTCGTTGACGTCGAGAATCCGCACCTGCACCAGATAGTGTCGCGTGCCCGGTGCGGGAGGGGTCGCGGGCTTGGTGACCGTCACCGGCGCATCGCCACCGGCCAGGAGCACCAACACGCAAACCAGCGGCACCAATCCATGGCCCGGCATCTTATCTCCTCCGTGAGAATGACACTGGTCATCCGCCGCGGGAGCCTACCAGATCACGACTTCCGGCTCCAGATGGACTCCGAACTGGCCGGCCACCTTGGATTTGACGAGATCCATCAACCGCAACACGTCGGCCGAGGTCGCCCCGTCTTGCGTCACCAAAAAGTTCGCATGGCGGTCGCTGACTTCGGCTCCGCCGATGTGCGTCCCCTTCAGGCCGGCCTGTTCGATCAGTTCGCCCGCTGTTAACCCTCTGGGATTCTTGAAGATACAACCGGCCGACTGCTCGGCCAGCGGCTGCGAGGCCTTCTTGGTGATCCAGATCTTCCGCAGCCGTTCGGTGATCCGGTCGGGGTCGTCAGTCCGGAGTTGGAACTCGGCTTCGAGGATGATGAGTTCGTCGAGACCGCTGTGGCGATACGAAAACGCCAGCTCATCCCGTTTGCGCACAACCCGCCCGCCCCCCAGATCAACACAGGTGACGGACTTCACTAGGGTGCCGATGTCGCTGTGACGGCCTCCCGCATTCCCGCGGAGTGCGCCGCCAATCGTGCCCGGAATCCCGGCGAGTTCCTCGAAGCCTGCCAGCCCCGCTCGGACAGTCTCGGAGATGACATTCGACAACAACGCCGCAGCACCGGCGCGGCAGATGGCACCGTCGATGGCGACCTGGGCGAAGGCGGGTTCCGTCAGGCGGACGACCGCGCCACCGACCCCTTCGTCGTGGACCAGGAGGTTCGAGCCGCTTCCGAGCACGCGCAAGGGGATTTGCTGTTCGGCGCAGGCCTGGATCACCCGCACCAGTTCCGCCGGATCGCGGGGCGTCAGGAAATACTGAGCCGGGCCGCCGACCTTCAGCCACGTGTAGGGGGCGAGCGGTTCATCCCGCCGCAGAATGTCGCTGAACTCGTCGAGTGCTGGCATGGTGGATCCGGTGAATGTCCCCGGCTCCCATCGTCACAAGCACATCGCCGGGTCGCAGCCCATCGTCCAATACCCCGGCAAGCTGGTCAAGGGAGTTGCACGCCATCGCCGGCGGCCCCTCTCCGTTCACCTGCCGGGCCAGCTCCTCGGCGAGCCGCAACGGCTCATCGGTCACGGATTCGCGCGCAGCATACACCGGGGCGATGACCACGCGGTCCGCCAACCGGAAACTGCGGGCGAAGTCGGACATCAGCGCCGCGGTGCGACCGACCTGGTGCGGCTGAAACGCGGCCCAGATACGGCGTCGGCCGTACAGATCGCGCGCGGTTTGCAGCGTCGAAGTCACTGCGGTCGGGTGATGGGCGTAGTCGTCGATGACCGTCACGCCGCGCCACGAGCCGAGCACCTCGAACCGCCGTTTCAGCCCCGAAAACTCGGCGAGACTATGCCGAATCGCCGACGCTGATACGCCGAGTTCCGAGCACATCGCCGCGGCGGCGACCGCATTCATCACGTTGTGCCGGCCGGGCACGTCGAGCTGGATTTCGGTCACGTACTGACCGCGGCGAAACAGCCGGAACCGGGTGCCGAAGCCGAGCGATCGCACATCGTCGGCCCACCAGTCGGCGTCGCCGGTCCAGCCAAACGTCAGCACTTCCGCTTTCGTCGCCCGGCTGGCTTCCACGGCCGCCACGTCTTCCGCCCGGACGAGCAGGTAACCGGACGAGGCGACATTCGCGGCGAACGCGGCGAACGCGGCGAGCAGTTCGTCGGGGTTGTGATAGCAGTCGAAGTGATCCGGTTCGACGCCCAGAATCGCCGCACAATGCGGGCTGAGGTCGAGGAAGCTCCGTTGGAACTCGCAGCTTTCGACGACGAACAGGTCGCCCCGTCCGCTCCAACTGCTCTGCCCGGTCGAGCAGAGATCGGCTCCGAAGATCGCGGACGGTTGCCGCCCGGCGTCGGTGAGGATTGTCGCCGTCATCGCCGTCGTCGTGCTTTTGCCGTGCGTGCCGGCCACACAGACGCCCTGGCGGTCGAGCATCAAGCGGCCGAGCATCTGGCTGTACGTCATCTGCGAGATGCCGAGTTCCCGTGCCGCCGTGCGTTCCGGATTCTCCGGGCCGATCGCGGCGCTGTGAATCAGCACGTCGGCGTCATGCGGCAAGTGTTTGGCAGCATGACCGTGCGAGAACCGAAAGCCTCGGGCCCGCAAGGGGTGCAGTGTGTCCGCCAGCGGCGAGACATCGGACCCCGTCACCTGCCAGCCCAGCCCGACCAGCAGGTGCGCCAACCCCTTCATGCCCGATCCGCACACGCCCACCAGGTGAGCGCGGCCGCTCACCGCACGGAGACGCGGCAGGAGCGTCGGCGAAGGGACGGGCAAGGCGGCAATGGTCATGCGGTTCTCGTGAGGAATTGGTTTCACCAGCCCGCAGCGTAAGCGAGGGAATCGATGGACTCCCTCGCTCACGCTGCGGGCTGGTCGAGAAAAGTGGCGATCGGTGTTATCGAACCCCCCCGGCAAACCGCCGCAACAGACCGATCCGGCGGAACTTGCTTCCTGCGAAACGCCTGCCGACCCTGCCGGTCAGCGAACCCCGGCAAACTCTGCCGTCGGACGCAGCGCCGGGATTATGCCCACGACGGCCGTCGGCACCAAGAGCAGTCTTGAGAGTGGGTGGCCGGGGCTGGAGCCGCCTCGGCGAAGCCCCGGTCTTTGGCCCGAAGACACCGGGGCTTCGCTCAAAGACGCTCCAGCCCCGGCCACTCGAGTTCGGCAGGGAGATCCCAATCCCCACGATTGCCAACCGGCCCGCGACACCCGACAATTCCGGCCGTCTGATTGTTGTCTCTCCTGAAGCAGGCGTTGCCATGCTCCGCGAACCCCCTCGCAGTCCCCAACCCTTATCCCGCCGACGCGGCGATGCCCTGAAGACGGTGCTGATTGTCATGGCGATTCTGGGCGGCCTGATGGTGCTGTCGTGCCTGGGGGTCGGCGTCGCGGGGTACTTCTGGTTCCAGAAGAATCTGGCCAATGCGGCCGTGACCGATCCCGTGAAGATCCGCCAGATGACGGCCGACCAGACCGACATCACGATCCCCGCCGAGTTCGTGCCGCAGACCGGCAGCCAACTGTTCGGAATGAACATCGTCAATTACCAGTGGTGTCCGACCGGCACATGTGCGGCGATGGGGGGCGACGACGAAGCGGAGTTCAACGCGGGCACATTGACGCTGACCACATTCGCAACCGATGGTCCGGTGGACGTCGATGCGGACGTATTCTGGGAAGAATCGTTCGCGGAGACCAACCTCAACGAGCGGTTCCGCAACTACAGCAAAGATGTGAAAGAGCTCACGATCCGCGGCAAGGCGTGCAAGTTCTTCATCGTGAAGGGTGAGGAAATCCCGTGGGATGTCGTCGCGGAGGTTGACGACCCCGAGATGGCCGACGCTACGTCGGAGACACCGGCCGAACCCATCACTGACCCCGCAGCCACGCCGGCCACCACCGATCCGGTAGTAACGCCCGTAGCGCCGGCACCGGTCGCAGCGCCCTCCGCTCCCGCGAAGCTGGGCCGACAGATCGTGTGGGTGCAAGGGGTCTTCCCCGGCAAGAAGGGAGACTGTACGTTGAACGTGTATCTGCTGGGCGGTGACTACGACGAGGCCAAGATCCTCGCGATGTTGCAGTCCATCAAGTAGTCAAGGTGGCGATCTCGCTCGACTGGGACATGACCATTACTTCGCCCACATTGGTTCGCATCGCCACCCGGTCCAGTGCGCTGGCGCTGTGGCAGGCGAATCACGTCGCGGACCTCATTCGCGCCGCGGCTCCCGGAACGACGGTCAAACTGGTCGAAGTCTCGACGACCGGCGACCGCGTGCTGTCGCAACCGCTGCGCGACTTCGGCGGATTGGGCGTGTTCACGCGCGAAGTGCAGGTCGCGGTGATCGACGGCCGGGCCGACGTCGCCGTGCATAGCCTGAAGGACTTGCCCACGGAATCGACGCCCGGGTTGACGCTCGCCGCGATCCCCGAACGGGGCGAGACCGCGGACGCGCTGGTCCTGCCGAGCGGCGCGACGGACTCCGGCGAACCCTTGCCGTTGGCGGAGAAGGCCCGGGTCGCCACCGGCAGCCCGCGGCGACAGGCGCAGTTGCTGCACGCGCGGCCCAATCTGAAACTGATGGAAGTCCGAGGCAACGTGCAGACCCGGCTCAATAAGCTCGACGCCGGCGAGTTCGACGCGCTGATTCTCGCCTGTGCCGGACTCGAACGGCTCGGCCTGGCCGACCGGATCACGCGCCGGTTAACGCCGTCGTTGATGTACCACGCCGTCAGCCAGGGAGCGCTCGGTTTGGAATGCCGCAGCGATGGCGCCGCCGTCTGCGGGTTGCTGCACCGGCTGATTCATCCGCCGACGTGGTCCGCGGCGATTGCCGAACGGTCGTTGTTGTCGGCGTTGCGGGCGGGCTGTCACGCTCCGGTCGGCGTGGCGACGAAGTTCACCGT
>Ga0163151_10007509_pt1 | contig 12701 bp, 15 predicted proteins | sample OliLakLV19MP5IB2_FD_145596 | JGI IMG/M metagenome (GOLD analysis project Ga0163151, IMG submission 145596) | Freshwater microbial mat bacterial communities from Lake Vanda, McMurdo Dry Valleys, Antarctica - Oligotrophic Lake LV.19.MP5.IB-2 | ecosystem: Environmental > Aquatic > Freshwater >...
TTGAGAATAATCTTCCCAGCGAATGGGTTGTGCTAAATTGAGGTGTCCCATGGCATATTTAAATGCAGGTCTCGCATCAAGAACCACGGGTGTTTTAAACTGCTTCTTTTTTGGCGGATATTTTGGAGCTTTACCAATCGGAATCGTAACAGGCTGAGCTTGAGCTGGTGAAAATATAAACGTAAAAACAATCATCGCAACGATTGCTAGAATTAAAATAAACCCGATTTTTCTTAAAATTTTCATCGATTCATAGGTCTCATGGTAGGGAACAAAATAATATCTCGTATAGAAAGTTGCCCCGTGAGAATCATCACAATTCTCTCAATTCCAACTCCGACACCACCCGTTGGTGGCATACCGACATCGATAGAATGCAAAAAATCTTCATCCATAGGGTGCGCTTCATCATCAATGACTCTTTGTTTTTCTTGATCTTGAAGTCGACGTCTTTGCTCTTCTGGGTCATTAAGCTCTGTATAAGCGTTACCTACTTCCATCCCTGCAATAAAGGGCTCAAAACGCTCAACCAAACCTTTTGTTTTACGATGACTTTTTGTGAGTGGCGAAATTTCTTCAGGATGGTCGATAATAAACGTGGGCTGAATTAAATGCTTCTCTGCTACTAATTCAAAAATAGCACAAATCATTACACCACGAGCTGGCATTTTTTCTTCGTCATAACCTAATGATTTTGCTTTTTCAAAAAGAGCTTTGTCATCAAGTGTTGATGAATCAAATTTTCCATACTCTTTAATGGCATCATGCATGGTGAGTCTACGCCATGGTGGGGCTAGCTCAATTTCATGCTCACCATATTTTACTTTAGTTTTGCCACAAACTTTTAGAGCTACTGTTGAGATTAAATCTTCAAATTGTTTCATTTGATAATTATAATCAGTATAGGCCTCATACCACTCAAGCATCATAAACTCAGGATTATGCGATCGATCAATTCCTTCGTTTCTAAAATTTTTACTCATGTCATAAACTTTTTCAAATCCACCAACGATAAGTCTTTTAAGATAGAGCTCCGGTGAAATTTTTAAAAACAAAGGTATATCGAGTGCTCGGTGATGAGTTTTAAATGGATGTGCTGCTGCTCCCCCATAGATAGGTTGAAGCACGGGAGTTTCAACTTCTAAAAATCCGCGAGAATCTAAAAAATTTCTTACTTCTCTGATTATTTTTGAACGCGTTTCAAAAACAAGACGCGCTTCAGGGTTAGTAATTAGATCAAGGTAGCGCGCACGATATTTCACCTCTACGTCAGCAAGACCTGAATGTTTATCTGGTAATGGCTCAAGAGTTTTACAAAGCATTTGAAATTTCTTAGCACTGAGAGTGAGTTCACCGGTTTTTGTACCAAACATCAAACCTTCAACACCAACAATGTCGCCAAGATCTAACAGCTCAAAACTTTTTGCGTCCTCAGCAGATAGTTCAGCTAACTTAAGATAAACTTGCATGGTGCCTGATTGATCTTGCAGATTAAAAAATGCAGCCTTACCCATCAAGCGAACAGTCATCACTCGACCCGCAAGTCGAATCACAGGCTCAAGTGTATGTTCTGTAGCTTTAAGATGACCAAATTTTGAACGCACTTCTAAGATTGTGCTGTTTCGTTCAAAATTATGAGGAAACGGATCAATACCCGCTTTTTTAAATTCGTGAAGCTTTCGTCGTTTTTCAGCTTTAATTGGATTGTCAGTATTATCCACCTGAACTCAAGCCCTCTCAGCAGATTTAAAAATATCTTGAACTTGATTTAATAATTTAATGGCATCGTTTTTAGGACGCTGAAAAGCATTGCGCCCCATAATACTTCCAAATGCGCCGCCTTGAGCAATTCCTTTTACTTCTTCAAGAAGCTCAGCATCACCTTTAACTAATCCGCCTGAGAAAATTACAATGCGTCGGCCGTTAAAAGTACTTTGAACAACATGACGAATGCGCTCAGACATTGTAGCAATTGGAATTTGTGCTTTTTCATAAGCTTTTTTTGCTTCTGCTTGCTCGATATGATTGGTAGGTGGTTTTACTTTAACAATGTGCGCACCAAGTTGTGCCGCAATGTGAGCACCGTAGGCAATAACATCAATACCCGTTTCACCTTCTTTACTAAGGCCTCCACCTCGAGGATACGACCAAACGACAACCACAAGACCTTTACGTTTTGCTTCTTGAGTAAGTTCAGCAATTTCTTTGTACATGTCATTACGCTGTGCACTTCCCGGATAAATCGTAAAACCAATTCCTGCACAACCAAGTCTAAGAGCTTCATCAACTGAACCCGTCATGGCTGATTTTGGTTCTTTAGAGGAATACAAAACATCAGAGTTATTAAGTTTTAAAATTAAAGGAATTTGACCAGCAAATTCGCGAGCACCCGCTTCTATAAAACCAAGTGGAGCTGCATATGCGTTACACCCTGATTCAAGGGCTAATTGAAAATGATATTGAGGATCATATGCCGAAGGATTCACTGCAAAAGATCTAGCAGGGCCATGTTCAAAACCTTGATCAACTGGCAAAATGACAAGTTTTCCAGAACCAGCGATTCGACCTGTATTCATGAGTCGTGTGAGGTTGGCAAGTACACCTGGATTATCAGAACCGTACCAGCTTAAAATCTCTTTTACCCGAGGGGTCATATGATGCTCCTTTTTAAGTAATCATCATGGATTACACGGGCTTTGCCCGGGGTGCAAGAGCATCTTGAGGAGAGTTAGAAGAAAAGACCAGTATGAATGCAAATAACTCCAGCTAGAGCTACTACGAGAAGCCAAGAATAGACCCAATGGGGATCACTGATTTTTCCACCATGATTGAGGATTTGCTCTGTAGAACCAAAAGTTCCACTGCGAGTCATGAATAGTAATGTTGAGCGTTTTAAATCAGACATCTTGCACCTCTTTAAATTGCTTATTTAAACTTTCAAGTAACACGGAAATTGACGCCATGCAATGTTAGCGAATTTATTATTGGTTCGATAACGTTCACCCTATTTCTGCCCCCCGGCAACACACAACTACACCATTACAAAGTGTGTGCCAGCCAATGGACCAAATAGCGGATCTGTTTAAAAATTTGTTAAATTATTTACATGAAATCTGTAATGACGAGAATTTATCAACCTACTTTTATGACGGTTCTCCCAAAAGTCCCATTTTTAAAAGCTCAGGTTCATAATACTCAAAACCACTTTCAAAAACTTTTAGATTTCCATGGTCGATAAAAAATACGCGGTTAGAGAGTGTTCTTAAAAAATGACGATCATGGCTAACAAACATGATTGTGCCTTCAAATTTTTTCAAGGCCTCAAGCAATACTTCGCGAGAACGAATATCAAGATGGTTTGTAGGTTCATCAAGAATCAGAAAATTAACAGGTGTGGCTAAAATTGTAGCTAAAACAACCCGACTTTTTTCTCCACCAGAAAGTACTGAGATTTTTTTATCGGCATCATCACCGCTAAATAAAAAACAACCAAGTAAACTTCGAATACTGCCAATTGTTGAATTTGGAATTCGGTTTTGAACTTCTTCAAAAATAGTATTTTTCGGATTTAATACGTCTAAAGAATGCTGACTGAAATAACCCAGTTTTATATTCGCACCGATGGTAACCTTACCCTCAGTTGGATCTGTTTGACCCACAATAGTTTTAAGAAGTGTCGATTTGCCCGCGCCGTTAACACCAACGACAGCTATCTTGTCAAGACGCCGCACCATTCCAGTGAGATTAGTAAAAACGGTTTTTTTCTTAGCATCTTCTTGGGTGTATGTTTTTGATAAACTCTCAATTTTAACGGCCTCATTACCACTGCGAGGGGCTTGAGGAAAATCAAAATACATTGCTTGTTCTTCAGGTGGAATTTCTATGCGATCGATTTTATCAATTTTTTTAACTCGTGATTGCACTTGAGCTGCATGAGATGCCCTTGCTGCAAATCTTGCTATGAATTCTTCTTCTTTTGCGAGCATGTCTTGTTGTTTTTTATGTGAAGCCAGGAGTTGATCTTTTCTAATGCCCCGTTCTTTTTCATAAAATGCATAATTACCTGTAAATGAGGTAATGCTTTTATTTGCGATTTCAACAATTCGATTCACTAATCGGTTTAAAAACTCACGGTCATGACTTGTCATAACGAGAGCACCTTTAAAATTTCGTAACCATTCTTCAAGCCAAATGATTGATTCTAAATCTAAATGGTTAGTGGGCTCGTCCATCAAAAGTACATCAGGATTCAGAGCTAAAATTTTAGCTAATGCGATACGCATTTTCCAACCACCACTAAAACTCTCAACGGAGCGATTGAAATCATCTGGCCCAATTCCAAGACCAGTTAAAATTGTTTTTGCACGCGCATTAAGATCATACCCACCGCGCGCTTCAAACTCGAGTTGGGCTTCACCATACTTATCAAGAAGTGTGGCCATGTCTTGTTCAGAGAGTGGTTTTTCTGCAGTTTCTTGAAGTCGAAGTTCCATTTCAGCAATTTGAGCGGCTAATGTTGATACGCGCCCTGCACCTGCTTCTACTTCTTCAAGGGCTGAGCGCCCCTTCATGTCACCTACATCTTGAGAAAAATAGCCAATGACGAGTTTATCGGGAATATTCACATGCCCACTGTCGACACTTTCTTCACCCATAATGACGCGAAAAATCGTAGTTTTCCCAGCACCATTTGGGCCAACGAGGCCGATTTTATCATTGGGTCGAATTTGAAAACTACCGTCGCGGTAAAGAATTCTATCGCCGTACTGTTTTGTAACATTGCTTAAATGAATCATGGTCGTGAATGTAGCAAAGATTAACGAAAGGTTCTAGCGATCATTTAAATTGTAGTCATGAAATTATCTACTCTCTGACTTGACCCTTACCATCGATAATCCAACGAGCACTTGTGAGTTCACGAAGCCCCACGGGGCCACGAACATGCAATTTTTGCGTGCTAATTCCAAGTTCTCCACCCAGACCAAATTCGAAGCCGTCAGTAAACCGAGTGGAGGCATTCCAATATACTGCAGCCGCATCAACTTCTGATTGAAATTTGCGCGCTATAGATTCTGACTTTGTTACGATTGCTTCAGAATGTTTAGAACCATGTAAATCAATATGTTCAACAGCCACACCAAATGATTTCACCACGCGACAATTCATTTTTAAATCAAGGTATTCAGTATCCCAACTTTTTTCTCTCGCCCGAGTTACATGGCGCTTGCCCTTTAAAATCTGCGCACTTTTCACACAAGCATACCAATCTACACCAGAGGCTGCGATTTTATCATAAAGTGCTAGCAGAAATTCTTTAGCTATTTTTTCATGTACCAAAAGTGTTTCCATTGAATTACACACTCCGGGTCTATGAATTTTTGAATTTGTAACGATATCTAAAGCCATATCAAAATCAGCATCTTCATGAATATAAACATGGCATAGGCCGCGATCATTTTTAATAATCGGAATTTCAGAATTGCTCACAACAAATTCAATGAGACTTTCACCACCTCGAGGAACCACTACGTCAATCCATTGTCTTTGTTTTAAAAGTGTTTTAACGACTTTTCGATCAGGATCCGTAATCCCCCAAAAACAACTCGGAGAAAAACCATGGAGCATCAAAGATTCTCCTATGATTTCATAAAGTGTGCTTGTGGTTTTCATTGATTCTTTTCCGCCGCGCAAAATTAATACATTGCCGGACTTCAATGCCAGTGAAAATGCCTCGATTGCGACATTTGGGCGTGATTCAAAAATCATAAAGATAACACCTAAGGGTGATCGAATGCGCCTTAGAATTAAATCATTCTCCAATGTACGACTATCAAGCTCTTCACCTACGGGGTCAGTCAGCTGAATCACTTGCTGAAGACTCGCACAGATATTATCTATTCGTTCTTTATTAAGAAGTAGGCGATCTCGAAATGCAGCTTCTGTTTTTTTGGGTAAGCGCTTAAGATCAAGACTATTTGCTTTTAAGATTTCACCTTGTCGCTCTTGAATAAGATCAATTAATGAAAGTAACACCTGATTTTTTCGATCTGTGGTCGCACTTCTTAATTCTTTTGCGCCTGCTTTTGCCGAACTCAAATGCTTAAAGTGGGTTTTATTAATTTGCCCCATTATTTACTCCTTGAAATTACAGTTCCTACATTTTCACCCTGAGCGATTCGAGTGAGTCCTGCTTGCAAATCACCTTTGATAAGCTGGGTGGTGATTCCTTTACTACCCGCTTCTTTTGCAGCTTTAAGTTTTGAGAACATCCCGCCCGTACCACGACTTGATTTAGAAGATAATCCCACTTCTTTAAGAAGTTTTGACGAAACGCTATTAAGTGTTTCTATAAGTTTAGCATTTTTGTATTTCATGGGATCCATGTCATAAAGACCTTCAACATCTGTCAAAATAATAAGACGCTCGGCACCTGTCACGGCAGCAACTTTTGCGGACAAAGAATCATTATCACCAAATTTTATTTCATCAGTAGCTACAGCATCATTTTCATTTATGATGGGGACAACTTTCCACTTCATCAGCTGTTCAACTGTATGTTTAAAATTAAGTCGTCTTTTTGGATCTGACAAATCTTTATATGTTAGTAAAACTTGAGCGCCCACAAGACCCGTTGCATTGAGTGCAATGTTGTAGAGATCCATTAACATCGGCTGTCCAATGGCACTGAGTGCTTGTTTTTCAAACAACGACCAGTCAGCTCTTGTTTTACTAAATTCAGTTCGTTCAACTGCTGAAGCGATTGCACCTGATGTCACCCAAATTACTTCGATTTGATGTTGACGCCTAAGTGTTAAGAGTTGTTGCATCCAAGACCTTAGCAAAACAGGGCCACCATCACAGACAATTTGACTTCCAGCTTTGATCACCCATCGACGCATACTCAAATTAGATTCTCCACTCTGTTTTTAATCGCAAGATTCATTTGATGAAAAAGTAACGTTGTTTTTTTCTTCATAAAATATTTAAAAAATAGTGTCGGAAAAAATCCAAAAAACAATTCCCAGTGCACAAAGCGTACTTTGTTCTCACCTAGTGGAATAATTTGATAATGATGTTCACCTAAACCAAATTGTCTAAACCAAACATGCCCGCGCCAAGCAAATTCATAGGGCGGATTATAAATCATAACTTTTGATCGCCACTTCACCATAGGGCCACCTCTTCCAAATAAAAAAATATGTTCTCTTAAGGGAGAACCATGTTTAGAAGGGTCACCTTCAATAAAATTAAAAAGTGGGTTCCACTGATTAAATTTAGAAAAATCAATGAGCACTTCCCAAACTTTTTCGGGAGTACTATTGATTTCAATATCAGTCCAAACTTGTCTGAGTGCCATGGTGATCCAATAAGTTTTCCATAGGCCCAAGATTTTGTCTATGCAACCAACACACGCCCTGACCATGCGCGCAATTTTGTTAAGATCGTGTTAAATCTTTTATTGACAATAATTCTTACTCAGCCTTAACTAAATTTAATAGAGACATCCGCTGGTTGTCTTCTATGCCTAAAAGTTGATCTGTGACCTTTTACCACCCATCGTGGGTGAATTTTCGGGGCAGATTGTAATTTTATGTCATAGGAGTCGTCATATGAAGCTTCTTGTTATTTCTTTTCTCTGTGTTCTTATTTCTTCGGTTTCATTCGCAAGTGGTTATGAGTGCCAAGGCCAAGGTTATCGCGTGAAGATGTATAATCACGTGCAACCGGTAAATGGTACTTCTAACCCAGCAGTTCTTATTGTTTCATCTGAGAACCGCGATGTTGGAACCATCGGAACAGCTCGTGGAGTTGAGATCTCAAAAGCAGTGACTGCTCGAACCGAAATTTACGAAGCAAAACTGCGCGTAAATCAAACCGGTCGTTATGCAGGTGTTAACTTTCAAGTAACCAAAGAACCCGGTTCAAACGGGTTGCACTGGGGCCGTTTAGTATTAGCAGCCGATGGTGCTAGTTACGGTGGAGATATGGCTTGCCGTCGCTATCTCAAAGATCAAAGATAATTTTTTTTCATCTTTAAAGTGAACGGTATGAACCGCTTTCGAAAGAAAGCGGTTTTATTTTTTAATAGGACCTTCTTCTTTTACAATCGCATTTCTAAAATTTTCTTCAAACTCAATCCATGTTTGAATACTCTCCTCACGCATACCTACCTCAGTCAGAGTCTCACGCAACAAAACAACACGCCTATCAAAATGACCTTTTAAAATCGGAGGCATTTCTAAATGAGCAGTAGTTGGGGATTTTCCAAAATACTGATAGTTTTTACCCATAGCACGTAGAAGAAACGTTTTTTGTTGTTGTATGATGTGGTTGAGATTCTTATTATCGAAAAAAAATCCTAGCATTATATCTTTTGCCATTTTCTCATAAAAACGAATGAGGATTTTCTCAATACCAGTCTCTCCACTGGCATCAACATAGAGTTGAGTAAGTTTTTTAACCATGATTTATTAATTACTCAAAACTAAATTCAACAACTTCGAATTCTTTGATTCCACTGGGAGTAGTAACTGACACAATCTCACCTTCAGCCTTGCCAATGAGGGCACGAGCAATGGGTGAGGCAATAGAGAGTCTACCCGCTTGAGCATCGGCTTCATCAACACCAACTATTTGGTAAGTTACTTTTTTAGCTTTTCCATTTTCATTGATGTCTTCGAGCACAACTGTTGCGCCGAATACTATTTTATCACTTTTTAATTTTGAAGGGTCTACTACCTGAGCACGTGAGAGTTTGTTATTGATGTCGGCGATGCGTGCTTCCACATAGGACTGTCGTTCTTTTGCAGCATTGTACTCAGCATTTTCGCTTAGATCACCATGCCCACGAGCTTCTTCAATGGCTTTAATCACATTAGGCCGTTCAACAGACATGTAGAGCTTCAAATCTTCTTCAAGTTTCTTTTTGCCTTTAACCGTCATGGGTACTGTATCTTCACTCACTTCATTTACTCCTGTTTTAGGTCGAAAATATAAAGACCGAGAATACTAACTTAGGTAAAATAATGACGCAAGGGTTCATATTGCTAGTGATATTAAGGGGTTAGAGAAGTTCTTTAATCTTTTTTCTAATTTTTTTCTCATCACCGGGTCCAAAACCATTATAAATTGCTGCAATTTTACCCTGTCGATTCATCAAGAAAGTAGACGGCACTGCCATAAGATTACACATCTCAGCAAGTTTTTGACCATTACTCGCAATGTCATGCACTGACTGATAATCTAGGGGCATTGTTTTAAGAAACTCTATTGCCACTGACTCCTCGTCGTCTTCATTTACAGCAATAATGACTAGCCCCTGTTTTGATAATTCATGATGAATTTTATTAAACAGTGGAAGTTCTTTCTTACAGGGCTCACACCAGCTGGCCCAAAAATTAACGATTACTACTTTGCCTTTGAGTTTTGTCAAACTCACTTTTTGCTTACTACCTATGATTTTTAAATCAAATTGCGGAAAGTCTTGCTGCAACTTTAAAGCTTCACCAGCAATAAGCATTGAAGGAAAAATCAGACCAAGAATTATGAGCCATGTTTTCATGAGTTTAATTTAACACAGTTCTTATAAGAAAACTAAAGCAAGCTAGGCCAGTCTAGTCTAAGTTGACTTACCGCCTTAAAACCGAGGACAATAGAGTAACCATGCATCCATTTTTTGAAGTCATAAAAAATGCAAATTCTATTGTCTTAAGCACACACACCCAACCCGATGGTGATGGCTTAGGTTCACAGGTAGCACTTTTTTGGGCTCTCAAAAAAGCTGGTAAAAAAGTTCGTATTTTAAACGTTGATGACACACCAAAAAAATATAACTTTTTAGATCCACATAAAAATATTGAGACCTTTAATCACCTCAAAACTCCACTTGAAAAAACAGATGTGGCCTTAATCTTTGATACAAATGACCCTGAATTGCTCTTGGGCTTATGGGATGAATTGCAAACTAAATGCAAAAAAGTTCTTATAGTTGATCACCACCCGCCACTTGAACGTTATCCACTTCAAGGTGACGAACATTTTATTGATACTAACTCTAGCTCCACAGGGCAAATTGCTTTTAGCATTATTAAAACAATGAACATTGCTCTTGATGCACAAATTGCCTTACCGCTTTATGCGAGTATCGTCTTTGATACAAATTACTTCAGATACATTCGGGGCGATTCCACACCTCATTTGATCGCAGCTGAACTATTAAGACATAATATCGAGCCACAACAAGTGCATCGTCATTTATTTGGAAATCACACACCTAATAAGTTGAAGTTTTTATCTCAAGTATTAGGTGCGGTAGAGTATGAATGCGAAGGTCGCCTTGCGTGTGTACGTGTTCGTAAAGATGACATGAATGCATTGGGTCTTGAGATGGATGACACTCGAGACATCATTGATATGGTCATCAATGTTGAATCAATTGAAGCAGCCGTTTTATTTAGAGAAGAAGCTAAAGATCATTTTAAAGTTAGCTTTAGGAGCAAAGGACTTTTTGGTGTTAGCGATTTAGCCCAAAGCTTAGGTGGCGGTGGACATCAATTTTCATCTGGAGCATACGCTCAATCTACTTACCCAGATTTGAAGTCAAAAGTACTCAAAGGTTTTGAAAAACTTTTCACTGAACTAGAAAAGAAAGCAGTTTCTGGTTAGCTCGTGGGAAAAAACAAAAAACAACCAAAACTAATTGTCTGCTTTTGTAATAATGTTCCTAAAGATGTGATCGAGGATGCCATTAAATCAGGTGCTCAAACGTTAAATGAAATTTATGATAAAACAACAGCCGGCGTTGGCCCCTGTGGCGGCAGTTGCAGAAGACGTATTGCTCCGATGCTTGAAAAATATATTGAAACCGGAAAGTTTGACGAAGAATTACCCCAACCAGTACCGCTCATCAAAAAAAACTAAATCAAATTTTATTTAAGAGACTTGCTCAACACCTGTGATTTCGGGAAGATATTCTTTAATACGCTCTTCAACACCAAAAGCTAAAGTCATCGATGCTGATGCGCAATTTACGCAAGACCCTTGAAGGCGTACTTTTAAAACATTCTCTGGTGTTAGTTCAACAACTTCAATATCACCCCCATCACCCTGAATCATGGGGCGCACTTCACGGTCGATAAATTCTTTGGCCTGAGTGAGTAAATCCATGAGCCCCTTTTAGCACGGTCGCAGGTTATCTGGGTTATAAAAGTTTAATCACTGTGATAGCAGCTGCAATATAAGCCTAATCACTGTGATAGCAGCTGCAATATAGCCTAATCACTGTGATAGCAGCTGCAATATAGCCTAATTAATGAATTTATCCATGTGACCTAGACCAAAAACTGTCACAGCAGCATGAATGTTATGAACCCGACATAGGAGCCTTAAATTACTCAAATCGTTTGAGCCCCCAAGAGCCCTTGGCGCGATGTGATCAACTTCAAGCCTAGATCTAGAAGCGCATCTTTTCATTGTTGTAGGATAAATGTAGCTACACCGATTTGCATCTCGGTGAAATACCTGCCTTCTTGTAGATCGTAAAACTGCTTGGGTTGATCTAACCGTGTCCGCTAGCGGACACTTCTTTTGCTCAAGAATTTTACTTTGTGGCTCACATTGATTGTTCAGCATTTGATCTTGCTTTTCTAATTGATTGTTCAGTTTCCTTTCTTGCTTTTCTAACTGGGAAATAGCCCTATCGAGAGCCTCCTCGATCACATCAATAGTTTTAAGATTGTTATTCTTGTACGAGAGTAGATCTTTAAACCTATCAATCTTATCTTTCACGCGCTTAGGCATGGGAAGTCGCATTTCAGAAATATCCTCAGTAATTTGTTTGATTCTTTCTTTCATTAATGGACGTGGTGATAGCTGATTTAAATAAATTTGTGCTTCTATCGTTGATTTTGTTTCCAAAACACCAAGAATTTCACACTTTGCATTATGGCTCAAAGGCTGGCTTTCTTTAGCTTCTGCATAAAAATAGCTTTGTGCCGAAGCTAAAGCTGAGAGTTCAAATATTCCATTGGCTAATTTATCTTCTAATTCTGGATGATCTTTGAGAAGTCTCATGGCATTGATTCTTCTGTATGCTGCCCCACGCGAATATTTTAATTCTCCAACACAAAACTCGATCAAACTTGGGTAAGCCTCCTCTGCAAATGCTCGTCGTCTTTCAATTTCTCTTAGTACATGCAAAATCCAAAGAGTTTTTGCAGTTTCTGCCTTTACTGAACTTTTAGCTTCTAAAACAAGATCTTTGCTTGAAAGTTTTCTTAAGTTTCTGATTTGAGTTTCATGAATCATGATTATTCCCTCTTCATTAGACTTGGTTATTTTCATTAACTTCTGATTTAAAATAATAACATGACTTTTTGACGACAGATTTTACGCGTTTATTGACGGACACAGCTAATATTTTTTAATATTTGAGAAGGGGCGGATATTTATTAAAAAGGTGCAACCACGCCAAACGTGTAGACTGTAGCTAGCATTTAAAGCATGTTTCCATAAGCAGACTTAAAATTCAAAAAAGTCATAAAAACCATTGTCAATATTAAAATTGACCTATGTTTCAGGTTGCGCCATTATTTTTTTAAATTAATTTAATCGGCCAGGCGTGTGAAAGTAATCATAAACGATGCGTTTGTTCTGCAGTTGCTTGTTCTGCAGTTGCTTGTTCTGCAGTTGCTTGTTCTGCA
>Ga0163151_10007511_pt1 | contig 12700 bp, 10 predicted proteins | sample OliLakLV19MP5IB2_FD_145596 | JGI IMG/M metagenome (GOLD analysis project Ga0163151, IMG submission 145596) | Freshwater microbial mat bacterial communities from Lake Vanda, McMurdo Dry Valleys, Antarctica - Oligotrophic Lake LV.19.MP5.IB-2 | ecosystem: Environmental > Aquatic > Freshwater >...
GTGGTGCAACCGTCCGCAGGCGTCGTCGTAAGTGCTGACGAGTTTTCAGTTGCAACGGGGTCCGTCTGCGTTCGTCGAGGGTTCAACTCCCTTCCGCTCCACTGGAAAAACCTTGTCCGCCATCGCTGCGGGTAAGGCTTTTTCGCTGGGTTTCAAGGCGATTGCGACAACCGGCAGTCGCGGGCGATGCGCGTCGTGTTCGCTCACGGCGTCGGCCTGCTGACGGCGGCAGGCTGCGATGGCCCGTGGAACAGTGGCATCGACTTCTGCACCGACTGATAGACGCCCCAGCCCAGCGGCACGGCGATCCAGATCCAGGCGATGGCGAGTGTGATGGTTTTCATCGGATCAGGCCCTGGGAGTTTCCGCGACGTGGTGTTTCGGATCAACCGGTCGCACGAGCAGATTGGCGACGAGGCCGATCATCAGCAATCCAGCCATCAGGAACATGGTGGAGTTGTAGGCCTCGGCCTTGGGCACGCCGGCTTCAATTCGGGCGGTGGAGATGTAATTGACGAGGCTGGGACCCAGCAGCGCGGCGACGGACCAGGCGGTGATGAGGCGTCCGTGAATGGCGCCGACCTGGTAGGCGCCGAACAGGTCGCGGAGATACGCCGGTATGGTGGCAAAGCCGCCGCCGTACATCGTGATGATGACGGCCGTGACGGCGACGAAGAGCGTCTTGTTCTGGATGTTCTGCGTCCACGGCACAGCGCAGTACAGGACCGCGCCGAGGAGGAAGTAAATGGAATAGACGGTCTTCCGCCCGGTGTAGTCGGAGACGGAGGACCAGACAAAGCGGCCGCCCATGTTGAAGAGGCTCAGCAGGCCCGCGAAGCCGCCGCCGACGGCCGCGCTGACGCCGAACATGTCAGAACACATCTTCGAGGCCTGTCCGAGGATGCCGATGCCGGCGCTGACGTTCATGCACAAGACGACCCACAGGCACCAGAACTGCGGCGTCTTCCACGCGACGTCGACCGCGACGCTGGCGTTCGTCATCATCGGCTTGACGTGCTGGCTGGGCTCCCAGCCGTCGGGTTTCCAGTCCGCGGTCGGCACGCGGACGAGAAACGCCCCGAACAGCATGGAAACTGCATACAAACAAGCAATGGCGACGAAGGCCTCGGCCACACCGAGGGATGTGGCTGAATGGAAATGGTCCATGAGTTTCACGCCCAGCGGCGCGCCGATGAGAGCGCCGCCGCCGAAGCCCATGATCGCCATGCCGGTGGCCATGCCGGGACGGTCGGGGAACCATTTGATCAGCGTGGACACGGGCGAGATATAGCCCAGCCCGAGTCCGATGCCACCGATGACGCCGTAACCGAGGTACAGCAGCCAGAGCATTTGCAGTTTCACGCCGAGGGCGGAGATGAGGAGACCGCCGCAGAAGCAGACGCAACTGGCCACCATCGTCTTGCGCGGTCCACTGCGCTCGACCCACTTGCCAAACGCCGCCGCCGACATGCCGAGCATGAAGAGCGCGATGGAGTACACCCAGCCCACCTGCGGAATCGTCCAGCCCGCGCCGGCCTGCGTCAGCGGCACATTGAAGACGCTGAATCCATAGACTTCGCCGATGCACATGTGAACGGAGATGGCGGCGGGGGGCACCAGCCAGCGGTTGAATCCGGGCGGGGCGACGGTGGCTTCACGGGAGAGGAAGTTCATCAGTCCAACGTCGATGGTGGTGAGGATCTATCCTGACGAGCCCAGCACACCCGGCCCCGCTTTCATTGTCAACGATCCCTTGTCGATTCTCCATGAAACACCCACTCGCCCGAGTGCGACGGCCAGGACACCCAGCCGATCACCGCCCCGGTCAGACGCGGCAGCCGGCAGCTTGGAGAACTTTCCAAACGCGAGCCGCGATCTTCGTTTCCCCTTGAAATCCGAACTGGCTCGGCTTATCCTCATTAAAGTGGATGAATGTATCCACTATTGGAGAGGATCATGGCGGCGTGTGTGATTCGTTTGCTGGCGTTCCTGGTCGCGATTGGAGTGATGGTCATGAAGTCATCCGCTCAGGACGACTTTGACCGGCCACCAATCGCGTACAGCCTCACCGAACCGGATAACCCCGTCGCCCGATTGCAGACGGCGATTGATGACGGTTCTGTGCGGCTCGAATTTCAGGAGCCGTACGGGTATCTGAAATCGGTGCTGACGGCGCTTGAGGTGCCGGTGGCGAGTCAGATGCTGGTGTTCTCGAAGACCAGCCTGCAACGGCACCGCATCAGCCCGCGGACGCCGCGGGCGATTTACTTCAACGACGACGTCTCCATCGGCTATTGCCGGTCGGGGGACGCCGTCGAGGTGGCGGTCGCCGATCCGCAGTTGGGGACGGTGTTCTACACGCTCGATCAGGCCCCGCAGGACCGGCCGCTGTTCGTCCGGCAGACGGACAATTGCCTGTTGTGTCACGGCGGCTCGCAGACGCGGGGCGTGCCGGGGCATCTGGTGCGGTCGGTCTATCCCGACAGCACCGGCCAGCCGATGCTGGCGTCGGGGTCGTACCGGGTCGATCACGCCACGCCGCTCAAGCACCGCTGGGGCGGATGGTACGTCACGGGGACGCACGGCGAACAGACACACCTCGGCAACCTCACGTACCGCACCCGGCCGAACGGTGACGGGCCGGGGGAGACGACGGGCCTCAACGTCACCGATGTGACGGGGCGGATCACGTCATCGGGATATCTGTCGCCGCACAGCGATCTCATCGCGCTGATGACGATGGAACATCAGGCCGGCGGTCACAACGTACTCATTCGGGCTGCATACGATGTCCGCTCGGCGCTGTACCGGGAGGACGCGCTCAACCGGGAGTTGAAGGAACCGGAGGATCACCGCTGGGACAGCACCAACACGATTCTGAACAGCGCGGCCGACTCGCTGGTCAAGTATTTCCTGTTCGCCGGAGAGGCCCCGCTCACCGCGCCGCTGCAGGGCACGTCGTCGTTCGCCGCCGAGTTCGCGGCGCGGGGCCCGCGCGACGCCGCCGGGCGGTCGCTGCGCGAATTCGACCTGCAAACGCGGCTGTTCCGCTATCCGTGCAGTTACCTGATCTACTCCGACAGCTTCGACGCCCTGCCCGCGGACCTGCGCGAACGGTTCTGGGCGAAGCTGGACGACGTGCTGTCGGGCCGCAACGAGGGCCAGGAGTTTGTGCATCTGTCTGGGGAAGACCGCGCGGCGATTCGTGCGATTCTGGCGGCAACGAAGCCCGGTGCGCCGGCGAAGTCGTGGAGTGCATTGGTCACGCAATGACGGAAGCCCAGGGATTGCTATCCCTGGGCTTCTTACGCGGCGTACTGCCGGGTGATCAAATCGTTCTGCAGCCACAGCAGCTTGCTGAAGGCGCGGAGCGTGCGGACTTCTGTGGCACGGTCGAGGCCCAGATCGAGAATGGTGGCGTGGAAGGCGTCGGCGACGAAACCCATCAGCGCGTTCATCTGCACCAGCGGCACGGTGATGTCGGCGCTGCCCGCCTTGTTCGTGTGAATCTTGCCGACCATGTCGAGATAGTCGAGCATCTTGGCGTTGTACGGCTTGGTGACCAGCGTGACGAGATAGCGCGTCAGATGCTCCTTGCGGAACTTGATCTGCGGATGATCCATCGTCAACTGCACGAGGGCCGCCGGCGTCAGGCCTTCGTAACCGAACTGCTTCGGGATGAAATGCCGCCAGGTGGCGTCGTAGGCGTAGAGCTTGTCGTAGACGGCATCGACCAGTCCGGGCACCAGCGGCCCGAGCGGCTCGGCGGCTCCGTGAATGGCGGCGATATCGTCGCCCGTGAAACCCATGAACTTGGTCAGGTAGTCGAAGCGGTAGGCGAGATCAGTTTCCAGGCGGGGTTCGTCGATGTGCTGCACGGCGGGCGCTTTCAGCAGGGGATGAAGGCGATGTCGCGATTCTTGTAGGGTGCAGTCGAGGCTTTGCGAGGCTCACCCCGTTGGAGTCCAGCCTTTAGGCTGTGCCTCTCTCTTCGCTCAGAAAGGCGAAGACAGCCTAAAGGCTGGATTCCAACAAAGAGGGTGAGCCTCGCAAAGCCTCGACTGCACCCTACGAAAACAAGACACGGCGGGGTTGACGGCGGAGGCCTGTCCGGGACAATCAGGACTTCGACATCCGGTTTGCAGATCGTACCCCGCCTAAACAAGATGTCAATATCCACTTTAATGCCGAGGCGAAAACCGCCATGTTTTCTCAGACCGTGGAATACGCCCTGCGGGCCGTGGTCTTCCTGGCCGACCGGGCACCCACGACGGGCACGACGGACGACATCGCCGCCGCGACGCTTGTTCCCAAACCCTATCTGGTCAAGGTGTTGCAGGGACTCGCCCGGGCCGGAATCGTGCAGACGCAGCGGGGGGTCGGCGGCGGCGTTAGTCTGGTCAAGACGCCGGCCGAGCTGACGATTCTGGAGGTCGTGAACGCCGTCGAACCCCTCCAGCGGATTCGGACCTGCCCGCTGGGACTGGCCGCGCATGGGGTCAAGTTGTGCCCGCTGCACCGTCGCATGGACGAGGCGTTGGCCCACGTCGAGGACGCTTTCCGCAGCACCACGCTCGCCGAAGTGCTCGCCGAACCGACGACGAGCACGCCGCTGTGCAACATTCCGGGCGGGCGACGGGGTTGAAGGTTGAGAGTTGAGGGGGATTTCAGTCTTCGCGTGCCCAATCACAATCTCGCCAAGACCTTGGTCCTCGGCACTTCACGAACAATGGATTTCGTTATCATTCAGATTTGGAGAACGATATCGGGTTCTCGGATGGACTAAAACACGCGCAAATCAATCAAGGGGACGCAATGCCTGAAAAGCCACCCCTGGACATTGTTGACCGCCGATACCAGCAGGTCACCTTTCTTGCCTGGATCGTTATCTATGTCTGGTCAATCGTTCGCGCTATTCCCAGTGTGCTTGAACAGCGTGGCGACCCAATGTTCTTGGCATTATTGGCCTTCGTATTCATGTTCCTGGCGTTCTGTGCCGCGATGGTCACCGTCATCGTTTTCGCCATCCCGCTGCGGATCATCCTCAACCTGGTACTCGCTGATCGCCGCCGGCCGCATCTTTCCGAGACAGTTTTTCTGACCATCGTCCTGGTCGTCATCGGAGGTTACCTCTACGAAGTTCATCGTGAAAAATCCCGACTCGCACCTCCCAAGGGAGTTACAACGCTGTCGGGCTTTGTGGATGCGATGCCGTCCCCGCGCCGGCTCAACTTGGTCCATAAAGACAGTCGCGACTACATCGTTTGGACCGGTGATTCGTCCGGGCCGTGGGATGTTCCGTCCGGGCCGGCCTGCTATCTCTTTGACCACACCGGCAAGCTGGTCGACTGGCAACCGGTAACCGGCGATGGCGGCCGGGTGGAAGAATTCATCGCGACGGCAACGAAGCATGGTGAGGTGTCGCTTGATCAAGCGATTGAGTTAACGCGCCGCCCACCGAACAGTGTTGGTCATTTCTAGTTTCTGATGCCAGTCGACGACTGGCTGCGTGTGGACCAACGATGTTCCGTTATCTGTGGCAAGCCCCCGTGACGTTTATCAGCCTCGTCGTGCTGGCGATGGTGTTTGCCGGCACGCATGGGGTGGCGGGCCAATCGCCGCGCGAATTGTCGATGCTGCGTCGCGCGTGGGGCAGCGTCGAAGGTTTGACGTGGGTGCAGACGGTCGGGAATCGCGCGGAGATTCCGCATCCCGAATTGCACGGCCCGTTCGATTTGTGGGACGGCGAGTGGTGGCGGATACCGCTGTCGTCGCTGCATCACGTCGCGTTCTGGCATCTGTTCACCAACCTGCTGGCGACCGCCACGCTGGGCCGCGTGCTGGAGATGGCGTGGGGCTCGTGGCGCTATCTGTTGTTCCTGGTGACGGCGGCGTTTGTGTCGCTGCTGCCGGAGTTCCTGCTGCAGAACTATGCGATCGGCTATTCGGGCGTGCTGTGTGCGATGTTCGGGGCGCTGCTCGTGCTGCGCGAGCGAGATCCGGTGGTCGCGGCCCAGGTCACGCGGGAGGCCGTCGTTGTCACGTTGGTATGCCTGGTGGGGATGGCGGCGCTGACGTGGCTCGCCGACGTGCCGATCGCCAACGTCGCGCACTTCACCGGCCTGGCCTATGGCTGGTGCGTCGCGAAAGCGGGCCAGTTCTGTTGGCCGGTGCGCGCCGGGATGGTGTGCGCCCATGCGTTGCTGGTGATTCCGTACTGGCTGGTGACGCATCCGACGTGGGAGGGCCGTTATCACTGGTACCGCGCGGGACTGACGGAGACGGGCCAGATCGCGAAGCGGCAAGACCCGGCCCAACTGCAACTCGCGGTGTCGCACGATCGGACGCTCAGTGACGTCTGGCTGTTGCTGGCGGAAGATACTGAGCGGCAGCACCGTCCGCTGGAAGCTTTTCGGCTGGTTCTGCAGGGGTTGCAGGCTCAGCCGACGGACATCCCGCTGTGGGATTCCGCCCGCCGACTCTGGCGGCGGCTGACCGTCGATCCGCAGCGCGACACGGCGGTGATCTACATCCACGAACTGTTCGGCGAGGGATCATTGCACATTCTCGATGAGCTGCGCAGGATGCGTCCGCCGCCGCCGGTGTTGATCGCCCCCGATCGGCCGATCGGCCGTCCCCCGGAGCCGCGGGAGACAGTGGCCGAGCGTCCCGATTGGCAGCCGTCCTCGGACGAGACCTGGCGCGCTCTGACCCGGCCGCTGCCGCACAGCCCGACACTCGATCCGGCCGATCCGCGGAGCGCCCTGGAGGGGGAACTGTTGTAGCGATTCGTGACGATGAGTGGCCGGGGCTGGAGCCGCTTCGGCGAAGCCCCGGTCTTTCGCGCGCTCACCGGGGCTTCCCTCCCGTTGGTCGGTCCAGCCCCGGCCACCCAATCTGGTCCTGTCAATCGCAATTCCTCGTTCGATCTGGTTGCACCGACAGCCCCGTTAGAAACGACATCATCGTCATTTCGGGAGTGGAACGCATCCTCCTTGCGGGCGTTCGTCGCGAATCGGCAACGCCGCCCGGCACACCCCCCGGTGACGTTCTAGTGTCGTACAGGCGTGAATTGATCTAAGGGCTTTGGTCCACAGATTTCGCAGATTCCGCAGATTCAAGACAGGCAAAGGACCTTCGGAAGCCCATGTCATCTTGGCAATCGGTCTCGCTAGAAATCTGCGGAATCTGTGTAATCTGTGGATAATCGCCTTTCTCTGACCGCAAGATTGTGAATGGCGTTGCATAGCACACGACGGCGGGTGGGGGGAGTTCTCGATCGATGACCGGCACCGTGCTCGAACCGCCCCCGGCGTTGCCTTCGGAGTCTGACGCCCCATCGGCGGATGCGTCGCTGCTCGAAGACCGCGTTCCCGACGAATGGAAGCTGTCGCGGCGGACCGCCGGCTGTGCCCTCGCGTTCGGCCTGCTGTTCCTGATCGTCGCGATCAAGCCGCTGTGGCACACCGACGTGTGGGGCCACCTGTCGTACGGCCGCTGGATGTGGTCGGCCCGGCAACTTCCGACGACCGAGCCGTTGATGCCATTGGCGAGCGGCGTCCCCTTCGTCGACACCGCGTGGCTGAGTCAACTGCTGAGTTACGCCGTCGTGCAGTCAGTCGGCGTCGCCGGGTTGCAGGGACTCTCCGCGATCCTGATCGTCGCGACCACGCTGCTGCTTTATCAACGGACGTTCCAGCGAACGCGGTCCGTGTGGTTCGGTGCGGGAGCCGTGCTGGGGTTTTTGTGGCTCGATTGGGCGAACCTGGCCGTCACCCGGCCACAACTGGCGGGGCTGTTGTGCTTCGCGATCCTGCTCCACCGCCTGACCAGCCGCTCGCCAAAATGGTGGGACTGGCTGCTCATTCCCGGATTGCACTGTGCGTGGGCCAACCTGCACGGTTCGTTTGTGATCGGGCTGGGATTGCTCACCGCGCACTTGCTCGGCCGTGCGGTTGATTTGATTCGTCGGACGGGATCGTTGCGGGCGTTGGGGCACGATCAAACGGTGCGGCGGCTGCTCGTCTGGCTGGAGCTCTCGGCGGTGGCGACGCTGGTCAATCCGTACGGACTCGGTCTGATCGTCGAAGTGCTGCGGTTCTCCGAGAACCCCAATCTGCGGGCGCTGACCGAATGGCAGCCGCTCAATCCCCATTCGCCGCACGGTTATGTCTTCCTCGGTTCCATTGTTGCGATGATGTTTGCCTACCGCTGTTCGCCGCGGCGGATTGCCGCGTGGGAGCCGCTCGCGTTGTTCGGTCTGGCGATCGCCACGCTGTGGAGCGCCCGGTTCCTCGTGTGGTGGGGGCCGGTGTCGGCGCTGCTGCTCGCGCTGCACGCGCATGCCGCGTTGCGGCGGTGGTCGCCGTGGCTGGCCGAGCCGGTCGCCTCGCCGCGGTCGGGCAAGTGGAGCGTGGTGACGGTGGGCCTCGTGTGGATTTTCTTCGCGTACAGTCCGATCGGCTTGCGGCTGCTGCACAAGACCGAACCGAAGCTCACAGCGGCGGTGTCATCTGAGACGCCGTTGTCCGCAACGAAATGGCTCAACGAGCATCCCCCCGTCGGGCAGGTGTTCAACACCTACGAATGGGGCGACTACCTGCAATGGGCCGGTCCGCCGGGGATGCCGATCTTCGTGAACTCGCACGCGCACCTCGTGCCGCGCGAGGTGTGGCAGCACTATCTGAACGTGGTCGAGGTCACCGCCGAGTGGGAGGACACGCTCGACCGCTACGGCGTGAACACGGTCGTGCTCGACACGCAATACCGCGACGCACTCATCCGCCGTCTGAAAGATCACGCGAAGTGGCGACTGAGTTACGAAGACGCTCAAGCCGCGATCTTTGAGCGCAAGGCGAAGATTTAGAAGCCGCGGGGTCCCATCCCCGCGGAGTTTTCCAGGGAAGAAGATCCGCGGGGGTGGGACCCCGCGGCTTCTGCGTGCGTCTCAACAAACGATCAGGTTGTCTCATGTCATCCCGCCGTGTTTCCGTTCCCGTTCTCTTCGCGACGCAAGCCGTGGTGCTGGCGGCGGCGATCGTTTCCTATGGTCTCGCCAGTCCGGCGGTACAGCGCGAGGTGCGGACCGAGGTCAATCTGCCAACGTCGCCGCCGCGGGTCTCGCCGCCCCGGTTGACGCCGCTGGTGATCGCGCCGCTGTACGACGATCCCGAAGTCGTCAGCGACCGCGAGCTGGCCGACGTGCTGGCGAAGGTGCAGCCGCGGTTCGCACCGGCGAAGCTCAAGCCGAACTTCGTCGAGCACGCTTTGCGGACGTGGTCGGTCAACGCGAAGTTCGCCGACCCCGAGGTGATGTCCGGTGAAGCGATGAAGGATTACCTCGTCGATCACGGCAAGTATCTCGCCTCGTGGGGGGACAAGGTCGATCCACTGTTGAGCGACAAGGAGGCCGGTGTCGCGGTCCGCTGGGGCAAGCTCGACGGGGCGTCGGTCCATCACGATCACTGGCTGGCATCGCTGACGGAAGCCGGCGTCTCCTACGACGAACCGGTGTTCACGCCGAGTCGTCGCGGTCACACGATCGGCGACGTGCTGCAACAATCGCTGTGGGATTTCCGCGTCGACGAAGTCGAAACCGAATGGTCGGCCCTCGCCTTCGGGCTGTGGTTGCCACCGCAGAAACAATGGCAGCTTCGCGACGGCCGCCAGGTGGACTTCGACCTGCTCGCCGACCGGCTGATGCGCGGCGACCGCAAGTTGGGCGTGTGCGCGGGGACGCACCGCGTCTACTCGCTGATGGTCCTGATCCGGCTGGACGATGAATTCCAGATTCTGTCACCGGCCGCGCGCGACCGGGCCTGGAAACATCTGGAGGGAGTCCGCGATGCCATCGCCGTCAGCCAGTTCCCCGATGGCCATTGGCCGTCGAACTGGCCGGACGGCGCCAGTGCCGTTACAAAGCCGCTCGACGAGGAGCTCTACAAGAAGGTGATTGCGACCGGGCATCATCTGGAATGGCTGGCGATCGCGCCGACCGAGCTGCATCCGCCGCGCGACCGGATTCTGAAAGCCGCCGACTGGGTGATCGGCACGACGCGCGGCCAGTCCGCGACCGACATCATCAATCGCTACACGTTTTTCAGCCACGTCGGCAACAGCCTGGCGTTATGGCGGAAGACGCACCCGGCCGACTTCTGGAGGCAATGGGAGGCGGAGCATCCGCCGCGGCTGAACGGCGAACCGGTCTCGGCGTTGGAGGCAATCGCGCCCTGAAAAGTGGCTCGGGTGCCATGCTTGCAGCTTTGGGCAAGCATGTCTGCTGTCAATCGACGCGCGGAATGCTGCGGAAGATCTGCAATCGTTCGCCCATGTCTGGCTGCGGACGCTGGATGTTGCTCAACCCCCCAGGATATGCTTGCCCAAAGCTGCAAGCATGGCACCCAGCGTAGCATGGCACCCAGGCCGGCGATCCGCGCCAAATCCGTTCGCGCTCGGATTGGCTCTTGTTTCGCGCAGCGGATTTCGGCAGTGTAAGTGTGGGGCGCGCAGCCCGCCCACACACCGATCGCCGATCATCGCAGGAGCGTTGTCATGTCACAGGCCCCATCGAACACCGGGACGTTTGACCGCATCCGCCAGGAACTGGAGCGCTGGCTGGAGACCGCCCGCGTCACCGGCGAACGGGCGCTGGATGCCGTCGGGCTGGCCGCCGACACCCGACTGCTGCCGCCGCATTCCGACCTGATTGAGACCGAGACCGATCTGCACCTGCTGGTGGACCTGCCCGGCGTCTCGGCGGACGCGGTCGATCTGACGATCACCGGCCAGATGCTGACGTTGCGGGCCATCCGGCTGCCGTCGCCGCTGTTGGCGGAAGGCTCGAAAGTCCACCTGCGCGAGCGGACGACGTTGCAGTTCGAGCGGTCGTATCCGCTGCCGATCGGCGTCGACACGGACTCCATCCGGGCCGTGGTCCGCGAAGGGATGCTGCACGTGACGCTGCACAAATCCCCACAATCGCAACCGCGGCCGATCCCGATCCAACGGGGCGATAACGCGACCTGCCCGCCGCCGGGGACGTAGCCAGTTCAGGGCAATGCCTTCAAGGGTTTGGGCGATGGGCTAAGATTTTGTCCGCAGATTTCACAGATGACGCAGATTTAAGACTGACCGACTTGCCGTGAGTCCATCACTTCTGAGTATTCCTCTGCCGGCCTTTCAATCTGCGGAATCTGTGAAATCTGCGGACAAACGCCTTTGATCTTATGGCAACATCATGAGCGGCGCTGTAATACCATCGCATCACCTCGGCGAACCGTCACCGCGCATCTCAACCGATTCGTTGACGACCTCCGCCCCCGCGTCGAACGCATACTCTGCGGTGCTGTCGGCCGTGGTGAAGACGTGGTCCTTCATCGCCCCCGCTTCCGTCCAGCGGTGCGTGATGACCATCGGTGACACTTCGCGCGGGCGGTCTTCGATCACGTGGGCGGTCAGCCGCAGCCCGTTGAGCGCGGGTTGGCCTTCCATCGCGAGATAAACCGTGTTCGCGGGAGGATCGAGTCGCACCCGGCGGTCGAGGTGATAATTGGCCCCGCCGTGTGACTGCGACAGCGTCGGCAACTCCAGCGACGTGAAGCCCACCGGTTGCCCGGTCGCATATCCGATCCGAGCGGAAGCCGTCGCGGGAGACGCCGGGTCGTTCGCGAATGTGCCGCCGACGGAGAACCACGCGATCTTCGCAGCATAGGGAGTGCCGAGCCGCAGCGTGAACGGGCCAATGACGCGGCCGGTCTTGTCGCCGGGCTTGAACTCCTGGGGCGGACGAATGACCGGCCGCAGGAAGCTGTTCTCGTCGGCGGTGTTCGCCGTCACCACGACGGCCCGCGTCCGTTCGCCGAAGGCATCGCCGGTGCGCGACGCAAACCGATTCGCCCCCGTTTGCACGGCCGGCAACGCCCCTGCGGCGAGTTGCACCCAGGTCGTGATCTTCAGCGACTTCAGCACCGACTCGGATGGTTTCCCCTTGAGATCAACTCGCAGCAGATAGCCGTATAACCCGGCGACATTGGCCGTCAGATCGACCCGCGCGGGGTACTCCTTGGTCTCCAGCGTGATCCACGTCGCCCCTTCGTCGGGCGAGAACGACAGCGTCGCCCCCAAGGCGTCGATCTCCACGACCGAGGCGTCCTTGTCGTCCTTCGCGTCCTCCAGCTTTCCCAACTCCGGGACGATGACATACGGCGACGCGACCTCGAAGATCGCGTAGCCCTCGCCGTCCTTCACGACGGACAGACCCTGCTCCGTGATCGCAACATTCCCGGCGGCGAGCACGCCGTCGGCGTAGTCCGCGGGGTCGGTCTTCAGATTTGGCTCGTAGACGATCACGCCGTTCGCGAACAGCGGCCGCTTCGTTTCGCCGATCGCCTTCGGTCCGACCGGCTCGCTCTCCAGCAGCTTCCGCAGCTTCGCATCCTTGGCTTCCTCCGCCGACAGCCGCCACCGCTTGCCCTGCGGTTGGAAGTAGCGCGTGAACCGTTCGCCGCGGCGGAGGATCTGGTCCAGCGTGTGACCCGTTGGCGCAGGGAATTCGTGCCGGCGGTGCGTCACCGGTTTCTGGTCGCGAACCAACTGGACGTCTTCCAACGTCACGAATCCACCGTTCGGTGGCTGGAACGCTTCGCGGCCGGGGACGTTGAACACCCACCAGCGCCCGCCGGACTCCAGTTCGGTCCACCAT
>Ga0163151_10007512_pt1 | contig 12697 bp, 16 predicted proteins | sample OliLakLV19MP5IB2_FD_145596 | JGI IMG/M metagenome (GOLD analysis project Ga0163151, IMG submission 145596) | Freshwater microbial mat bacterial communities from Lake Vanda, McMurdo Dry Valleys, Antarctica - Oligotrophic Lake LV.19.MP5.IB-2 | ecosystem: Environmental > Aquatic > Freshwater >...
GCCGATCAAATACCCGCGGACTGCTCTTTTACCGTCTGGCGCAACAAGCTGTTGCCGCCGCCCCGGCACCGTACCGTTCCATTATTTCCGGCAAGTCGCCAACACGTGCGTGAAAGGGATACCCATTTAAGAAAATTCGGCGGTTAGGACCGAGAGACTATTCTGTATACGTCAGGACTTCATATGACTATCCTGGCTAGATGAACTGGAGGAGGAACTGGTGGTGAGGCTAGACAGGATGCTAGCTCAGAGCAGTTTCGTCGGGGCTCTATACATGATAATTCTTCTCGGGTTGGTGACGAACATTTTTGCTGAATCTCCTGCTCCAACAGTTCACTGGGGTGGGTTAGCCTATCCTGACCAAGTCAACACGCTCTCGATTGGGTATACGGGGAATCGATTTACTGAATTCAATGGAGATTTGGCTCGATATAACACAATCCGCGAAACAATGGGCCTTAACTTTGGCTCAATCAGTTGGACTCAGCATTGGAAGCAATTCGAGGGGATTAGCACGAATATAACGATAGGTGCTGGTCCAACAGGTGAACAACCAACTCGGTATTTGCAGAATGAGTTTATCCACGATGCGATGTTTGGAATTCCTAAAGTCAAGGTCAACAAGACTCGTGATGAGTTTGATGCCATGGTGGATGCATCTGCCACCTACTGGCATGGCGCACTTGGATCCCCGCGAATTTTTTTTCTTGGAGGAGGAATCTCAACGGGTAGTCTTTATACTGAAGGATTCGCTAGAACAGGGATAAGGCGGCTACCGATAGGCAGTTTGCTGGCAGAGGCATTGTGCCAGGGAGATATGAGTGATCAAGGGATTCTACTCCAACTTCTGAAGGGGGTTAGGTTTTCCGGAATGGCCAGATTTGGCGGATTGAGAACAGCCGCTGCTTTTCCCGAGGGAACGGTGAGCCCACAATCCTATCTCGGGCAAATGTCTCTAAGCTGGGGGGTCTATGACGAATGGGGAGGAGAGCCGTTTTTTGAGATGGAAGGAGGGTATACCATCGACTCAGGTCTTTATACAGATTTTAGGGGATCGACGTTGGAAGAACGATTCTGGTCACTCGGGTTCCGAGTGCGCAATTTTTCGTTCGAGACTTGGAACGACCAGGCGAATCGAAAAGATTTTGGACCTACATATGGATTCAGGTTCACCTACAACCTCTACCCGCACATTTTTGGTAAAAGCTGATCTTGAATTTGTTATTTCTACCTATGACATCAAACCGTCGGAAGTTTTCCTTTGAAACAGTCTCCTTGACAGGGGTTCACCCCACTTTCCTGTGCTAATTTTGTGCGTCAATTCTTCACAAACGACCGAATTCAGTAGAAGCATTAGAATCAATAGAAAGCCAGCAAGCTCATGATTTCCAACGATAAACGGGGAAACCTTCGCAACATCGAGCGGTTCGAATTATTGCCCTGTTGCCACTCTTAATCAGCGGGCCGTAGGTTCAACCCCTACACGGCCACCAAATGTTTCAAGCACTTCCGCTCACTCCTACTCGATTATGTCAACTTGGTGCCAGGGTTTAGTGCCAAATTTTTCAAGTGGTGTGTCCAGCACGTTCACAAACCGCTGTTCCCCGCTGGGCAACCACTTTGCGTAGTGGTCCAACGTCGTGGTCGGTTTGGCGTGGCCGAGTTGTTTTGAGACATAGAGAAGCGGCACGTTCGCAGAGAGCAGGAGTGAGGCAAAGGGATGACGAAGGTCATTTGATAGGGGGTCAGATGACTTGAAAGGGATCACGGGTAGTAGCGGCGACCATCCCGTTCCACTCCCCCATTGATCCTGTCATGAAGTCCGAGAGGCGTCGATTGGGATGATAGGTATACATTGCAAACGCGAGGGTCTTGTATAACACCTCCACGGCGTCTTCTTTGCGGACGAACGCCACCGCTCCGGCAGCCATCATCGCATTATAGCTGTGAGGGGTGTACAGCGAGGACATTCCGATGATTACACTTTGAGGCAGTTTCTTATTGATTTGGCGTGTGGCTTCGATGCCGCTGACACGAGGGAGACGAATGTCCATCAGGGTAACGTCCGGTCGATACCGTTCCGCCAACACCACAGCTTCATCACCATCGGACGCCTCCCCGACCACCTGGAGGTCCGCATGCTCTTCTAGAAGCCCTTTCAAGACGGTACGAACTGCCGCATTATCATCGACCAGCAAGACACGCCATTGCCTATTCGCCGTGGAAGCACTCTGTGTGCCGTGGCTCGCAGGTGTCGTGTGCAGTCCTGAGGCTGCTAGAATTTCAGCCGATTCGACTCCTAACCCCATGTGTGTATTCTCCGGCATTGTCGTCCTGATCTGGATCTTGCTCAAGGACTGCGTATCAGTTTCAGCCCATTGAGGACCCATACGGAACCTCCTGGCTCAGTAGATCAGGGCGTGGAAGAGAAGCGGGTGCCACAAGGGGACTCGTGAATTCTCTCGGCCAATGGTGCCGACATTCCCGATTCAGACAGGCCCACATGCTTAATTGCGGCACGGTCATTTTGCGGCCGGAGATCGTCCAGCTCACGATCGGTTGGGCATTCTGGCTCTGACATTTTGGACAGATCATATCCCCCTCCTTGCTATGGTAAAACTGGGGGTAAATTATCACGAGACCAGAAGAAGAGGACTAGCAATATCCCTAGTTCAGAGGGGGTAGGTGCAAATGCTCGATCAGCGATAGTGTTAGCGGGGGACCGAGTATCCACAGGTTGTGGAGTGATAACGGCCCGTCACACAACCGTCTACGATCCCGTTCCAATACGACTTTGAGAGGTTCCCAGGGTGATCGAGGATCGTACGGCTTCGACTTCGCTTGGAGGTCAACGGCTTGAGCCTTCGTCATGCGACCTCGTTAAGAAGTGCTCGGCCCAATGGCGCAGACAGGGTGGATTGAGACAATCCCACAATTGTGGCTCAACTGTGGCAGAACTATCGTGCCCAATTGGGTTTGATCGACCCCATACCTCTCACTCTACTGCAAGTGATTGAGAAGGAAACGATGAGATAAGACTTGGACGCGCTCCACCGTGAGGTCACCTACTCGGACATCCCCCCGCGAATTGGGAACGGGAGCTGAAAAGGATAGGGATTGCCGGAGCTCCTGACCCGGCATCTAACAGGCTGCGGGAAAACTCGGTTAATGCCCAAAATGCTAAAAGAATCTTCCCTGCGGCGCCGATGTCAACATTGCCCCAGGATGCTCAAAAAGGCCGTCCAGCAAGGCCGCAGCGAGCGAAGAGGCGAGGAGGTACGCCCCGCACTTCGTGTGGCCGTTCGCCCTTGCAATAGATCTTGGCGAACGGAAGAGCCCCTCCAGTGCTCCCGATTTCCTGGAAACTCTCGTTGAGCCTCTGAGCGACGCGAGAACGATGCTGGCGGACTTTTTCAGCATCCTGCTAATGACGATGGCCGAGTTGAACCGCGCGGGTCGCTATGACCGAATGTCGGACAGCGTGGAGCGGGTGACTGGGCGGCTCGCGATGAGCGCCCGGGAATTTGTGTCGCGTCACGCGGATAAGTTCGGCGGTCGTCGATCTTAATGGTCTGTCACTCGCCGCTACAGCCGGCCGAGGCCGAGGTCTTTCTGGATGTCACTTGGTGACGAGGTGGTGCCAACACATGCTAACCCACCATGATCTGCGGTCATGTCGACCATCACGAACCCTCGTCTTTTGCTGCTGATTGGTCTTGCTGAGTGTCCTGATGTGGGTCTTTGTCGGGACTCTTCATCAGCGGGCGTTGCGTGAAAGGTCAGCCTCTATCCTTTCGGAGTGGGTGCAGGTGCTCTTAATTGCGTGCGTTGGCCGAACACCTTCCGAAGGCTGGATGCTCAAAATGGCATCCCAGCGTCGTTCTCCGTCGCCAGTCTCCCTGCAACGTACCCCATTATTCGGGTGTACTCGTAGGCGTGCGTGCGCGAGCCTTGTGGCAGGTCAGAGTGGTTCAGAAATGACTTGTGGCTGGGAACGCTGACTGTTTAGGGAACAGTCTTTCTTGGTGGCGAGGACGTGCAGCACTTTTTCATTTTTCCCACTTCTCCTTCAAGCTCGGCGAGTCGGCGCTGCATCGCGTGCATAGCTTCCTTCAATGCATCGAGTTCTGTCGCGTGCTTCTCGGCCAATGCGTTGACGGCGCGCATCTCTTCGGCCTGCGTCACTGGCGTCTGGTGAGACAGGACCGCGCCATTGGCTGATTGCAGGGATGGAGGGATATCCTGAGGAATGACGGCTGGGGAATCTGAATACAGCGGTTGAGATTGCCCTGGCGCCGACGAAGATGTCTCCACCCCGGTGGCCAGCAGGCCATAATCGATGACGAGTGTGGCCAGCGGAGGTGGATTCAGCAAGTCAGGTTGTTCATTGAGGCTCGATCGCCTCGCCGTCTCTGGCACAAACGAGATCCGGCCTGGCTCCAACCCTCGCGGGTTACGAGACGGACGATCCAGTTGCGCGCCAGAATCTCCTCTTCCTATGCTCGCACGGTAGTGGGTAAGGGCGATGTGCAGCAGCCGTCCCTGGACGTAGAGCACCCCACCGGTGGTCTCACGCTCCGCATCCGAGCCACGGAGGACGCGAAATCCAATGAGCTGGCCATTCGCCGCCTTGGATAGCGCCGCACTCATCAGCGGACTGAGAAACGCACTGTCCTCATCGGAAAATACGCGCATCGCTGTGGTCGTGTCATTCGGCAAGGCCTGAACCTGTACGCCACGCAACAGGTGCGTGAGCAATACGGGACTCATGAATAATGGGTGGGCTGTCTTGAACCACGAATCCTCCACAGTCTGGAGAGACACCGCACCGCGTGGACCATCAGCCAAGATCGTGTCCACGACCTTGGGAGACGTGGCGCAGGCACTCGCGAACAGGCACACCGCCACCGCGAGTGCTGAAAGGCTGAGTCGGATTTGTTTCATGGGATTCCGCAATGTAGAAGTCATCGGGTACGCGGCACTGTAGCACAGTACTCGGAAAATCGTGAGCGCGCGCAGGTGTTGTGATAGAGGCCAGCCATTACGAGCCGGCCTCTATCCTCTGGAAGTAGGACCTCACACCCATACCTCATACGGAGTCTCGAATCAAAATGGGGCCACGAGATAGATTCGTCCGTTCAATGAATCCGGCGCGGACGTGACACCGATGCTTCCGCTATCGGTCACGCGCCATTCCGCCTGGGCGTAGACGCTGGGGGTAATATTGTATCGCCCCATGACGGTCGTCCGACTGCTTGACTGGGCTAACTCCTGATCGATGTGATCAAAACGGGCTCCCAGGACCCACAGTCTGCTCGGGAGGAATAGAATCTCCGCCATATAATTCTGGAGCCCCCTGTTGGTGTCGCTGCCAGGAAACACGCCGGCCGTATTCGGGAGCCCATCCGACCGAAAGTACCCGACGGTGGTGATAAACGGCCCCAGCTTCGCCTCACCCGCGACCCCCCCCACTTGTTCACACCCTTTTTGTCATTAGGAGTAAACGGATCCAACGTTGAATTGACCACATCTCTCTTATAGATGGCCCCAAGGGTAAAGTGCTCAAGAAAGGTCATGCCATAGGTGGCATAGAAGCCAGGGTCTCCTAATCTGTTTTGGTCATTCAACCCTTGCGGTTGATAGACCCCCACCGCATACCGATGGGTGATATCGTCAGCCTCTTGCCCAACAACTTGTCCGTTCAGTTCAACGGCTGTGTTGTAAAATTCGGTGGCCTCGTTCACGTCACCGATTGTTCCTCTATTGCGAGCGCCGAGTATGCCAAGGGCTTCTTGGGCGAAGTATCGCTGTTTAATCACCCGTTGTGTGTGGGACAGAAAGGGGAGGGCGATATCAAAGGTGCCGACCTTAAGGTTGAGCAAGCCATGGCCGATCTCCCCGATGAGGTCGTTGATTTGGCCATAGGCCTGACCGACCGAGACGGACTTTTCCACGAAGGTCGCGATGGCATAGCCGGAGAACTTTCCGTTCTTCCCGAGAGGGGTCGCCGCATGGAGCTTAAAATCCTCGATCTTCAGCAGCGAAGTTTGAGCACTCCCATCCGCCTTATTGAGTTCACCCGCGACTTCGAGCTTCGCCGAGAGTGGAACATGCTTCAGATCCTGGACGTCTTGCCACTCCTTGTCTTCTGGAAATCGGAACCCATTCGTTCGAAAATTTTGTCCAACCTGATTGAGTTTGGGGATCGCATTGTGGCAGGTCGAACAGGATTTCTCCGTCTGTCGGCTGAACGCGGGAATCGCCTGTGCCGTCCTCGGCGCGACGATCGCGAACAATCCTGAAACGGCCACGCTCAACATCACTGCAGCAAGACCACTCGTAGACACATGTGTTAGCCCTTTTCTCTTTTGGGGGGGGGATGTTACGGCGCGAATGATCGGATGTAGTGCACCAGTTTCCATACCTGCTCTTCCGTGAGCTTTTTCTTATACCCTTCCATTTCTGTTGTTTCCGGATCGCTCCCGTTCAAGGTAATCCAGAACAGTTGCCCATCCGGTATTTTCTCCATCAGGCTTTTATCCGTATAATCTCTCGGTTTAATGTCCATCCCCTTCGTGCCGGACCCTTTGCCGTTTCCGTTGGTGCCATGGCACTTAATACACTTATCTTTGTAGAGGGTCGCGGCCTCTTGCAGCACGTCGGGGGTCAGGGTCACGGGATTCTTTGTTTTCAAGACGTCCTCTGGTGCGATCGGGGTCTTCCGTTCGACGGCAAAACTGGGTTCAGAATTGCCGAGGATCAACGCGAACAGGACGAAGAGGCCCACACTAGTTCGTTGTATTGTCATATGTCCTTCCTCCTGCATCCGCAAATTTGGCGATGAGGCCCTCTGTTTGAGACGGTCCTGTCGTGTCCTGTGCGACGGACTCCTGTTTCCGATTCTCGTCTTCCATCTCAGCCCATGGAATTTCGCCATGCACCAGGTTGTAGTGGCACTTGATGCAGGTGGTCCCGGCTTTTTTGGCCCTGTCATGGGACTTGATCGGGCGGGTAAAATTCTCATAGGAATGGCAATTTCGGCACTCGGCACTATCGTTCGTCAGATAGTCAGTTCGGACCTTCTGTGCTAACTCAGGGCGTCTGGTTTCATAGTCCTCCTTCGTGTTCACCGGGTTCACGATTTCACTGTAGACATCGTGGAGTGCCAGCATCTTGACCTGAAGATAGTCGGCGATGGGATGGGGCACATGGCAGCTTGGACACCCCACTTGCACCCCTCGATCATTTTTGAAATGCCGGGATGCCTTGGTCACTTCCCATAAGTGGGTCATGCTGTGACAGGAGATGCAAAATTCTGTACTATCGGTCGCTTTCATGCCCAGTAGAGGCGCAGCCCCCAGGATCATCCCACTGGCAAAGACGCCGATCACGCTGAGGGAAATGAACCCGGCGATCGTACGTAGACGGCTCTTTCCCTGCTCGACCGGTGATGAGGGTATACGCGTTTCGTCAAGGTTGGATTTCATCGAGTCAATTCTCCGTATGGCTCCAAGTCATGAGGTGCAGCTCGTGGCCTGTACTAGTCACCGCACGCTGGTCATGGATAAACCTGTCTGGGAGCGCACACGCTGCGCTGGGCAGGAATTCGTCGACAGGAAATTCAGCGGCTCTGATCTGTCGCTCGAACGACAGCGGATCCAGTGCCCCAGGCGCTGATGCGCGTGACGGCGATTCAGGGATACTCTGATGCACGTACGGATCGCTCACCTATTTTTCGGAGTGGTGTCCAGTTCTCCCTGACATGCAATCCACACTATGTCTGATCGACAACATCACTCTTTCGTCAGCTGCAACGATTCCATGCCGGAGCAAACGTCGTGCCGTAACATGAAAAAAGCCAGCACGACTGAAAATATTCATATTCCTACGTATCGCCATCTTTATCCTTCTTCAAGGAGCTTGTAGATACGAAGGGAAACGAATACAGGAGGGGAATGAATACAGTATGGAAATGAATGCACCGAATACGGTCTCCTGAAAAACCTACGCGAGGAGGTGCATATGATGATTCGCTGTGGGTAGGAATAGCGGCGGGTCTATCATGAGCAGAACTGTCGACGATCAGGGACGGTGATGTTCGTCTCGTTCGGTCGAGCACGGGACGCGGCACGGCATCCGCTGAGGAGAATATGCGCGCGGCTGCGCAAAGTGTCGTACACGGTATGAACGACGGGGCACCCGTCGATCCCGCCAGAACAGTTGCAACGCGCGTTTCTGCTGCCCGTGTGTGACAAGGTACGGAGTGAACGACAACTGATGAAGCAGCTGAACTAGCATCTGCTGTATCGCTCGTTCGTCGGGCTTTCATCGGACGACAGGGCGTGGGATACGACGACGTGTAGGAAGCATCGCGAGCGGTCGAAACATGGAGAGGTCACGCCACTGTTGTCGGCGAGCATGTTTCCGTCTATGGTAGGCTGATCGAGGCGTGGCCGGCCACAAACGCTTCAAGCCGAGAACGATGAAGATAGTGAGGGGGTGAATTTCTACGATACGCAAGGACAGCACGTATGAAAGCACGACCGGTCGCACCGGCTGCCTCTACCGCAAGAGCGATGGCAAGGAGACCAACCTTTGCTCCATGGGCCAACGCAACTCCTTTTCTTGCTTCTTCGCCCTTCCAGGACAACCCTGACCGTTAGGATTCTCTTTCCATCGTTTCTGTGAACTGGAGGAGTGGGATTCGCAGGGAAGGGTATATGGTGAATAGCCTATCGCTCTGGGTAAAGCGGAGCGTGGGAAGCAAGAGAGGGATGATTTGTCGTCATCGGCCGGATATCAGGTTTAAGCCGAAATGGGGCGTTCGATACTTTTCTATTCCCCAAGGAATTAGAGGGGGTTGCTGGAGCGTTCGATCAGATGCCGTTGCTCGGCCGACCGGAGGCGAATTTTGAAGATCACCCGGCGGCTTTTTTCGCGGTTCACGATGTCAGAAGACTCATAGATCAAATCCTGCCTGCCCCGCCCGGACGCCGACGTGATTTCTTGAAAGCAGTGGTACGAATCTGGCTCTGTGGCTTGAATCACCTCCAGCCCCTTGACCATCACCGCCAGCGACCGTTCTTGACTCAACTTCAAATTCAACGCATCGCTGCCGTGGTCGTCGGTGTGGCCTTCGATGGTGAGTGAGTCGATCTTGGAACGCAACGGCCCGCACAAGGCTCCCACATAGAAGGGTAATGCGTCTGAGAGAAACTGATCTGCAGAGGACGACAGCATGCTTTTGCCGAACTCGAATGTGAGCCGCTGTTCCGGGACTACGATCACCAGCGCGAGTGGGTCGCGGGGATCCGCATCGAGCGACAGCCCCAGGCGTCGAATGTGATCGTGCAGAGCCGTTTGCACGTCCTCTTTGTTTTCTTGCAGCTCAGACTGCGCGGCGGATGAGGTTTGCGTGATCTGCGCCGCAAAGAGCAAGATAAAGACGACCGCAAGCGAGGTCATGAGATCGGTGATACCGATCGTGGTCTGCGAGGCGCCGACGCTTTGTGATGTTGTGCGTGTCATGCGGTAGGTTGTTCGGAGGACACGATCGACCGTTTTGGCCAAAAGCGTCGCCCCTCAGCGCGAGAGAGGTCGGAGGGTGCGCGCTGCTCGGTGAGCCGATCAGTCAGGCGGCTCATGAGGTCATCGAGCGTCGCCGTTGCTCGCACTCGATCGATGTGCGCTTCCTTCATCAGCTTGGTGAGGTCACGAAGCGAGTCGTTCAGCGCCTTCATCGGAGCCGTGAATTCTTCACGGAGGACTCGTGGCAGTTCAGTCGCCGCACGTTGTGCCGTGGTCTGCTCATCCTGCCTCCATTTCGTCAAGGATCGAACAGCCGTGGTCAGCTCGGCAATGGGCGCGGCCAGGCTGTCGGTTCCCGTCCTATGGGCAAGTTCCCTGAGATCCCCGCCGGAGGTCTGTCGGCTTTTCCCCTGCGCATTGTGCATCGGCGTGAGTTGTTCCAACATCTGCTCCATGGTCTTTCGGGGAAAGAGTGTGTCGATGAGGCCGAGGAACGAATGGTGCGCATTCATGAGCCGAAAGATCATTGGTTTTTCGATGAGCGTGAACAGGTTGGCGGCAATCAGTCCCACGATGGATGTCAGGAATTTTCCGGCCAGGCCGTTGATAAGCCCTTGAATCCCGACAATTTCATGTCCGTCGGCGTGCAGTTTACTCAGGCCGATGAACAAGGCCAGGAACGTCAGCAGCAACCCAATGCCGGTCACCAGGGAGGGCAGTTGGCTGTAGAAGGCCAGGTTCACGCGATGGCTGAGGAGCGTGTCCTGCGTAAAGATGTCCTCCGCGCGGCGCGTGCTGAAAATACGCGGTTCCACGAACCATGGCACATGTTCCAGGATCAGTGTCTTGCGGAATTGTCCCCAGGGCTGGCGAAACATCGGTTCTTTCTGCAGGACGGTTTCAAGGGCATCCAAGTCATTACAGTCGATGCGGGTGGTGGGAGATGCGGGTCGACCGGTCGGAGGCGCGAATCCCACCAGCTCACGACTCGTGAATCGCTCACGATCGATATCACCGCGTTCGTTCGCGAGCGTGGTCAGCACAGCGCGTACTCGATCGAATGGCCGTTGCGCGCTGGAGACCTCCCACGTCAACCGCAAGACTTGCCAGACAAAGAAGAGGACGATTCCACAAGACCCGATCCAGCTCAACATCGGACTTTGGGGTCCTCCGAAGAAGGCTGCATCGCGACTCAACAACTCCCACAGACTGGACAGACTATTCATCATATCCTCAGTTCATTCACGACGGCTAAGGCGCAACCTCATACAACGTCTTCTCAACTTTCGTGCCGAGCACAACAGAGGAGGACGTGCTCAAAAAGCCCATGATCTGTATGTTTCTTAAAGTCAGAGCCTCAGTTGCCAGGCAAAGAATACCGGCTCCATCGGCATTTTTGGACCGTGTGGGCACAGTGCATCCTGCGAGAGGGCATGGCGGATAGCCTATCGCGCTGAGTACAGGGGGGCGTAAAGATATGAGAAGGATTCTTCTTTGCCGCTGACAGGTAGTGAGACTTCCCTAGAAACTGGATGTCTGACATTCTATTCTTCCCAAACACGGCTTGGCGAAGGGGGCATAATTTCGTACATTCTCAACATGCACATAGAAGGAGAACGCCAAGACCAAGACACTTTCGCTGAAAGAAGCGAGAAGCCAATTTCGAATATCGTCGACCGAGCAGGGCGGCTCTCGGAACGAGTGGTCGCCACGAAGAACGGACGGCCTGAGGCCGTGGTGATGGGGGGTGCTGAATACCAAAGCTGGGTGGAGACATTGGAGCTGTTGTCAAACCCAAAGGCGGTCAAATCTTTCACGCAGGGATTGAAAGAAGCCAAGGCTGGGAAATTTCACTCCTTCACGTCCGCGTTCGGTGAGGAGCAGTGAGGTAAGTTCGTCTTACGCCGCACGCCGTCAAAGACCTCAAGGATTGTGGCGGTCCCACGCGAGAACGAGGCAAAGAAGCCCTCCGCCACCTGGCCGAGCACCCGCTCGACGACAAGCCATACAAAGGCCACTTTCAAAAAGAGAAGGTCTGGTCTTACCGGGTCTGGCCCTATCGCATGCTCTACCGCCGAGCCGGCGCTGAATGGCTGGACGTAGTCTCCATCGAACACCGAAACGATGTCTATCGGTAGACAGGGCAGTCGCTCCCGCACCTCCAGGCGCGACCCTCAAAGTCTCGGCTACGCCCCGGCGAATCCCCGCGCCTCCGGTGACCTCCACTCATGCCGCCCCCTATTTTGCGACCTACTCTGAGTGGTATCGAGAGGAGTCCCCTGCGTTCCTGTCGTTGTCTTCGATGTGTTTAAACACAATGAACCCTACAGGAATGATTCCCGTTGCTGCACCGAGGAGAGCGACCCAAACACCCCACGGCTTCTTGGATTCGGGAACGATCTCTTCGGCGAGAAAGCAGGTGATGACGAAAAACGCGCAGATGAACAAAAGCTTTGCGAACCAGCGTGGCGCTCCAATTCGATCACAGAGCTTGCGCGCGCCGAAGACGAGTCCGATTGCCAGCACTAGCGCGAGAAAGCCGCTCATGAAGCGCCTCGATTCTTAACTAGGGAGTAGGCTGATCGTCATCATCATTGAGCGCCTCCCGTTTTTCGTCCCACGATCAAAAAAAACATAGAGGCATCGATCAGGAGGAGGCGCCAAGCCGGATCATAGGAGAGAGTGAGAGCGCCATCATGGGAAAGTATACCGTCTCTCAGGTGGTATCCTCAACGAAATCGATGTGAGCTGAAAGATCACCGGAGCCCTGCTCTCTGACCTCGTGCCATGATCTGTCCCTTCTTCATTCGCCCTTCCCGTCGCGTTTCTGTGTGTTGTCCCGTGACCGACCCTGTGGCGCCTTTGAGGGACACGGCATCGCGCGGAATATCCCGCGTGCGGCTCTGCTAAGGAGGCTGAAACATCCTTCATGGTGAGCGATGCTCCCCCGTAATGCGACCAGCCTGCAAAATTCATGACGGTTCGTCGCCCTTCGACAAAGCTCAGGGTCCCGAGCACAGTCGAGGGACGACATCGCCAGGAAAACGTGTTCCTCGTGAAGCGCAGCAGAGAGTGAAGCGTCCCTCGACAGGCTCGGGACGCCCTGAGCCCGTCGAAGGGCGTATCTCGTGAAGCGTGAAGCGCTGGAAGCAGGTGCGAAACATGAGGC